>ERZ1106950.270-NODE-270-length-59412-cov-7.738076_pt1 | contig 59412 bp, 55 predicted proteins | sample MGYA00403675_ERZ1106950 | MGnify/ENA primary metagenome ERZ1106950 (study PRJEB35170, sample SAMEA104062410) | human gut metagenome | biome: human gut; feature: human-associated habitat; material: faeces | place: Denmark | collected 2012-06-13 ... | reverse complement strand
GGAGGGGCGGGCCGATGTGGGCATCGGCCCCTACAGAGGTCTGCTGCGGCAGGCACCGCCCGGCAAAATGCTCCGTAGGGGCGGGGCTTGTCCCCGCCTGCGGGCGGCCATAAAGGCCGCCCCTACTTCCGGGGTTCCGTCTCCGGCGGGCTATCTTGCGGCGCTTGGACGTAGGGGCGGGTCCCCACACCCGCCCGCAGGGCGTCCGGCAGAAGGAGTCCCCCGCGTCCGGCGGTACGCCGGGCGTGGGGGACTCTCATATCCCGAAAGGGGGAATATTTATGGCAAATTATACGGAACATTATCAGCTCCACCAGTGGGAATCGGAGGACAGCTTCCTGCGGACGGATTTCAACGCGGACTTCGCCAAAATTGACGGAGCCATTGCCGCGTGCAGCCACACGGTCAAAGGCTCCTATACCGGAAACGGAAGCTATTTGACAGTGGAGCTGGGCTTCCGGCCCGCCGCTGTGCTGGTCTCACTGGGATATCAGTCCTACAACCAGCCGCGGCTCTCCATCGACGGGGACACTGCTTATATGGTCATGACTGACAGCGGGTTCCGCGTTCAGGATGACCGGAATGCCAATCTGAACGAGGTAGGGAGAGAATATCTGTATTTGGCGTTCCAATAATAACAAGAATCCCCCCGGACAAGTCCGGGGGGATTCTTGTTTGAACTTGAGTTTAACAGCAATGCCAGATTACTGAACCTCAACAATGTAGGCGGAGTAACGGGCAGAAGTGCCGTCCCAAGTCTTTACCACAATAACGTTGCCGTTATTCAGGTTCTGGGCCTTAGCAATGTCGTCATCGCGGCTGATCAGATCACTATCCGTGCCATTTTCAGCGACCGCCGCAGTGGTGAAGATACCGGAAGTGTGCGCGGTAACAGAGTTGTCGACGGTGATGGTCACAGTAGCTTTCTTGGCCTGCTCAGCAGACAGAGGCAGAGTGGTGGCATTCGCAACGGCCTTGGCGATGGTGGTATAGTCGCCAGCGCTGGCAGTCTTAACGCCGTCCACAGTGGTGGAGGTGATGCGGTCGTTATTGGCGTTGTCGTCATCGCCAGCGTCAACGTCAACCTCCATCTTGTAGGTATCGGTGACATACACGACCTCGGCCTGGCCGTCATCGTTGTACACCACGATACCGTACTGACCGGAGGTCAACTCAGTGGTAGCGGCAGTCTTGTCGTCCACCTCGGTGTTCTCCACGTCGATAACCAGGGCCTTGTCGGCATAGCGCTCCCAGTCGGTGTTGGAGTTGTCATTGACGCCACTCACGAAGGACTGCTTCACAGTCTCGTCATCGGACATCAGATCAGTTGCCTTGTCGAAGTCATAGACCTTGAAGTACTTGGTACGGGTGGTAACAATCAGGCCCACGTCGTTGGCCACGTCAGCCGCAGCGGTCTTGTTGCTGTTAGACACACAATCGGCCTGAGCCTCCAGTACGTAGTAGTCGCCATCGGTCGTGTAGGTGCAAAGCTTGCCGGCCATTCCCTTGGTCTTGGATTGCATCTGGAGAACGTTGCCCTCTTCGTCAATGACGGAGTAGGTATACACGCTGCCGGACTTGTCGTAGACGCTCATGACATAGACATAGGCGTCGGTGCCGAACTTGGCCTGGTCAGTGTAGAGCACGATGACCTCGGCAACGTCGGTGGCATCGTCGAAGGCCACCACGGAGGCGCGGACCTTGCCGTTATCGATACCACCCGCTTTATCAGCGTCGATCATCTTGGCCATGTTGTCATAGCCCACGGCCACATAGCCCTTGGATCCATTATAGTAGTAAATAATGGTTTCCTCGTCGATACCATAGCTGTTGGTGTGGGTATCAACAGAGCTGTTCTCCAGACGCAGGTCGACATCGCCTCTGGCAACATCAGCCTTCAGCTCGGTCTGGCTACTATGGAAGAAAGTAGACTTCCCGCTTTCTGTGTAGTTGTCGCCTTTGATATAGTTTTTGCTGGTGCCATTGACGATCACGCCGTCATCCAGCTCAGCAGGCCCGAAGGTCACGACCTCATCGTCGTCAATGGTGTAGGCCACCAAGTTGCCGGAGGCATAGCCCTTAGTATTGGCACCGGCAGCGGTAGCGTCATCGGAACCCATGAACTTCAGGACGGCGTCCATGGAGTTGTCGTCGGTGATCGCACTGCCAAACCAGGTCTCAACCGCGCTGTCCTTGGTGCTGTTGTCGTCGGAATTGGCGAGATCCTCAAAGCGGTCAGCGGTGGCGTCCATGTCCACGTCATAGACCTTGGAGGTGCCGTCCGCCAGCAGCAGCTTGATCTGGCCGGTGGTGGTCAGGCCGTTGATGGAGTAAGCGGAGTCCAGAGCCAGAGCGTACTGGGTGGGAGCGCCCTCGACCTCACGGAAGGCCACGATGTTGCCGAAGTCGTCCAGGAAGAAGTCGTACTGAGCGTCAAACTGCACGCCGTTGGCCTTATCGTCACACTCAGAGATCAGGAACTTGACGGGGTTATCCTTGTTGATGTTGCTCAGAACCTCCAGGCCGTCCTGCTTGTACTCCTCGCCGCCGACCTTGATGTAGTTCTTGTTGTCGTCCTTGTTCTTGGCGTTGAAGAGCTCCATCTCACCGGTAACGGTCTTGGGCTCCTCCACATAGGTACGGCCGCCGTACTGGACAACCAGCACCACGTCGCCCTTGGTCAGATCCGTGGCAGTGGTCACGATATCCTCGTTGTCGATGACATCGTCGCCGGGCAGGCCGTACAGGGTGGTGGTCTCGTTCTTGGAGCTGACGCCGGACACATGGGTCAGGGACTTCTCCACGGAGATGACATAGTTGACATAGCCGTCGTTGTCGTTGTCGATGACGGTCAGGGCGGCGCCCTTCACGTTCATGATATCGTCCACATCAGCGCTGTCAATGGCCACTTCCTCATAGTTGTGGTAATACTCGGTGGCCTTATCGGTGGCCAGGCCAGTGCCCTTCAGCAGGGCGGCCAGGGAGTCGTCGTCCTTGGAGTCGCCGCCGGTGACCTTCTCGCCGGTCTCAATGACGGTGTTCACGTCGGAGACCACAGGAGCGCCATACACGGTGGAGTCGGCCAGAATGGTGGTCTTCTTCACGTACATGGTGACGGCCTTACCCAGCATATCAACAGGAGTGCTGACATTGAAGACCTGGGTCTTCACGTTGGCGCTGGAATCCTGGGCCACGGCGGTGTTGCCGGTGGTGGACAGGATGCCGTCGGGGTTGTAGATGCGGGTCTTGCCCTCCTGCAGCGCGGTATCGGTGTCGTCGTCCAGGATGGCCCACTCATTGGCGGTGACAACGCCCTCCACCTTGATCACGCCGTACTTGTCGGACAGGATGGTGCGGTGATCGCTGTAAACGATGGGGTAGTTGTTGGTGGTGTAGCTCTGGATCATCTCCACGTCCAGGGCGTTGTAGATCAGCAGGGCCGCGTCGTCGCGGTTCAGGGGAGCGGACAGATCCTTGGTGAACCCTTCGAAGATGCCCTGCTCGTCGGCGCGGACGGACACGTTGATGGCCCAGTCGGCACCCTCAAAGCCCTCGATAGCGGGGTCGTAGCCCACGGCCACCAGCAGCATCTTGGCCGCCTCCAGGGCGGTCACGGTGGCGCTGGGATCAAAGGTGCCGTTGCCGCGGCCGGCGATGATGCCGGTGGTGTAGCAGTAGTTGATATGGCCCTTGGCCCAGTTGCTGGTGATATCGGTCAGGCCGGAGTTGACGCTCTGGTACAGAGCGCTGTTGTCCACGCCCTTATTCATGATGACGGAGAGCATCTTCGCCATCTGAGCGCGGTCAACATTTTCGGTAGGACCATAGGAGCCGTCGGGCTTGCCCTCGATGATGCCGAGGGAAACCAGCATGGAAACGGCGTCCTTGTTCACGATCTGATCCTTATCGGTGAGATCGTTGTAGCTCACAGCGGAGGCGGAGACAACCATCATGCCGATGAGCATGATCGCCGCCAGAGCCAGGCTGAGAGCCCGCTTGAGGTTTCTCATTTGGATTTCCTCCTTCTGAATTTTGAAGCCCAGGGGCGTATGACGCCCCTTGCAAGCCATGAAAAAGGAGGGATTCCCCCACATGCAGTTCTAAATGGCACAAAAGAGCGGCAAAAAGTGACGTCGGTAGACATCTGGTAGACACGCCGGGCATGCCAAGCGCAAAAAGAGCCCGGAACCCCAACGGTTCCGGGCTGCTTTTGGTAGACATTTGGTAGACTTAAACTTAACACACCATCCAATAATATAATATATTGAGGTTTCCGCCTGCGAACTATATCATTCGGTACAGGGTTCTCTATATAGAGCAAGGTTCGGCCTCTGACTTTCGTCCTCTATGCCATTTGGGGTTATGCACGAATTTGATTGTCCAAGTTTTTACTATCGTCCATAACGACAAATTCCCTGCAATTTTAAAAAGGCAAACAGGGACCGACTTTTGAAGAAGTCCAGAATACGGTTCCAAAATTCGACCCTCGTTCATTATGTTTTGGGCTCTTATCGGGATATATTTGTTTTTACAACTTTTAATTCCGTCAAATATTTCACCATATCGGTTATTTTTATCTGATTACAGAAACCTGCCACTTCAGGACAAGTGGAGCTTTTCCGCCCGTTGCCACTGCTCCGACGGCAACCACTTGTCCATAGCGGTATTGACGCTGCCGTAGATGGCATGGATGTCTTCATCCATACCATCTACGGCAGCCGAGTACCTCATGAGGTATCGCAGTCTTTTCAAGTCCATACTGTCATTGTCCATGTTGGTGCAGTCATTACTGAATGAAGTCCTTCTATAGCTTCTGCTGCTTCGGTGACAGGGCAATCCGCTTGGTGGAGTCGTTCTGCGCCACGTCGGACATCTTACAGTTGAAGGTGCTCCTGATCAGGATATCCTCCTCGTAGGACATCTGAAAAGCGGGTTTCACAATGCCGCGAACGCTCGTGATGTGCTGTACCCCTTGCCGTCGTTCTGAAATTTCATATTTCTTACGCAACTTACCCAAAGTCTTTGCGTAAACAGTCTGGCGCTTGCCGGTTCTTCCGCTGTTTAATATGTTATCAATAGTTATAAAACACCCGCATATATCTCTTCATAGACATTGAACCCCTTCAAATTAGGCCAATGAATGAAGATATCAGCGCCAAGCTAGCTTCGGGTATCAGTAGGTAATCTGGTACAATCAGCTCTGCCTGCACGCGTCCTGCAAATCAGAGACCAGCACCTTTTTCAGCCGTGCATAGCGGGGGAGAGAGTGTTCCTGCGGGGCCCGAGGGACGCCCTGAATCAGGGGGAGCACGTAGTCGATGAAGGGCTGCTCCAGGCCGTTCCCATCGGCGTTGATCCAGGCGCGGGGAACCGTCTTTTCCGCGTTGGCCACAATATCCAGGGGTTCCAGCACAGTCTCGCAGCGGTAGCCTCCCTCCCGGGTACACCGGAAGGCCACCATCTTGTCGGAATACCCGGCGACCGCAGCCTCCACGGCCGCCTTGCCCGCCAGAAACGCCTCGTCGATGTCGGTCTGGGACGCGCTGTGGGCGCCGCAGCGCTGGGGTAGGGACAACTCGATGCCCCGCACCTTGGCGGAGGGCTCCCGCTGCCGGAGAAGGTCGGCCAGCAGCGCCGCCAGCCCCCCAAGCTGGGTGTGGCCGAAGCCGTCGTTGGCGGCGGCGGAAACTCCTTCGGCGATGAAGGCGCCGTCCGCCCGGTGGATTCCCTCAGAGACCGCGATCAGGCACTTGTTCTTCGCCTGATAGACCTGGTGGACATCCGCCAGAAAGCGTTCCATGTCAAAATCCACCTCGGGAAGGTAGATGAGATCCGGGCCGTAGCCCGCCCAGGCAGCCAGAGCAGCCGAGCCGGCCAGCCAGCCGGCGTGGCGTCCCATGATCTCCAGAACGGTAATGGTTCCGTTGTCGTACACATGGGTGTCCCGTTGGACCTCCATGCAGGTGGTAGCGATGTATCGGGCTGCGGAGCCGAAGCCCGGGCAGTGGTCGGTGCCGTTGAGGTCATTGTCAATGGTCTTGGGCACGCCGATGACGCGGCACGCATAGCCCACGGACTGCATGTACTTGGAGATTTTGTTGCATGTGTCCATGGAGTCGTTGCCGCCGTTGTAGAAGAAATAGCGCACATCATACTTGCGGAAAATCTCGAGAATACGGCGGTAGTCGGTGTCATCCTGGCTGGGCTCAGCCAGCTTGTAGCGGCAGGAGCCCAGCGCGGAGGACGGGGTGTACCGCAGCAGCTCCAGCTCCCCGGCATCCTCCTGCCCCATATCGTACAGCCGGTCCTCCAGGACGCCCTGGATTCCGTTGGCCGCCCCCAGCACCCGTGTGATGCAGTCCGTGTCCAGAGCCGTGCGGATCACCCCGAGCGCGCTGGCATTGATGACCGCAGTGGGGCCTCCCGACTGCCCGATGATGCAGGCTCCTCTCAATTCACTCATGAATTCTTCCCCCTCATAGCAACAAGTTTCAAAGTTTATGGTTTCGGATATCAGCAGCTCTCCAAGTGCCCGCAATAAATGGTTACACAAGCGCCCCGGATTCTCCAGGTTCCAATGCCAACCGTTCCGCCGCAAACTGGTAGCCAGTCTGTCCTGCCCGAATAACCCGTGCAAGCGCTGTGCCAAATATTTCATTGAGCCTCCGAAACCATGCCCATATAGCCATTGGAATTTACTGCATCTCCTTTTGGCTAAAAATTACCTATTACATAAAGATTTATTGAATTTGGGATCTTTCAGCGGGTTTGCCACGTAAACGGCGCTCTCTCAGAAGCAACAGGCCAGCCCGTTTCTCAGACGGCAGCCGTTGGAGCCTTGCGCCCCTGCAAATATTTGCAGAAACGCAAAAGCTGAGCCCCAAAGTATGAAGGGGCGTAACGGCCCATAAGGAAGGTTATTTCTATTCAAGACGGGTTGCCTCTGGTAGTTATCATAGGCATTGACAACCACCGCCACAAACAGTTCAGTAGTGACGGAACTGAGCATACGCACCTTCCTGGTATTGACTCCAGCTAGACGAGTAACCCCTCATTGCCGCCAATTGAGTAGTTGTACCGTCCGAAATAGGTCTTGTCCCTCTGGAAACAGCTTATGATGAGGGCCGCGACCATAAGAAGCGCGCAGATGGGCCGGGGCCGAACTTTCTCTGGCCGGTCCGCTTAAATATATCAGGGAAATCAAAATAGGTTTCTGATTTGAAGGATACATAGGCTATAAGTCATGGTAGCCACCATAGGATGTATCTTCAGCCGCATGACACAGAATCCGTTGACCGCCCCTGGCAGGGTCCCAGCGCCGGCGAGATGGCGATGCCAAACACCACGCTGATAATGCCGATCTGGCAGGAGACCGACAGATAGATCCGCACCGATGCCGAGCCAGAATATGAAGATGCCGGTCATGGCGATGATGAAGCAGGAGTTCAGGCTCATTAGGTTTAACGCCGTGAGGAACCGGGAGCCGCATATGCAAAGAAGATAATGACTTTGGTGGGAAGGATAAGGATGTAAAGCTGTTCTACCAATTTTATAACAGAGCTTCAAGGGACCCACGGGTCAGGTGAATGTGCCCGTTTTCCTCAGACTTCACGATGCAACATCGATGTGAAGCTAGTCCAGAGCTTTGTCACGCCAACGCCTACAGTCCGATACTTAGGGCTACCGGTATGTGGTTTCTCCCTCAGCCCCCGGTGGACGAGATATTGCCCGGCGTATTACTTTTTCGCCTGGGTCAGGCGCTTTGATTGGGAGACTGTAGGTGCGCGGTACCCTGGCCTATGATTACAAAATGCCCCTCTCTCCTCCTCCCTACCAATAACAGGAGGGAACCCCGCCGCAGCGACAGGGTTCCCTCTTACCTCTTAATATTGTAGTAGAAAGCAATATTGCCAGAAACGTGATGTGCAGCCAGAGCTTATCTTAGCTGCGGGATGTACCAGCTTCCTTTATCGTTTTCTCACCTGACAGTGCAAGCAACACCGCTACCAGGGTGCCATCCCTGCGCCACTTGGCAAATCTGGCGTATACAGATTGCCACGGCCCATATTTTCGGGGCAGCATCCGCCAATGAGCACCGTTTCGCACCACCCAGAGCATGCCGTTCAGCATAGTGCGGTCATTCTTACGGGGACGCCCCCGTCCATCAGCCCTGGGGGGAGGCAGAAGTGGCTTTACCCGTTTCCACTGTTCCTTGGTCAGGTCATATGCTCTCATGGGTGCTTTCACCATCTCTATCCAGTCTCTGCAAACTCAGGCTTCCGCTTCCGCAATGCTTTATTGCAGCATAGCAGACACAAAGGTATCCAGGTCCATACGCACAAAATAATCCTCCACCGGCCAGTCTTTCAATGCCTGCCGAAGAGCGCCTTCCTCCAGCGGAGTTCCCTGAAGGTACTCCGCCAGTGCGTCGCTGTCCTTCCGGGCGAAGTAATCCCCCCTGAAGGCAAGCCGGGTAATGTTCCCCTTCTCCACATCCATATGAATCTGAAGGGTTCCACACCCCTCCACCCGCCGCTCCTTCCGAATGCTGCAAGCCGGTGAATGGCCGTAGTTCCACTCCCACTGGCTATAAATCCGCTTCCGCAGTTCCTCCACCTGTTCCAGCTCCTGCGGTGAGAGCTGATACTTTCGCATGGAAAAGCACCGGAACATTCGTTCCCGCAGGGCCGCCCAGAAATCCTCCACCGTCATTTGGGGATCATTTACATAGGGCTTGATATTGGTGACCCGGCTGCGCACCGATTTCAGTCCCTTGGACTGAATTTTGTCGGGCCGAACGGCCAGTGCCTGGCCCACCGCCTCCAGATCGGAGTCGAACATCAGGGTACCGTGATGCATGACCCGGCCCTGCCGCAGATATTGGGCGTTTCCGGAAAACTTTTTGTCCCCGATAGTCATGTCGTTTCGGCCATTGATCTGAGCCGGCACCCCCATCTCCCGCAGGGCGTCGACCACCGGCCGGCAAAAGGACGAGAAGTCGATCATTCCGCCCTGACAATCTCTGGCCACAAAAGTAAAGTTCAGATTGCCCCGGTCATGATATACCGCACCGCCTCCCGACAGCCGCCGAACCACGGTAATACCGTGCTCCTTTACATAGGTACTGTTGATCTCCTCCAGAACATTCTGGTATTTGCCCACCACAATCGTCCGGTCGTTCTGCCACAGCATGAAGCAGTCCTCTCTGGGGCCCATCTGGTCAAAGACAAATTGCTCCAGGGCCAGGTTCCAGGCGGGATCCATGCTGGCGCTTTCCAGGTAATACATGACCTTCCGAACCTCCGTCAGCTCTCCAGATCGTGAATCTCGACCTTGACGCCCAGCTCTCGTCCGGTGTCAAAGTACTCAAACGTCTCCACTCCGGCCACATGTCCCTTCATCACACTGGCAATTCCCCGCTCTGCCATAGTCTCGCGGAACGCCTGGTTGTCTGTAAGGATGGAGATATGGTGAATATGGCCCTCGCCGTGCTCCTTCAGGTGTCTGGCGTAGTCGCTGTACTCATCCAGCGGCTGAATCAGCTCCAGCTGCACGTTTCCCGCCATGCACAGCGCCAGAGACACCTTGAAGTCCTGGCGCTTTCCATACACCGTCAGATCCTCAGCCTCGTCCTTGAAACCTTTTTTCCCGTCCCGGATCTCCCAGGGGCCGATCCCATAAAGTTTCTGGTAGCGATCTACCATAGCATACAGATCTCCTGTCACGATGCCGATCTGGGTAATATTTTTGATTTCAGCGCTCAAGATGCAGCCCCTCCTGTTCCATTTCTTTTGCCAGAGCGACCGCCATGCGCACCGCGCCCTCAATGGCCTGGGCGCTGTGGTCACAATTCATGTGGCACACAAAATGGTCGTTATATGTATCCTGACCGATCCGATGCGCCAGCTCTTCTATCGGCTCCTCGAACAACTCAGCCACAGAAACCGGCAGACCCACCTTTCTCCCGAAACGGATCACACGCCGGATCTCCTGCTCCTGATACCCCTCCAGGATTAGCTGAATCACCAGGCCCACCATCACCCGCTCGCCGTGCATATAGTCGTGCCCGCCCGGCAGAGAGGACAGATAGTCGCCAAACCCATGCGCTCCGGAGCAGCCCGTATTGACTCCGCCGATGCCGGAGAGGAAGCAGTTGGCCTCGATCACCCGCTCCAGCGCAGGGATCACAATATGGTTTTCGGCCGCCAGCCGGGCCAACATCCCATTTTCCAGGATCAGCTCCCGGCAGATCCGGCACAGGGCCACTGCCGTGTTGGACATTTCATGCCCGCTGCCCGCGCAGCTCTCCATCTCGTACCAGGTCGCCAGGGCGTCTCCCATGCCGGACACCAGCAGACGCACCGGAGCCTGGGCCACAATGGTGGTATCGACATAGACCAGATCCGGGCACTTGTGGAAGATACGGTCCCCCACAATCTCCTGGCCGTTCTCGGAGTAGAGCACGCTGACAAAGGTACAGGGCGCGTCGGAGGCCGCTGCCGTTGGAATCATGACCATAGCCCGTCCCAAGTCCATCGCGGCGGAACGCACAATGTCCATCACTCCACCGCCGCCGATGGCGCACAGCACCTGGGCTCCGCTGTCCGCCGCCAGCTTTGTCACCCGCTGTACCTCCGAGGCGCAGGGCACCCCGGAGGTGAGCTCAAACTGTATCTGGGCATCAGTCCCCGAGAAGCTGTGCGCCAGCTTTTCCTTTGATACCCTCAGGGCGGATTTGCTGCCAACAAACAGGAAGGATCGTCCGTAGCACATCGTATGCTCCGCGAACTCCTCCAGCGCGTCTTTTCCTTGAAAATAGGCTCCCGGAAATTTCATTGACAAGCTCATATCTCACGCTCCATTTTGAACATGCAGGGCTGGCCGGGTTGGTCCTTCTCCCCCCCGGCCAGTCTGCCGTATTTACGCTCTGTTCGCGTTGGCCTCTACCTTGGCATACACGTTTTCAGCGTAATTTGCCATAAAGTCCACATAGTAGTCGTAATTTACCTCGGCATTATTGCGAACCAGCAGGTTCTGATATTCCTCGTCGGAGATGGTGTGGGTGGAAAGCGCCTCGTCACTCAGGAACTTGTAGAAGTCCTCCGCATTGTCAGAAGTCACTGTGAACAGCTCCAGGCTGTCAAAGTATGGGGCCTTGCCCTCAGAATCCTTGATTACGTTTCCATCCAGGTAATTGACCAAGAGGGTAATCGCCACTCCGCAGCTTGCAAACACGCCTCCGCTGCATGCCTCTACCTCACCATCCATAATAAGCTGGCAGATATTTGGACTGATATCAGCGCCGTAAATCTTACACCCCTCAAGGCCGCGGGACTTGACAACATCCGCGGCCGGCGCCACGTAGTCATTGCCGCACGCATATACGCAGTCCACATCGGGATAGGCGGTCAAGAGATCATTTGTCTTCTGCACTCCTTCAGAGGGATCCGCGGAGTGAGAGACAAACAGCACCTCTCCGCCGCCAGCCTCAAACGCCTCGGTAAAGCCGATGATACGGCGGTCGTGGGCGTAGTCGCCGGAAGCGCCGGCCGAGATCACCGCAGTCTTACAGCCGTCGGCCAGCGCCAGCTCCGCAATGCCGGCCCCTTCGCCCTGGGGACTGTAGACCACCGTTCCCACATAGTACTCGTCCTGCTCAAAGGTCGCCACATCCTCATCCTTGGGCGCACACGCAAAGAACACATACGGTGTCTCCGCATTTTTGCAATACTGGGCAGCTACCGGGAAAAGCGTCTCGGAGATGCCCAGAAATGCCACCCCGTCAGGAGCAGAGGCCAGTTGGTTCTGGAGCTGGGTGATCGACTTGTCAGCGGTAAACTCATTGTTGGTTACATTCAAAGTCACACCGAGGGCATCCGCCGCGTTCTGCTCATAGGCCGCATTTGTATCAAGCGGATAGACACCCGCGCCGAAGTTGTTGGTGGCGATGGTATAAGAGGTATTGCTGCCGGTACTGACAGCGGGGCTGCTCTGTCCACCGCCAGACTCCCCTGTGGGGGCGCAGCCGGCGGCCAGCGCGGAAAGCATTGCCAGGCCGAGAACCAAAGCAAGGATTCGTTTCATGTGTTTCCCTCTTTTCATCCGGTTTTATACTCATATAGCTTGCGGCAGTCTCACATTATGTTAACCGCGTTCCACATGCCATCACTCCAGAAGGCCGCTCTGCACCACGATGTTTGCGGCAAGCCGCCTCTGGGATAAGGCTGGCCAGAGCTGGAAGGGCCCGGCCAGCCCGCTCAGGAGACAGCGCTCTTACTGTGCGGCATTTGCCTCCACTTTTGCGTAAACGTTCTCCTCATAGTTGGTCAGGAAGTCGTAGAAGTAGTCATAGTCCACGTCGGGATTGTTGCGAACCAGCAGGTTCTGATACTCCTCGTCGGAGATGGTGTGGGTGGCCAGGTTCTCATCGCTGAGGAACTCATAAAAGTCCTCAGCGTTCTCGGCAGTCACCATGAACTGGGTTAGGTTATCAAAGTAGGGCGCGGTGCCGTCGGCGTCCTTGATCGGGTTGCCGTCCAGATAATTGATCAGCAGGGTCACCGCCAGACTGCCACAGACAAACTCACCGCCCGTGCAGGCTTCCACCTGGCCATCCATAATGAGCTGGCACACAGAGGGGCTGATGTTGGAGCCGTAGATCTTGCAATCGGTAATGCCGCGGGACTTGATGACGTCGGCGGCAGGGGTGATGTAATCCTCACCGGTGGCATAGATACAGTCCGTGTCGCCATAGGCGGTCATGTAGTCATTGGTCTTCTGTACGGCCTCGGAGGGATCGGCGGAGTGGGAGACAAACAGGATCTCACCGCCGCCGGCCTCAAAGGTCTCAGTAAATCCGATGATGCGGCGGTCATGGGCATAGTCGCCGGAAGCGCCGGCGGAGATCACCGCGGTCTTGCAGCCGTCAGCCAGCGCCAGCTCGGCCAGCCGCGAACCCTCGTTCTTGGGGCTGTAAATGACCATGCCCACATAGTACTCATCCTGCTCAATCTTTTCCATATCCTCATCGGTGGGAGAGCAGGCATAGAAAACATAGGGCGTTTTGGCGTTCTTGCAATACTGCGCCGCCACAGGGAAGAGCGTCTCGGAGATACCCAGGAAGGCCACCCCGTCGGGGCTGGCGGCCAGCTGATTTTGCAGTTGGGTTATAACCTTGTCGGCGGTAAACTCGTTGTTGGTAACGGTCAGGGTCATGCCAGTGGCGTCCGCCGCGGACTGCTCGTTGGCCACCATCATATCCAGAGGATAGGCGCCCACGCCGAAGTTGTTGGTGGCAATGGTATAACCACCTTCGCCGCCCGCGTCAGCCGTGGGACTGGTCTGGCCGTCGTCGGTCTGATCTGCGGGCGTGCAGCCGGCGGCCAGTGAAAAGAACATTGCTGCGCTGAGAACCAATGCAAGAAGTCGTTTCATGTGTTTCCCTCTTTTCATTCGTTTTTATATGCGCATGGCTTGGGGTGGATAAGACGTCTCTTATCCTCAATTTTATGGTACATGCCGCATGTGCCTCATGTCAATTGCAACCGGCATGCCAGCCTCCGGCGTTCAGGGGCCGGCACACCAAAGGCCTTGTGTCCCGTTACGTCCCAGGCAGTCTCCCTCTGCCCGCGTCCTGCCCGCGGGCGGCTTTTGGGCAGAAGGAAGCTTGCATTCGTGCAATTTTTTGCACCTGTGCAAACAGTGCCCCAATAACATTGCCGGAATTTCCTCCGCGCTCAGATCTCCGGGAAATACTTGGCGTCCTTTTCGGCCACCCAGGCGTGTTCAGGTACAACCGTGGTAACCATGGGATCATTGTCGCGCAGACGGATGGCCCAGATATAGTATTCCGCATACCCGGGGGCAGTGGCCTGGCTGTGAGTCACGCCGTGGGCCATGCAGGTGGCGTCATTGTGGTGAACTTTATAGACGGTGTCTCCCACCTCGGCATAGCCGTAGCCATTTTCGGGCAGGAACTTATAGAAGTAGATCTCAGGCTCCACGTGGGTATGGGGGGGAAAGCTGGACCACTTGCCGGGGTAGCTCACCACCTCGCCGATAAAGAAGTTCGTCTCCGGACAGTTAGAGCGATCCAGGAAGGTGCGCACGATACGGGTGGATGCCTCGTTCATCAGGCCGGCGCCCCGGAGCTCAGAGCCGCACAGCAGATCCTCGCTCTTCATCAGCTTGGGTTCAAAATGCTTGGGATTTGTGGTGCGCTGGATGGAGACTTCGGCCTTGTCAGACTGGCACATCAACTCCACAGCGGTATTCTGGGGCACATGGAGCAGGATGGGATCCTCATGGAAGCAGGATTTGCGCTCTACGGTCTCCTCCTTGTCCGCCCAGCGGAAGGTAACCTTGCCCGTCACCAGGACGTAAATGCACTCTTTCGGCTCGTTGTAGCTGACAGTATCGCCCTTTTCCATCAGCAACTCGCCGAAGTCCATGTTCATGTCGGAGGCGTCGCCCTCCACAACGATGGGATTATATCCCCTCTGGAATCCGGAATTGGTGAGTTTCATATCAATTACCTCCTACAAATTTTGATTACTGATTTTTTCGCGCGATCGCTTTCCGCGCCTTTTCGTAAATGGTCTTGGCGTCCAGCTGGTAGATTTCCCGCAGGTAGTCCACCGTGCCCACCTGGCCAAACCGGTCCAAAACTCCTACCCGCTCCAGCGGCACAGGGCAGGTCTCCGCCACAACTTCGGCCACCGCGCTGCCCAGACCGTTGTAAATGCTGTGGTTTTCGGCCGTGACAATGGCGCCGGTAGAGCGGGCGTAGTGCTCCACCGCATCCCGGTCAATCGGCTTGAGGGTGAACACATTGACCACAGCCGCGCTGATTCCCTCCCGGGCCAGCTGATCGGCCGCCTTCAGCGCCTCGGCCACGCACACGCCGGTGGCCATAAGGGTCACATCAGTACCGGGGCGCAGCTCAGCCGCCTTCCCAATTTCAAAGGTGGAGCCAGGCTGGTAAATTTGCACCGCGTTCTTCCGGGACAGGCGGACATAATATACGCCGTTGGCCCTCTCCAGTTGGCGAATCACATTGTCCAGCATGATGGAGTCGGTGGGCTCGATAATGGTCACTCCAGGGATATCCCTCAGGGAGCCCATGTCCTCAAAGGGCATGTGGGTGGCGCCATTCATGGCCGCAGTGATACCGGGATCGCTGCCGATGATGCGGATGTTGGCTTTGGCAAAGGCGGCAGACACAAAAATCTGGTCTAAGCAACGGCGGGTGGCGAAGCAGCCGAATGTGTGGCAATAGGGCACCATGCCCACGGCGGACATGCCCGCAGCCACGCCGATCATGTTGGCCTCCTGAATGCCGCAGTTCACCGTCCGCTCGGGATGGGCCTCCCCAAATGGTACCGTACCCACAGAATTCATTAGATCGGCGTCCATGACTACAATCCTGTCGTTCTGGTTTGCCAGATCAATCATCGTTTGGCAGTACACATCCCGCATGGCCTGCTTCTCTGTTTCAAGCGTCTCACAGATCCTGTACGACATTTCAGCACCCCTCCTTCTCCAGCCGTGCAATGGCCTCCTCACACTGCTCCTTGCTGAATCTCATGTGGTGGTTATACTTGATCCCCTCCGCGAAGAAGCAGCCCTTGCCCTTTTGGGTCTGGAGGACGATCATAGTGGGCTTCTCCTGCTGATGCTTGGCCAGGGCGATGGCATCATAGATGGCGTCGACGTCATGCCCGTCCACCTCCAGGGCGTACCAGCCGAAGTCCTGGAATTTCTGGCGCATATCCCCCAAATCGCAGATATCCTTGGTATAGCCGTCCAGCTGCTGATGATTGTAGTCCAGGAACGCAATCAGGTGGGACAGCTTGTGCTGCGGGGCGTACAGGGCTCCCTCCCACACCTGTCCCTCCTGGCTCTCGCCGTCGCCCAGCAGCAGGTAGGTATAGTTGTCCTTTCCCAGCATTTTATTTCCATGGGCGATGCCGATGGCGGTGGACATACCCTGGCCCAGGGAGCCGGTGCTCATATCCACGCCAGTCGTGCTGTTGCGGTCGGGATGGCTGGGAAGCCTGGTTCCGTTGGTATTGATGGTCAGCAACTGCTCGACCGGGAAGTAGCCTTTCAGCGCCAGCGCGGCGTACAGGGCGGGGCCGGCGTGCCCCTTGGACATGACAAAGTAGTCCCGATCCTCCCACTGAGGGTTCTTCGGATCCACGTTCATTACGCCGCCATAGAGTACACCCAGCACATCTGCGGCAGACATGGCGCCGCCCAGATGGCCGAAGCCCAGTTCGCCCAGGGCCTTCAGCACCTGGATGCGGATGTTTTTTGCAAACAGCTCCAGGTCCTTATGTTGTGTCATCGTACGTTACCTCACTTTCTCCTCTGCTTAAAAGCGCTCCAGCGCTTTACCCACTTTGATGAGATTTGTGATAAGCCCATCGTTATAGGCCTTCATTTCCTCCGCCGTCCACGTCTGCATGCCCACGCCGCCGGTCTTGAATCCCAGCTCGCCCCGCTCCACCTTCTCCTTCAGAAGGGGCGATGGTTCGTGGGAGTCCTCCAGGTAGCTATACAGATAAGAGGAAATACTCAGACACAGATCGGCGCCGATGGCGTCAATCTGCTCAATGGGGCCGATGGTACCCAGGCGCATTCCGAAGCTGTATTTGACGGCATCGTCCACGTCCTTGGGGTCTGCAATGCCGTTGGCAATGATGCTCACAGCCTCACGCCCCAGGGCGTTCTGCATCCGGTTGGCAATGAAGCCGGGCACGTCTTTTTTTACTACGATGGGCTTTTTGCCCGCCTCGCGAAGCACGTCACACACCGCATCCACCGCATGGTCGGACACATCGGCGGTACGCACCACCTCTACCAATGGGATGAGGAAGGGCGGGTTCCAGAAGTGAGTGCCCAAAATCCGCTCTCTGTGGACGGACTTGGAGGCAATCTCCGTGACGCTCATGGCAGATGTGTTGGTGCACAGCACCGCCCCAGGCTTGCACGCCTGATCCAGGCGCGCAAAATAGTTCTGCTTGAGCTCCATGTTCTCCAGCACGCACTCGATGGCGAAGTCCGCCTCACGGGCAGCCTCGTCAAAGTCCAGCACAATATCAATGCGCTTCCGGATTTCGTCACACCGGCCGGCATCCACCAGGCCGTTTTCCGCCAACAGCTTCAGGTTATCCTCAATGACCCCGGCGGAGGTCTGCTGCTCCCTGACATCAAAGGCCAGCAGCTTCACGGGGAAACCGGTCACCGCAAACTGAAGCGCAATGCCGGTTCCCATTTTGCCGGCGCCGAACACGGAGATCTTCGCCTTGTTTTCCATATCATTCATCCTTTCCATCAGATCCGCTCAAATACCGCGGCGCCGCCTTGCCCCCCTGCCATGCAGAAGGCCACCAGTCCGTAGCGCGCCCGGCGCCGTTTCAGCTCATACAGCAGCTTTGCCGTCAGAATGGCGCCGGTACCTGCCAGCGGATGTCCCAGCGCCAGCGCGCCGCCGTTGACATTCACCTTGTCCATATCCAGTCCAAGCTCCCGGATGCAGGCGATGGATTGTGTGGCAAACGCCTCGTTCAGCTCGATGAGATCCATCTCCTCCAGGGTGAGGCCGGTCTTGCGCAGCACCTTCCGGATGGCCTCCACCGGGCCGATCCCCATGATGCTGGGGTCACAGCCGGTAACCGCAAATCCCCGGAACACCGCCAGGGGCTCCAGGCCCTTTTTCTCCGCCGTCTCCCGATCCATAAGCACCACTGCGCCGGCGCCGTCGCTCATCGGAGAGCTGTTGCCGGCGGTGCATACCCCATCAGGCTCAAAGGCGGTGGGCAGTCTGCCCAGAGTCTCCATGGTGCTCTCCGGCCGGACGCATTCATCCCTGTCCACCACGGTGGTCTTACCGCGCTTTCCGGGTACCGTCACCGGAATCATCTGCGCGTCAAACCGGCCTGCCGCCTGCGCGGCGGCCGCCTTTCGGTGGCTCTCCAGGGCGAAGGCATCGCACTCCTCCCGGGTGATGTGGTACTTTCTGCCCAGATTTTCGGCGGTAGTACCCATACTGACATTGAGCGCCCCAGGGGCAGTTCTGCGAACCAGCCACTGCGGCGGCGCCACCTGATAGGCCACCCTGGCCTTCTCCATCAGGTGGGGGCGGTTGGAGTCACTTTCCGTTCCCCCTGCCACCAAAATATCGGCCTCTCCGGCTTCAATCATCAGCGCACCGATGGCAATGGCGTTGAGGCCGGAGGAGCACTGCCGGTCAATGGTGATGGCGGGCACCGTAAAGGGCAGGCCGGCCTGGAGTGTAACCACCCGCGCCAGATTGGCGCTGTCGTTGTTGCCCAGGTTGCCGAAGATAACCTCCTCCACCTCTTCTCCCTGAAGCCCCGCCCGGCGAACCGCCTCGGCGATAACCAGCGCGCCCAGCTCGGGGGCGCCTACCGCTGCCAGGGCTCCCCGGCACCGCCCTACGGGGGTGCGCACCACAGAGACAATTACCGCTTCCCGCTTCATGCTCCTTCCTCCTCGTGTTCCCGGTACACCCGGGCCTTCTCCTCGCCCTTGAGCACGCGGGTAATTCCAGCGGCCAGAGCCTCCATCTCAAATTCCCCGGGGATCACCGCCACCGGAGCAATGAAGCGCACCTTCCGGCGCAGCTTTTCCACCAGCAGCTCCGAATTGGCAATGCCTCCGGTGAGGACAACTCCGTCGATCTCTCCGTCCGCCGCCGCCGCCAGGCCGCCGATGCATTTGGCCGTCTGATAAATCATGGCCTCGTAGATGAGTGCGGCCTTCTTGTCGCCGGCCCTCACCTTCGCCTCCACCTCCCGCACGTCATTGGTTCCCAGGTATGCGGTGAGGCCGCCTTTGCCCCGAACCATGGCGCTGAGCTCCTCAAAGGTGTACTCCCCGGAGCAGCATACCCTGGCCCATCCGATGCTGGGCAGTCCGCCGGCGCGCTCAGGCGAGAAGGTGCCCTCCTCATCGGTCATGATGTCGGCAATAACCCCCCTCTTGTGGAGGCCGATGCTAATGCCCCCGCCCAAATGAACCATGATAAGGTTCAGTTCCTCATACTTCCGGCCCAGCCGCTGTGCGTACATGCGGCCCACCGCCTTGGTGTTGAGGATATGGCCCATGCTCAGCCGCGGCACCAGGGGGCAGCCGGAAATCCGGGAAACCGGCTCCATCTCGTCAGCGGTATTGCCGTCATAGATGTAGACCGGAATATGGAGCCGTTTGGCCATGTCCAGTGCGATAATCGCAGCGGTGGTGGAGGCATGTTGTCCGATGGGCCGGTTTCGCAGCACATCGATCATCTCATCGTTGACCACATAGGCCCCCGTGTGAATGGGCGGCAGGGAGCCGCCCCGGGCCACAATCGCGGTCAGGCCGGACAGATCATAGTCAATCTCGGCCAAAAATTCCTCCACCGCCTTCTGGCGGAAGGGGGCCTGGTCGGCGGCTCTGGCGTACCGCGCCACCTCAGAGGCCGGGTGGGACAGGCTCTTTTTATACCGCTCCACGCCGTTCTCAAAAATCGAAATCTTGGTCGAGGTGGAACCTGGATTGATGATGAGCAGCTTGATCTCCTGTTCCATATGTAAGCTCTCCTTTCCGTGTCACAGCTTCTGGCTGGCAATCGCCCCCAGTAGAATGGACTGAAATTTATCCTCCTCGGTAGCAGAGCGGGAGCACAGAATCACCGGCGCTCTGGCCCCTACTACCACATTGGCGCTGCGCGCACCCATGAAAAGCATCATCTTGCCCATCATGTTGCCCGACACCAGATCGGGGCAGATAAGCAGGTCGGCATCCCCCGCCACCGGGCTGTCGTAGCCCTTGATTTTGGCCGACTCAGGCTCAATGGACAAATCAATGGAAATTGGGCCCTCCACGATACAGCCGGTGATCTCTCCCCGCTGATACATCTCCTTCAGGGCCTGGGCGTCTGTGCTCTCCTGAAGTTTGGGATTAAGGGTCTCCGCCGCCGCCAGCACGGCCACCTTGGGGCACTCCACCCCCATGCTGTGGAACACCTCCACGGCATTCTCCAGAATCTGCTTTTTCTGGGCCAGATCGGGCTTTGGGTTAAGAGCGGAATCGGTGAGGGCGAGCAGCTTGTGGTAGAAGGGGTTTTCCACAAAGGCCACCTGAGACATGAGCCGCCCGGTACGCATTCCATTTTCCCGGGCGATGAACGCCTTCATCATGGTGCGCGTCTCCAGTCCTCCCTTCATCAGGTAGTCCACTTCTCCCTCCAGTACCAGCCGGGTGGCCAGCGTCACGGCCTTCTCCGGTTCATCGGCCTGGTGAAAGCGCACGCCCTCCGTGCTCAGTTGATGCTCCTCCATCAACGCCCGGATCTTCTTCTCATCACCGATCAGCACCGCCTGAATCAGGCCCTGCTGATGGGCCCGCATAGCGGCCAGAAGAGAATGCTCATTCTCCGCCATGACTACGGCCATCCGCTTCTTTCCAATTCCCGCACATATGGTTGCAAAATAATCCAATGAACGCAGCTGCATAGTCCCTACCGTTCCTTTCACCTGGTATTCATCAGGGCAGAGTGCAAGTGACGTGCCAAATCTCTGCGCCGTTGGAAGCCTTGATTTATTGTGCTCCCTCCCCAATTTCTCCCGCCGGCGCCTTGCAGATATGCATGATTTTGCAAAGTCGCAAGATTCCCCTGCGCACTTGAAAAATCAAATGGAACTTGCTATCATGAAACAGAACCGTCATGCGCGACAATTCGGAGGTAATATCATGCTGCACAGATCAATCATGCTCCATGCGGAAGATAGGATTCACGCATTGATCACCAGGCTGCGTGAATCCGCCGCTCCCCCCGAGCGGCAGGCTTTGTTGGATGAGCTGACCGAAATTGAAGCCTCTGTCCACGAGGTAGCCCACAGCGTGGTGGATTATCAGCACGTTATGGACGAGCTGGACGATAATATTCTGGTAGCCGACAAGGACGAGGTGGTTCTCTATGTGAATGACGCCTATATCCGCCACACGGGTATCGCCCCTGAGCAGATCCTTGGCAAGCGGATCACCGAACTGTTGGAGACCGGCACTTATTTTACCGATCCCACCGTCCCCGAGGTAATTCGGAGCAGGAAAAAGGTAATGAAGCTCTCCAGCATGTTCGGTCGGCCGGATAGTCTGGGATTCGTCACCGGCGTGCCCATCTTTGACGATGCAGGCGAGATCCAGTACGTGGTGGCCTGCAACCGGGGCGTATCCACCTTTAAGGAGCTGCGGGACAACTTTGTCCACTTTGTGGAGGCGGTCAACAATCTTCAGGGGGCCGCAGGCCATGTGCAAATGGTGCCGAACAGCAGCGGCATCGTCACCCCTCAGATGGTAGGGGAAAGCCCCGCTATCCAGCGGGTATATGATCTCATTGAGAATGTACGACAGACCACCGCCACCGTCCTCATCACCGGAGAGTCCGGCGTGGGCAAGGAACTGATTGCCGATGCCATCTACCGCACCAGTTCCCGAGCGGAAAAGCCCTTTATCAAAGTCAACTGTGCCTCCATTCCGGCCAGCCTGTTTGAGTCGGAACTCTTTGGCTATGAACGCGGTTCCTTCTCCGGGGCCAATGCTTCCGGCAAGCAGGGCCTCTTTGAGGCCGCCAACAACGGCACCCTGCTTCTGGACGAGATCGGCGAGATGCCCATGGACATGCAGGCCAAGCTCCTTCGGGCCATCCAGAACAACGAAATCACCCGGGTCGGGGGAATCCGCCCCATCAAGCTGGATATCCGTTATATCGCCTCCACCAACTGCGATCTGAAGAAAAAGGTGCGGGAGGGCACCTTCCGCAGCGATCTGTACTACCGTCTCCACGTGATTCCCATTCAGGTACCACCCCTGCGGGAGCGGGAAGGGGACGTTGCCCGGCTCAGCCAGCATTTTGTTTCGGAGTTCAATAAGCAATATCACAAAAATGTGGTGCTCTCCCCGGAGAACATCGAGTTATTGGAAAACTACTCCTGGCCGGGCAATATCCGTGAGCTGCGCAACGTCATGGAATATCTGGTCGTATGCTGCGCCCCCAACGGCCATGTGGACAACAGCTACATCTATGGCACCTTCGATCTGAGCAACCAGAATGCCTATGTGGAATATGACCCCGATCAGAGCCTCAACGACGCCATTACCGCTTATGAGAAAAAGTATCTGGAGAATGCTCTGCGGTACGCCCGCAATCTGAAGGAGGCCAGCCAGATTTTGAATATTGATCCCTCCACCGTGTCCCGCAAATTGCGCCAGCACGGACTTACTCTACAGGGAAAATAAAACGTCCTGCCGCAGTGCTCCAACTCTGCGGCAGGACGTTTTTCTTGGCACAGCCGGACAACCGTGCGCGTCCATACAACGGCACTGGTATCCTCGCAGCCGTTGTGGCTGCGAGGGGCCATTTAAGAGCGGGCGGCCAGCCGCCGGTGGAGAAAGGTAAGTGCAAAACCGGCCAGGGCCACCACCGCCGCAATGAGGAACGCGCTGCGGTAGGAGCCGGTTCCGCTCATCACCCAAGAGGCCACCTGTGGGCCGAGCATGCCGGACAGCGCAAACCCGAAGAAGAGGATGCCATAGTTTACCGTGTTGTTTCTCTGTCCGAACTCATCGGCCGTAAAGCCGGGGAAAATCCCCATCAGGGCCCCAAAGCAGGCCCCCACCAGGGCGATGGACACCGCAAATACCGCCATTGAGTCCTGTCCAAAGAAAAACAGGGCGCACAGCGCGGCAACCGAGATTGGGAATACCAGGGAAAGCGTGCCGATGCGCCCCAGCTTGTCGGAGAGAATACCCGCCGAAGCGCGGCCGCCGGCATTGAACAGGGAAAGCACCGAAACCATCAGGGCCGCAGCCGCGGGGGAAAAGCCGGCCTCCACCTGAGCCATGTCGGAGGCAGAGGAGATTACCATCATGCCGCTGAGTCCGCCGCACAGGAGCATGGCGCACATGCCATAAAATTTTTTCTGACAAAGCATCTCCCGCCAGCTCATGTCCCGGCCGCCTCCAGGGAGCATTTGCCCCGCCTCCTCCGGCCCCTGCTCCACAAATGCAGACGCCAGCAGCAGCACCACTGCAAAGCAGACGGCAATAATTTGGAATGCGGCACTGACCCCCCAGTTCCGAATCATGACGTTGGCCACTGGCGGCACCAGCACGGAGCTCAGGCCGTATACGCCGGTGGTCAGCCCTCCGGCCAGCCCCCGCTTGTCAGGGAACAGCTTGACAGAATTATTCACCGTACAGCCGTACACCGTCCCCACGCCAAACCCCACCAGCAGTCCAAAGCCCACGACCAGGCCGCCCAGAGTGGTTGCCCTGCTGCACAACAGCAGCCCCGCCACAAACAGCACGCTTCCCATCTGGATCAGCCGGCGCACCTCAATGCGGCGGTTAAGCCAGCCTCCGGCGATCATGCAGAGGGGGCCGGGGATGTTATACACCGTAAAGACGATGCCCAGGTCGCTGGCGCTGTAGGCAGCTCCGCCGAGAGCGGTAAGCCGCTCGGCCAGCGGCCCGGCAAATACGCTCCACGAATAAGCTGATCCAATGCACAGATTGATCAGGCAGCTCATCAGCAGGGTCAGCCCACGACTTCGTTTCAAGTTCATTGTATCCTCCATGTAATAACAAAACGCCCATATTTCCCGCCCCGTCAGGTGGGAAATACGGGCGTCTGTTGATTGGCCGCCTCACCACTCCATGATTCTGCGCAGAGCCGGAGCCGCCGCTTCCGCAATGGCCCGGTTGCCCTCCTCATTCATGTGCAGGCCGTCCAAAAAGTAGTCGCTCAGAGGCCGTCCCTCCCGGGCGGCCACCCGGATCAGCTTCTGGTGGAGATCCAGCAGCGGGTAACCAAATACCCCGCACATCCGGCGGATCCAGTCCTGGTAAACTGCGGCCTGCTCACCGACCTGCTCCAGATCGGCCAGACCGTTCCACTTCACCCGAATGGGCGGGCAGGGCAGGGGCGGTGTTCCGAACACAGGAATGGCCCCCCGTCCTGCCGTAATATGGCCCATGGCCCCCAGATTGCTTCGGGCGGCGGCGTCACTGCCGCTGAGCAGGATATCATTGAATCCCCCCATCAGCAGTACCATTCCCGGCTTCACCCGATCCATCTGGTATTCCAGTCTGGCCAGCATTCCGCCAGTCGTATTGCCGCTGACGGCACAGTTCATCAGCTCCATCCCGAGCATCTGTCCGCACAGGGCCGTCCACCGCCGGGCAGCGGATACCCCGTAGCCGAAGGTGAAGCTGTCACCCATACATAAGATTTTCATCGCCTACAGGGAATTGATGGCCTTACCGTTCCAAGCGGCCATAAACGCCTCTCCCAGAGCCTCGTTGACGGTGGGATGGGGATGGATTGAACCTATGAGCTCCTCGGCGGTGGCCTCGGCGGTCATGGCAGCGGAGACCTCCCCGATCATATCGGTAACGTGCTGGCCATACAGATGAACCCCCAGAATCTCTCCGGTATCGCCGGCCACTATGACCTTAAACAGGCCGTCGGTATCCCCTTCCACCAGGCTTTTCCCGTTCGCCATCATGCTGAAGCGTCCAATTTTCAGGTTGTCGCCATAGTTCTCCCGGGCCTGGGGCTCCGTGAGGCCGATGCAGGCAATCTCGGGTTCCAGATAGATACAGGATGGGATGCGGTCATAATGCATCTCCTCATGGCGGCCGCAGATATTTGCCACTGCCACCATGCCCTCGTGAGAGGCTGTGTGGGCCAGCATGGCCTTGCCGTTGACATCGCCGATGGCGTAGATATTGGGCACGTTGGTACGCAGGCAGAGGTCGGTCTTGATGGCATTCCGGTCAAATTCCAAGCCAATGCCTTGTGCGTTCAGTCCCTCGGTATTGGGGGTGCGGCCCACCGCCATAAGCACCGCGCCGGCCTCGAGCTGTTCCTGGGCACCGTTGTACTCATAGTACACCCGGTTGTTTTCCACTCTGCTGACCTTGGCCCCCAGGCGGAAGGTTACCCCTCCCTTCTCCAGACGTTTCTGCGCCAGGGCGGAGACCTCCGGATCCACCATGGGCAGGATATGATCCATCAGCTCCAGCACGGTGACCTTGCTGCCCAACCGACTCAGCAGGAAAGCAAACTCCACTCCGATAACCCCTCCGCCGATGACGGCAACGGAGTCGGGCACTTCATCCAGCTCCAGCGCCTCCGTGCTGGTGAGCAGTCGGTTCTCCCCCTCCACGGCGATAAAGGGGGGCATAAATACGCTGGAGCCGGTGGCGACGATGATATACTCAGCGGACACCTGTTTATCTCCCACTGTCAGAGTATGCGTGTCCGCAAAGCTGGCCGTTCCCTCCAGAATGTCCACCTTGTTTCCGCGGAGCAGGCCTCTGACGCCGCCCACCAGGGTAGAAACCACCTTCTGCCTGCGCTTCTGCAGCTTTGCCATATCCACCTTCAGTGCGGAGAGATCCACGCCTTCCACGGCGAAGTCGGCGGCATGCTTTACGGTATCCAGCACATTGGCCGTTTTGATCAGAGTCTTGGTGGGGATGCAGCCCACGTTCAGGCAGGTGCCTCCAAGATAGGTGGACTCGATGATGCAGGTCTTTTTCCCCATCTGCGCCGCTTTGATGGCAGTCTCATACCCTCCCGGGCCGGCGCCGATAACTGCGATGTCATATTGATAGTCCATAGTTTGATCCTTCTCTCATCCCGGTATCGGTGTACGGGCCCGGCACGCTCAGTAGAGCTCCCTATAGATTTTCCGTACCCGCTCCTCGTCCAGGGGGACGAAATTGTTTGCCATCAGGCGGCCCTGGCTGGTGATCACGCTGTGGGCAAACTCATCGATATCTTCCCGGGTCATGCCGTACGCGTGCAGAGGCTTCTTGGGCAGAATCTGATTCAGCAGTTCTTCCAGCCTGTCGTAGACCACGGGCACCCCGCAGCCCAGCAAATCAGCCAGATAGCGGTTCAGCACCGCAATCTCCCCATCCTGCCTGAGTTCCATGTAGTTTTTCAGCACCCCGGTAAACATCGCATAGTTGCTCTCGCCATGTGGCACGTGATATTTGCCGCCCAACGGATAACTGGTGGCGTGAACCGCGGCGCAGCCGGCGGTTCCGAAGGCCAGTCCGGCATAGTTGGAGGCAAGCAGAAAGTCCTCCAGCAGGCCGATTCGGCTCTCCTGCCCATCCATGGCAATCCGCTGATAGCCCCGGATGAGCATCTCAATGGCTTTGTACCCGAACAGCTTGGTGTAAGGGGTGGCTTTGGGGGACAGGGAAGACTCCACGGCATGCACCAGGGCATCAATGGAGCTGGTGGCAAACACTCCAAAGGGCAGGCCCTCCAGCAATTCGGGAATGAGCACCGCCTGATCGGCATACATGGCAGGACTCACCAGTCCCAGCTTGGTTCCCATGCGGGTACGGGCCATAATCGAAATGTTGGTCACCTCGCTGCCCGTACCGCAGGTAGTCGGCACAATAACCAGCTCGCGCTTCTTTTCCAGGTCAGGGGCCTTGTCATACAGGGCATCCACTCCCTCACTGCCGGCGACCGCCAACACCTTGGCGATATCAATCACGGTTCCGCCGCCGATGGCCACAATCCGCTTGCAGTCGGTTTTGGCCGCGGCGGCCAAAATGGCGTCCACCATCACGTCGCTAGGCTCCCCGGCACCGTACTGTTCTTGAAAGAGGATCTGGCAGCCCAGTCCCATCTGCCCAAAATAGGGCTGGTAAATGTACTGATTGGTCAGGATCAGATCCTGGGAGCTGAGTTTGAAGTCCTCCACGAATTCCCGGCAGGTTGCAAACTGATGCAGCGTCGGTTTGAATAAAATGGAGACCATATCCGCTTCCCCTCCGTCAGCCGATCGCGGTGAGGCCGCCGTCGGGATAGAGGATCTGTCCCGTGACAAAGGCGCCGGCCTCGGAGGCCAGGAACACCGCAGGGCCCATGCAGTCTTCCACCTTGCCGATTCTCTCCAGAGGCTTACCGTTACCCAGATTCAGGGTTTCCGGGTGCTCCTTGATGACCTCCGCCATCATGGGCGTAACCGTGAGGGTGGGGCCGATGGCGTTGACGGTGACCTCGGGGCCCAGCTCGGCGGCCAGGGTGCGGGTCAGCATATCCACGGCGCCCTTGGAGGTACAGTAGCCCATGTTGCCGCCGCCGCCGCTGAAGGCCCGGACGCCCCGGACGGAGGAGAGGTTGATGATGCGGCCGTAGCCGTTTTCCTTCATGACCTTACCGAAGTGCTTACAGGCCATGGCGACGCCGATTACGTTGACGTTCATCATATCGGCCATTACATCCATGGGGAAGTCGAACAGGCTGAACTTCTTGTTATAGCCCTGGGCGTTGACCAGAATATCCGCCTTCTTGTGATTGCTTACCACGGTGTTGACCAGGGCAATGATGCTGTCCTCATTGGTGGCATCCACCGTGTAGATGGCCACATCCTTCCCCACTTTTTCCTTGATCTCACTTTTCGCCCGCACAAGGGATTCCATCTTGCGGCTGGCAATCACGACTTCAGCGCCGTAGAACGCCATCGCCTCAGCAATTCCCTGGCCGATACCGCCGGCACCGCCAATCACGACTGCTACCTTACCATCCAAACGAAACAGGTCTTTCATAATTAATAACCTCCTAACATTGTTGTGGCGAGCGTTTTAAATATGGAGCCGCCGCAAAGGCGGCTGACGCTTATTGGGATTTTCTGATCACCGACGGAGTTTCTCCACCCGCCCCATGGCGGCAGGACTTACATCAGAATCTGTACCGGGTTTTCCAGAAGCTGCTTCATGTACTCCACAAACTGGGAGGCCAGAAGGCCGTCGATGAGCCGGTGATCCACAGAGAGCTGAATATTCATCATGGGCCGGATGGCGATGGTATCCTCCCCGTTTTCGTCGGTAATCACCACCGGCGTTTTGCGCACCGAGCTGACAGAGAGGATGGCGGCTTCCGGCGCGTTAATAATGGCCGTAAAGTTTCCGATGCCGAACATGCCCAGATTGGAGATGGAGAAGGTGCCGTTGCTGTACTCCTCAGGCTTCAGGCGCCCCTCCTTGGCCCGCGCCACCAGATCCTTGGATTCGGCGGCCACATCGGTGAGGCTCTTATTCTGTACATTCTTTACCACAGGTACCACAAGGCCGTTGTCTCCGGCCACGGCGGTACCTATATTGATGGACTTGTAGGTGACGATCTGATCCTCTTTCAGCGTCACGTTGATTCCGGGGAACTTCTTCAGCGCCTTGCAGGCCGCCATGATCAGCAAATCGGAAACGGCGATGCGCACCTCGCTGTTCTCATTGAGCTGCTTGCGGAAGGCGGTAAGATTGGTGGTGTCCACCGCGTCGGTGAAGTAGAGGTGCGGCGCGGTAAACTTGGAATGGGCCAGCTTGTCGCCGATGATCTTGCGCACCCCCTTGTAGGGAACCACGGAGGCGATCTGCAGTTCATCGGAGCCGGAAGAAGCTGCCGCTGCGGCGGCCCGCTCCACGTCCTTCTTCATAATCTTCTCTCCGGCGCCGGTACCCTGTACGGTACTCAGATCGACGCCGGTTTTCTCGGCCAGCTTGCGGGCCAGGGGGCTGGCTTTGATATCCCGCTCGGTAATCCCCCCCTGGAATCCGGTTCCCTGAATGGAGGACACATCGGCAGCGGCGATGCCATTGTCCTTCATGTACTTTTTGGCCCGGGGGGTGAGCTTCAGCTCTCCCATCTCTGCGGGGGCGGCGGCCTTCTCGGCAGGCTCATCATCCTCATCGTCATCAAAGTCGGCCTCCACCTGGGCGTCCGCCACCACGGCGGTCACATGGCTGGCCAGGATGGCGTCGGCGTCCTCGCCGGGCTCGCCCACCACGGCCACCGGAGTAAGCACCGGCACGGTATTGCCGGGTTCCAGGGCGATCTTCAGCAGAGTACCGGCGCAGCTTGCTTCCACGGTGATCACCGACTTGTCGGTGTGCACGTCAAAGAAGGGGTCGCCGATGGCGACAGGATCCCCCACCTGCTTGTGCCACTCCGCGATAGTGCCCTCATCCTGGGTGTAGCCCAGCTTGGGCATGACCACTACTTTTGCCATTTTGCCTCCCCCCTTCTTACAGCAGCTTCTCTACAGCCGCCAGGATGGTGTTTTCATTGGGCACCACGAGTTTTTCCAGGGCGGGGCTGAAGGGGATGGACACGTCAGGCGCACACAGGCGCTGGATGGGCGCATCCAGATCGTAGAACACCTCATCCTGAATCGCGGCACAGATCTCGGCGGCCACGCCGAAGCTGGTGTAGCCCTCGTCCACAATGAGCAGACGCCCGGTCTTCTTTACCGATTTAATGATTGTCTCTTTGTCCAGCGGAACCAAAGTACGCAGGTCAACGACCTCTACGCTGACCCCCTTCTTCTTTTCCAGGTGCTTGGCCACCTTGACACACTGTCCCACCTGGAAGGAGTTGGCCACCACGGTGACATCGCTGCCCTCATGCACCACAACGGATTTGCCGATGGGAAGCAGGAGATTTTCATCCCCGTCGTCGGGCATATCAAACTCCACGCTGTAGTGCTTGCGGTGCTCCACCACAATCACGGGATTATTGTCCCGGATGGCGGATTTCAGCAGGCCCTTGGCGGTATAGGCATCGGACGGGATGACGATCTTGGAGCCGGGGAAGTGGGCGATGACCGCGTTCAGATTCTGGGAGTGCTGGGCGGCGGCGGCCCGGCCGGCGCCGATGGTGGTTCGGATGACCATCGGGACATTTTTCTGTCCGCCGGACATGTAGCACACCTTGGCCATCTGATTGACAATCTGATCCATAGCCACCAGCATAAAGTCCGAGAACATAATCTCCACGATGGGCCTCATGCCCGTAAGGGCCATGCCGATGCCCATGCCAACAATGCCGGACTCGCTGATGGGGGAATCCTTCATCCGCAGATCACCGTACTTCTCATACAGTCCCTTGGAGCAGCGCCAAGTGCCGTCACCCACGCCGATGTCCTCGCCGATCATCATCACCATGGGATCCCGGGCCATTTCCTCGTCCAGGGCCTCCCGCACGGCGTCACGATAATAAATCTTTCTCATCTTTTCTTCCCTCTCAGTCGCAGAAGATATCGTCCATCAGCTCGGACGCCTCAGGATAGGGGCTTTCAGCGGCAAACTTGCAGGCCGCCTGAACCTCCTGTTCCACCTTATCCTCGATCTCCTTGCGCTCCTTCTCTGTAAGGTAGCCCTTATCCCGGAACAGGATCAGAGGATCCCTGGCTTTCCAGGCCTCCACCTCCTCCGGCGGACGGTAGGTACCGGGATCGCTGCCGTTGTGGCCGTGGTGGCGATAGGTCTTGCACTCCACAATCGAGGGCCCCTTACCCTCCCGGGCGTGCTTGACGGCCTTCTGCATCGTCTTGTAGACCGTTTCTACATCGTTGCCGTCGATGGTATAGCCGGGGATGCCATAGCCGATTGCCCGCTTGGCCAAGTCGTGCTCTTTGGTGACCCGGCGGCTGTCCACCGTGATGCCGTAAAGGTTGTTCTCAATGACGTACACCACCGGCAGATCCCACGCGGCAGCCATATTGATGGACTCATGGAAGGTGCCCTCGTTGGCGGCGCCGTCACCGAAGAAGCACAGGGTTACCTGGTCGGTACCGCGGTACTTGGCCGAATAACCGGCGCCGGTGGCCATTGGAATCCCGCCGCCCACAATGCCGTTGGCGCCCAGAATGCCCAAATCCATGGCCATGATGTGCATGGAACCTCCCTTGCCCTTGGAATAACCCGTTTCCTTTCCCAGGATCTCTGCCATCATGCGGCCCATGTCGGCTCCCCGGGCCACCAGATGGCCGTGCCCACGGTGGGTAGAGGCGATGTAGTCCCGCGCCTCAATGGCGGCGCAGGCGCCGGCGGCCACAGCCTCCTCGCCGATATACAGGTGGGCCAGGCCGGCCATCTGTCCGGTCTTATAAAACTCAAATACCTCCTGCTCGAACCGCCGGATCTTATACATGTCCGAGTAGAATCGCTTGGCAAGCTCTTTGTTCACAGAATTCCCTTCTTCCTAAGTGTCATGCCGGAATCATCCGGCTCAGCCCCGGCCAGGCATACCGGCAATCACCAGCATGGAGGCGGGGAGGTTGGTCTCATTGCGGATCTCTTTTCCATCTCCCACATTGAAGTGGATGGAATCGTATTTTTTAAGTACGATGGTCTCGTCCTTTGTGCGCACCGTCATCTCACCCTCCAGGATGAAATAGATCAGCTCCACCCCGGTCTCCACGTACTCCGTCCCGCCGCCGGGCAGGAAGTGGGACAGGCCCAGGGTATAGTCCACCGTATTGCTGGTTTCCTTGTTGTGCAGCCGGAGGGCCCGCATATCAAAATGGCCGGTAACCGGATACTCAAAGGCGTCTGCCAATCGAACAACTTTCATGTGATCTTCTCCTTCTGTTATTTCAACGGCTTCAGGCCCAGGATTTCTCTGGCCTGAGCGGGGGTAGCGGGCTGCTTTCCGAAGGTGCGCACCGCTTGAACGGCCCGTTCCACCAGTTGGACATTGGTGGCGGGCACTCCCTTGCTGAGGTATACATTGTCCTCGAGCCCTACCCGGATATGTCCGCCCAGGGCCAGGGCCGCATACAGGATGGGCAGGTGGCTCTTCCCCACGCCAAAGGCCGACCAGGTGGCGTTCTCCGGCAGATGGCGCACCAGATATACCAGATTTTCCACCGTGGCAGGCATACCGCCCAGTACGCCCAGGCAAAGCTGATAGTGGCAGGGGGTAGACAGGTGGCCCTGTTTTGCAAAGTAATCGGCGATCCCCAGCATACCGGCATCGAAGATCTCAACCTCCGGCTTGATGCCGCGCTCTAGATACAGGTCGCCCAGCTTCTCGAGAAACTGCGGGCTATTCATAAATACCCCGCCGGGCATCCAGTTGAAGGTACCGGCGTCATAGGAGCCCATCTCGATGCCCTCCAGCTCCCGGTGATGGGCCATCCGCTCTTCATCCGTGGCGGGATGCTCGGCAGAAGCGCCGGAGGAGGTGCAGTTGATAATGACATCACAGTCCTGGTGGTTGCGGATAAGCCGGATGGTCTCCCGGAATTTCTCCTTGTCCATGGCACCCAGGCCGTCGTCGGCCCGCATGTGCAGATGAACCATGGCTGCGCCCGCTTTCCAGCAGGCGTAGGCATCCGCGGCAATTTCTTCCGGCGTAATGGGGATGTGCGCATTCTTGGCCTTTGGGGTGACTGCGCCAGTGAGGGCAGCTGTGATAATAACCTGATCCATAATTTACGCTCCTTATTATTTGTGGTTCCGAGGACGCTTCTTGTCTCTGGCCCGAATCGCTTCATATAGACTGCAAACCGCGCGCCAAGTAGTGCACTTACGGTTTTTGTGCAGGAAACGCATGGAATCCGGCATAATAATCCCGCTTTTGCGCTCAGATCAGGCCATTAGCCTCGCACTTCCTCCCCACACGCATTGCACATCCGCAATTTTTTGCCGATTTGCACACTTACAGGCTCTTGGCCAGGTAGTACGCATCGGATATCGCCTGTGTCACCTGAGCGGGCCTGACGCAGTCTCCGATAACGTATTGCTCATCCACCACGTTCCACAGCTCTTCCATTACACCGGTACACGCTCTCATTCCCACGGCGCACAGCACCGCGTCAGCGGGCAGCAGGTGCTCCTGCCCCTCCCGGTCAGTGTAAATCAGTCCCTCATCCGTCACGGCTCTGCCGGTTCCTCCGGTGACGGCGGTGACATACTTGTTCAGCTCCTGTCCCAGCGCCATGCCGTGGAACATATTCACATCGGCTGCCAGCGTATCCCGCATCTCTACGATGGTGACCTGTTTCCCCTTCATGCCCAGGTGAATACCGGTTTCGCAACCCACTAAACCGCCTCCCAGAATCACCACCCGTTCTCCCAGAGCGTCCGGGTTCGCCTCGGCCTGGGCCACCGACACCACCTTATCCGACGCAATCCCCGGAATGGCGGGAATCACCGGCTGGGCGCCGGCGGCAATGATAAGGACATCCGGCCGAACCTTCTCTGCCAGCGCCCTGTCCACCCTTTGATTCAGGGTAACCTTCACGCCGCTGCTTTCCACCCTTCGGATAAGGCACTGGGTAAAGCGATACAGATCCTGCTTGAAGGGTACGGCTTCGGCGAATTTCAGCGCACCCCCAAGCGCATCCGTCTTCTCGTACAGTAGCACCTCATGTCCGCGCCGGGCCGCCGTGATTGCCGCTTCCATGCCGGCGGGGCCGCCGCCCACCACCAGAACCTTTTTCTTTCTCAGGGGCGGGGCCACATAATATTTTTCCTCCAGCTCGGCTCCAATCACCGGATTCACCGAACAGCGGTTTGTACCATTGATTACACTCTCCCCCAGACAAACAAAGCAACGCAGGCAGGGGGTGATGTCCTCCTTCTGGCCCGTGTAGGCCTTTTTCGGGAGGAAGGGATCCGCCAGCAGCGCCCGTCCCAGCTCCACGATATCGGCCTGACCGGAGGCGATGATCTCCTCACACTGCTCCGGGTCGCCCAGGGCACCCACGCAGGATACCGGCTTGGACACCACCTGTTTGATGGCCGCCGCCAGATATACGTTGCAGCCGTGATCCAGGAACGCCGATGGATGGGTTCGTACAAAGAGTTCCTGCCGCTCATGGCTGCCACAGGAGATATTGAACAGATCCACCCTGCTCTCCACCATCCGGGCCAACTCCTTGTAGTCTTCCAGGTGCAGCCCCCCTTCCGTAAAGTCATCACCGTTCATGCGGATTTGTATGGGGAACCCGGGGCCTACCGCCTGGCGCACCCGATCCAGGGCCATCAGGAGGAACCGCGCCCGGTTCTCCAGGCTGCCGCCGAACTCATCCTTCCGGTGGTTTTCCAACGGTGAGAGGAACTGGTTAAAGAGCCAGCCGTGGCCGGCATGCACCATTACCATGCCAAACCCCGCCCGCTTGGCGACATCGGCTGCGGCGCCATAGGCATCCAGGATCTCATAGATCAGCTTCTGGGGCATCTCCAGGACCTCTTCCCCGGAAGGCAATACATCGTGGCTGGGGCCATAAGCGGGGCGGCGCTCTTTTTTATGACCGCCGATGCTGGCCAGGCCGGCGTACTTACCGCCGTGGGACAGCTCAATGTTGGCTACCGCCCCATAACGTGTGATGGCCCGGGCAGTGTTGGTCAGAGAGGGAAGCACATGCGGGTCATCCAGACAGATCTGCCGGTCGTGGGACTGGCCGGTGGCCGCATGGACAATGCTCTCCCCCAAGGTAACCACACCGCATCCGCCCTTGGCTTTCAGCTCATAGTAGGCCATATTCTCGGTCGTGAGATGGCCCCGGGCGGTATAGCTCATGAGGCCGGTGGGGGCGGAGAAGATGCGGTTTTTGATCAGCTGCCCCCCGATCTTAATTGGGGTAAACAGATGGGGATAGGGTGTCATAAATATCCTCCTTTTGTTTATCGCGGCTGCCCGCACGGCTGTCAGGGAATCAGGAAAATCTTGATCCCCTTTTTGTCCCGGAACTGGGCAAACCCCTCCTTCCAGTCGGCCAGCGGCAGCCGGGTGCTCACCAGAGGCTCCAGCATCAGGCTGTTACCCTCCAGCAGCTTCAGGAGGATCTCCCAGGAGGATCTCGCCTGGGCAAAGCCGGCGGTGACCTTCAGCTCCTTGCGCACCACCATATCCATGTCCATGGGTACCGGCTTGCCATAGAGGCCCACCTGGATAAAGGCCCCCTGTTTGCGCACCAGGCTGATCCCCTGGCTCAGGGCCGGGCCGGCGCCGGAGCATTCAATCCACACATCGGGGCCGTAGGCTGTCTCCCGGGCCAGGAGCGCCGCCAGATCATCGGCGTTGTCGCACACCCACTCCGCCCCCAGGCTCTTGGCCAGTTCCAGCCGTTCCCGGTCGGCCTTGGTGCCGCTCAGAATCACCCGCGCGCCCCGGAGCCTAGCCAGCTGGACGCACAGCAAACCGATAATGCCCGGCCCGGACACCACCGCCACATCTCCGGCGTAGATCTCCGACTCCTCCAGCACCGCCCGGATGCAGCAGGCAATGGGCTCACTGAGCGCCAGGATGTCGCTGCCCTTATACTGTTCAGGTACTTTCATCGCCGAGTCTGCCGGAATTACCATATATTCCGCCATGGCGCCATCCACATTGACACCGATAGAGGCCTTCTGTGTGCAGTGAACCGGATCGCCCTTGCGGCAATAGTGACACGTTCCGCAGGAATAGGCAATGGACACCGAGATCACCTGATCCCCCACCTGGAAATCAGTGACCCCGCTGCCCACCTGCTCCACTACGCCGGTATATTCGTGGCCCAGGGTAACAGGCACACTATGACTGTACTCCTCGGCCAGAATGTGCAGATCCGTACCGCAGATACCGGCAGCCATTACCTTCACCAGCAGGTCGTTCGGGCCCGGAATGGGCTTTTCCACCTCGCACAGCTGTACTGACTCGGCTCCTTTACCCAACTTTCTCAATGCTTTCATTTCCAGTCTTCCTTTCTTATATCCAACCATGGTACTGTATGACATGGAATGGAGCGGTCCCGCTCCTGCGGTTTTTGCTGCTCTCTTGTTAAGCAAATCCCATGCCAAGCAAAAAACAAACTGATATGTTTCCTTTTCCTCCTGCAATCCCGGCAATTCCAGTCAGTTTAGCCTCTCAAACCAGCCTGAAAGCTGCGATGCCCAACGCTTGCATGGCTGCAAATTTTTGCGGGAATGCAAGCCGAAAAGCTCCGCGTTTCGCACTGTCCCCCTCCTGGAGCGCAGCTGCTCTCTCCTTGCATTTGTGCAAAGTCTTGCGGCGTTGCAAACACTCCGGCCCTCTACTGCTCTTTATCACTGTCCATTTCGTACAGGATCTTCATTAAATTTTTCTTAGAAGTTGGCGGGTTTTCCCTACCTCTTCTCCCCTGCTCTCTCAATTTGGTATGCTTCTTGCAAATATCCATGACCGCAAGCACACAGCGGTCGGTATTCCGAATGTGCCGGGTTTCCCACCTGCCACTTATTCCATCAAGTGTCCATCAACCGGCAGCAAGCAGCCGTCAAAAAAGGAAAAGGAGAATGAACATGAATCACTGGAAAAGCGCTTTGTCTCTCGCCTTGGTTCCTGCCTTCGCCCTGACATTGCTCAGCGGCTGTCAGCAGACCGCCGCCCCACCTGCAGAGTCCTCCTCTACCGGTAAAGGGGGCCATGTCATTGCCGCCAACACATGGGGCGTAGGCGCCTATCCTTTGGACATCATTTTTGAGGCTCTGACTCCCCTGGAGACCTCTGCCGGAGATTTGTCCATCGACTTGGCCAACAACGAGTTTAAGGTGGATAAGGTCGTCACCGATCTTCAGAACCAACTCACCTCGGGCGCAGATGGCGTGCTCTTTTTGGGCATGAGCCAAACGATCTTCCCAACCGTCGCCCAACTATGTCAGAACTTTGAAGTTCCTTTCGTGTTCCATGCCAATATCCCCGCCGATGCCGATTGGCCTGCCATACAGGAGAATGCGTATTATACCGGTGCTGTGATATCCCAGGAATATGCCGCCGGTGCAGCCATGGGCGAACTGGGTTTGGCTGACGGCAACCAGACGGCTATCATTTCCGCCGCTGCGCTGGGCGACTACGTCCATGACCAACGTATCGCCGGATTTACCGATACTTTTGAGGCTGGAGGCGGTGAGGTTGTTTACGTGGCCCACTCTGCTGACCCCTCTGAAGGCGTCCAAAAGGCTAATGACTTTATGACCGCCTATCCCGATGCAGACATGATCTACTGCACTGGCGGAGACTATCTGTCCGCCACCATCAGCGCCATGTCCTCCCGCCCTGAAGCTGACTACAAGCTTTATGGCAGCGACATGAGTCCCGAAACTGCCCAGAGTATTCTGGACGGCGATGTAACCGCCCTAAACGGCGGACAGTGGATCGCCGGCTCTCTGGCTGCCGCCCTACTGATCAATCGTCTGGACGGACATGCCATCCTCGATGAAAACGGCCAAGCCCCTCTGTTTGACAATATGAACCTGGTAATGCTGACCAAGGATAACGCCCAGGGCTTCATCAATTTAATGGCGGAAGGCGGTCTTCTGACGAAAGCCGATTTTGATACGCTGCTCTATCGGAATAATCCGGATGTGGACTACCAGAGCTTCTACGATTTTGTGGGCAATGTTGACGAACTGATTTCCGAGCGGATCAGCTAAGATAACCAGCATTAACACTGTGACTTCCGGACGACATGGACGTATCATCCGGAGGCCAAATGGAGGGACTGTCTATGAATAATACCTTAACCCGAGCCCGGAACGAGAGCCGGATCAAGCCGCTGCCCATCATCATCGTTATCGCGGCCCTTGCACTACTTGTGGTACTTAACGTGGTGGTGGACGGGAAGTTTCTGACCTTCCAGAACTTCACGATTATACTTTCCGCAGCCACCGTCCCGGCCTTTGTCGCCTGGGGCTTCAGCTATCTGTTTGCCTGCGGCATCACCGACCTGTCGGCGGGCGCCATCATTGTTCTGGCTGCCACAGCCTCCGCCATTGTGGGCAATGCGCTCGGCTATGTCCCCATGTTCATTGCCGCTGTACTGGTCGGCGTGCTCTGCCTGGCCGTCAATATGACTCTCTTCCAAGTCACAAAGATTCCTCCCTGGATTGCAGGCCTTGGCATGACCATGGTCTACGAGACCATCGCCGGCTATTACTCACAGGTACGGGTATCTCAGGGCCTGCGGGTAGAGGGACTGGCCGATGAGATGCGGGTGCTCGGCCGCAGCCCAGCCATCTATATCATGCTTGTAATCGGCTTTATCATCGCTTACGTGACCTATAACAAGACCTCCATCGGTCTCAATGCCCGGGCGGTGGGCGGCAATGCGGATGTAGCTCAGATGATGGGCATCAATACCCGGCGCGCGCTTATGCTGGGTGGACTGATGGCCGGCTTCTTCTTCGGCTTTGCAGGCGTCATGAAGGAGAGCTACGCCGGTTATGTGGTGGCTCAGACCGGTTTGAGCAGCCTGAGCACCGTATTTCAGCCGCTGGCCGCCGTCCTGCTGGCCCAGGCGCTTCAAAAGCATATCAACATTGCCATCGGTATTCCGATCAGTACATTTCTTATCGCTATGATCTTCAACATTCTCACTCTTATGGGCGTTCCATCGGGAACCTTCCAGGAGTTCCTCCTGGGTGTGATCGTCGTCGTTTTCGGCATCACAGCTCAGCGCAATGTGAAGGGGGTCGTAAAATGAGTGATTCCAATCTGATCCTGGAGGTCAAGGGCCTGAACAAGTGGTTTGGGGCCACCTACGCCAACAAGAACATCGACTTTCAGCTTCGGCCGGGCGAAGTACGCGGTCTGGCCGGAGAAAATGGCTCCGGCAAGTCCACCCTGCTCACCCAGATTGCCGGCATTCAGCCCAGCGACTCCGGCGAAATGTTTCTAAACGGAACGCCCTATAAGCCCCGCTCTCCATTGGATGCCACCTCCAGCGGCGTAGCCATTGTCGTGCAGGAGCTGGGGCTCGTCCCCAACCTTCCCGCCGGAATCAACGTCTTCCTCGGCAATACCAAGCGCTTTTCCCGCTTCGGAATTATCAACAACAGGAAGGTTTATGAGGCTGCCAATCAGGCCCTGAGCCAGTGGGGACTTCCCCCCATTCCCTTCCAGCGGCTGTCCGGCGATATGAACGTGGAATCGCGCAAGATGGTGGAACTGGCCCGCGCCCTGGCCTCCGATCCCCAGATCCTCATTTTGGATGAATTGACTCAGTCCCTCTCCCACGACAACCGCACCGTTCTCTATGAACTCATCCGGAAGTTTAAGGAGATGGGCCGTTCCATTATTCTGATCTCCCACGATCTGGAGGAGATGCTGAAGATCACCGACAGCGTCTCTATCCTAAGAGACGGCGAACTGCTTGCCACCGAACGCAGCCAGGACATCCCCCTGGAGGAGCTGAAGATCCGTATGGTGGGCCGGAAAATCGAAGGCGACTATTACCGGAGCGACACCACTCCCCAGTTTGAAGACGAGGTGGCCCTGTCGCTGCGGGATGTCTGCACCGACCATCTCAAGCACGTATCCTTTGACCTGCACAAGGGTGAGATTTTTGGGCTCTGTGGTCTGAGCGACTCCGGCATCCGTGAGGTCGGTCAGGCGGCATACGGCCTGCTCCCGGTGGACAGCGGCGAGGTATCCCTCCCCACTCACAACGTTTCCATCGGCAACCCTTATCAGGCCCTTCAAAACAGGGTGGCCTATGTGCCCAAGGATCGCGACGGTGAGGCGCTGATGATGGGCGCCTCCATTCAAAACAATTTCTGTCTGCCCTCGGTCGAGACCCTGAAAGGGCGCTTTGGTTTCCTCAGCCCAAAGAAGCTGTATCAGGCATCCTCCAAGGCGCGGGAGCAATTTTCCGTTAAATCCACCGGCGTGGATCAGCTGATGAGAGCCCTCAGCGGCGGCAACAAGCAGAAGGTCAATTTGGGCCGCTGGCTCATCAAGGATCTGGACGTTCTCATTGTGGACTGCCCCACCCGCGGCGTGGACATCGGCGTCAAGGCATACATCTACCAGTGTCTGCGGGAGGCCAAGGAAAAGGGAATGGCAATCCTGCTGATCACCGATGAACTTTCGGAAGTCCTTGGCATGGCCGACACCATCGCCGTCATGAAGGACGGCGAAATCTGCAAGCTCCTCCCACGCAGCGCAGAGCTGTCTGAAGAGACCATTATTGAGGTGATGACATGAAAAAGAAATTCAGCATCAATACGCTTATTCCCATTCTGTCCTTCCTCATCCTGTTCTGCGTATTCCTCATCGCCACCCGCGGCACCCTGGTCACTCCCCAGAATATTTCCAACATTGTGAGCCAGGCTTTTCCCGTTATCATCGGCGGTACCGGCGTGCTCTTTGTCACCGCCATGGGCAGCACGGATCTATCCGTCGGCGCCAATGCCGCCCTCTCTGCCACTCTGGGCGCCATGGCTGCCTCCCACCTTGGCACCTGGGCCATTTTCCCCGTGGCCATCGGCACCGGCATGCTGGTGGGCGCGCTCAACGGCCTGTGGAACTCCCGGTGCAAGATGCCCTCCTTTATGATGACTTTGGCTATGCTCATCGGCCTGCGGGGTCTGCTGAACTATTTCCTGGCCTCCAACCTGATTTACGCCCCCACCGTGCTCATCGCGTTCAACACCTTCCCCGTCAAGCTGGCCATCGTGGCGGTGCTGGTCGTCATCTTCTATTATGTATTTGAGTACACCAAGATTGGTTACTACTGCAGGGCTATCGGTGAGAACGAGCGCACCGTGATTGCCACTGGCATCAATGTCAAACGCATCCGTATGACGGCCTTTATCATCTCAGGCTTCATGGCTGCGCTTTTCGGCATCATGCAGATTGTCAACGTAGGCGGCTCTACCAACTCCCTCTGCCAGTTTATGGAGATGCGCATCCAGATGGCTATTTTCCTGGGTGGTGTCAGCGTGTCCGGCGGCTTCAGCGCCCGGATTTATAAGCTGCTCATCGGCTCCTTTACCATTGTCATGATTGAAAACGGTCTGACGCTCTGCGGGGTGGACTCCACTCTGTCCAGTGCTATCCAGGGCATCCTGCTGATGCTTGTGCTCTTTGCAACCATCTATTTTGAACGCCGTTCCGTTGCCAGCAAGATTCACCACGCCGTAAACGCCGCAAATGCGTAAAGCTTTGAACACAAACAAAAACGAACAGGAGGAAACAAACAATGAAAGACATTATGGCTGATTACGTCAAGCTCCCCGAACTGGAAGAATACAGGGAGTGGTTCAAGGATCACTTTGATCTGTACCGGGAGGACGGCATTCTTCAGGTCACCATGAAGACCAATGACCACCCCATGTGCTGGAGCGGCGCCAATCATCGCGCCATGAGTCAGCTCAGCCGCATTATCTCCCTGGATCGCAAGAACGAAATTCTGATTTGGACTCACAAGGGCGACAACTGGATGATGGACAAGGATCCTCACGGCTGGAGCACCTACGCCAAAGAGCGCTTTGACCATCAGTACATCGACGACACCAACCTGATCAAGAACATGATCTTCGACATCGACATCCCCACCATCGGCGCCATTCCCGGTCCCGGTTTCCACTGGGATTCCGCCCTGCTGTGCGATATCACCCTGGCCTCCGAGGACGCCAAGTTCGATGACGACCACCTGTTCTTCGGCCTGGTGGCCGGTGACGGCATGTTTATGCTGATGCAGCACTTCCTGGGTACGAAGCGCGCCAACTATCTGATGTATACCTGCCGCCAGTGGACTGCCCAGCAGGCCCTGGACTGGGGCTGGGTCAACGAGCTGGTGCCCAAGGGCAAGGTTATTGACCGCGCCTGGGAGATTGCCAGAATGCTGAAGACTCTCCCCCGTGAGACCCGCACCATCCAGTCCCAGCTGTGCAAGCGGCCTCTGGAGCGCCTGCTGGTCAACGATCTGAAGCTCCACACGGTCAGCGAGCAGTACTCCACCATGACCCGCATCGCTGCCAGAGACTACGGTGAGAAGCAGACCGACGAAAAGGACATGTCTATGGCTCATCACTATCGCTATGCCACCAATGAGCATGATGAGCTGCTCCAGTCCCCCATCCGGAGCTGGGATGAGATTCGGGAAGACATGGTGGCCTGGGGTGAGCGCACCGGCTATCAGGATCCCGACAAGGTCTACGGGGAATAATCGCTTCTTCCGGCAGCAATGGAAACGGGGAGCGTCTATGCCGCTCCCCGTTTCCTCCATACTGACACATTTACCACATAGGGAGAGCCTTTTCGATGCAAGAGAAACTGTTTAACCGATATTTTATTCTTATCTGGTTCAGCATGCTGTGTCTGATGCTAATTCAGAACCTGATGTGTTCTGGCATCCCGCTTTTTTTCGCCAGCCGTGGCTTCTCTACCTCCTTCGCCGGTCTGCTCGGCTTGCCCTTCGCCCTATTTGGTATTCTGGCCCGTACTACCGGAGGCTATCTGATGGATCGGTTCGGCCGCAGAGTCATCATGATCCTGGGCCCTCTGCTGATGGGCATCGCCTCCCTGCTCTTCCTGCTCCTCCCCTTTGCCCCCCTGATGCTCCTCTTCCGTGGACTTCATGGGGCGGGTTTTTCCATTGGGCAGGCGGGTTCGTCCACTGCCACTATAGATGTAACCCCTCGGGAGAAAAGCAGCCTGGGGGTAGGCATCTTTTGGGTTTCTACCGCTCTGGCGATTGCTGTGGCAGGCTGGCTGATCGAAATTTTAGGCAGCGGCGGCACCTATGACCGTATTTTTTACTTTTCCTTTGCCTTCGGCGTGCTGGGCGCCATACTGGCCTTTCTGTGCCGGTATGAGGAAGGCAGGCCGCCTGTTGTCCGGGAACCCCAGGAGGTCAATCCGCTCCACGGCCTGCGGAAGTTTTTGTATCCCGCCGCGGCGCGCCCTGCCGTTATTGAGTTCTTCGTTATGCTGGGGGTGTCCTGCTGCAATATTTTTATCTTCACCTACGCCGTCCTCCAGGGCTATGCCAATCCCAGCTTCTTTATGGTCGTCGCGGCCCTGTCCATGACCGTCAGCAACCTGGCCTCCGGCCGGCTGCTCAGGGCCTTGGGCCACCGAACTCTGCTGTCCATCGCCATGGTGCTCAGCGGAGCCCTCATCGCTCTGATCGCACTGGTACCCTGTCAGGCGACCTTCTACCTGGGCGGCATCGGCTTCGGCATGGCTCAGGGCTTTTCCTTCCCCATTCTTACCCTCCTGGCGGTAAACAATGTCCCTCAAAGCCACCGCGGTACCGCCAACAGTACCATGTTGATGGCAGGCGACTTGGGGGTTGGGCTCGGCACTCTCCTGTGGGGGATCTCTATCCAGTTCTGTGGTTTCCATGTGTCCATTGCCTTGTCCGGTCTGGCCGTGATCCTCAGCGGTGTGCTTAGCCTGCTGTTCTACTGTCGTTGTAAGCCCTGACTGCGTATTATCTCGTCCGTAAGTGAAATCACCGCTCCAAGAACACCGGCAAGGGACATGTTCCGGTAAGGGCCGTCTTTTGTTGTATACAAGCTCGAGCATGCTGTATTCGCACTCCTCAGCCTTTTGTTATCCCCTTTTTTCTGCATTGCAATTTTGCTCTACTTACATATCAGCGCCCCCCGTTGCAGATAGGTCTACCTGCAACAGGGGGCGCTGATCGTTCCATGCCTTTTCCCGCTCATTTCAAAACAAGATGTCTGGCTCTTGTTTTGATTGCCTGTCTTCAACTACACGCAAGTCCACCCGCCGTCGCAGGGCAGGGTGATACCAGTAATATACCGGGACTCCTCGCTGGCCAGGAACACCACTGCGGCATCCATGTCGCCTACGGTGTTCAGATCCGTTGGCGTGCCGGCCCGCTGCATGGGAGTCATTCGCTTGATAAATGCCTGGGACTCTTCCATCAAATCAGCACCGTTAGACTCAGAAGGGAACATGCCAGGGCAGATATTGTTTACCGTCACCCCCTGGGTGGCCCACTCGGCGGCGGCGGCCCTGGTTAAGTTGATCACTCCGCCCTTGGCGGCCTGATAGCCCGCCAGAGGCACTCCCAAGTTTCCTACCATTCCCATAGCGGAGGCAATATTAATGATACGTCCATAGCCAGCCTCCACCATCACCTTGCCAAATGCCTTCATTACCCGGAACAGGGAGCACAAATCCAGATTTACCACTTTGTCAAAAATCTCCTGCGGCATATCGACGGTTGGGATGGAAGGTCCTCCATTACCAGCATTGTTCACCAAAATGTCCACTTTTTTGTAGTGGTTTACCACAGTTTCTACCGCATTCTGAACCGAGGCCTCGTCCGAGATATCGCACACAACCGGGAGGCACCGCCCCCCCAGGCTCTCGATTTCCCTGGCTGTCTCAGTCAGCTTATCCGGTCTTCTGGCCAGAATAGCCAGATCCGCGCCCTGCCGGGCCAGTGCGATGGCCATTCCTCTGCCCAGTCCTGCCGTACCACCGGTGACCACCGCCACACGGCCATGCAGATTAAATATTCCCATAGAACGTTCTCCTTCCAATTACCAGTTGGCATGTCCCCCGTCGATCAGGATGTCCTGTCCGACGGTGTAAGTAGACGCATCGCTGGCCAGGTAGAGCACCGCTCCCTGGAGCTCCTCCACCTGGGCCATGCGCATAATGGGCTGGGTATTCTGGTAGCACTCCAGCATCTCCTGGGACATTCCAGCGTGGAGCCCGGGGCTGTAGCAATAGCCCGGAGAAACCGAATTGACCCGGATGCCATACTGGATCACCTGGGAGGCAAAATGCTTGGTGAAATAGAGCACCCCCGCCTTGGACACACCGTAAGAGGAGTCGTCTTGGGTATGTCCAAGGGGAGCCTGATTCACTATGTGTCCTGTCAGGGAGGCCGTGTTGATGATGCTGCCTCCATGGCCCTCCCGCACCATCACCCTGGCCGCCGTGGTCGCCACAATGTACTGGCTCACCAGGTTGATATTGAGCACCTGTTTCCAGTGCTCCAGATGATCCATGTTATGCTCGGAGTCCCAGGCCTCCAGATCGGGGACAAGCGCCCCGCCCACACCCGCATTGTTGTGAACCACATCCACGCTGCCCAGTTCCTTCTCGATGGCGTCAAACATCTCTGCCACCGCCTTGGCATCCACCAAATCGCAGCCGTAGGCCGCCGCCTTTCCCCCATAGAGGCCGGCAAATTCCTCCGCGACCTGCTTGGAGCGCTCCAGGCACTGGGGCAAATCCACGATGGCTACATTGGCGCCCGCCTGAGCAAACGCCAAGGCCGTGTGATAGCCGATGTTGCCCGCCGCACCCGTAATTACAGCTGTCTTACCGTCCAGTCGAAAGCGATCCAGTACATTTTTCTTAAATTCCATGTTGTTTCTCCCCTTTTCTTAATCAATCAGCTCGTCGGCGCCCACGTTGCCGAACACCGCTTCCCAAGAGCGCCGCACATCCTGATTCAAATTTATAAACAGGCGGGCATTAAAGCAATTCTCAAAATCCTCCGGATCCAGCGCAACGGAAGTAGCGCCCGTGCTCATGAGATAGCTCAGTTCGTCCGGAGTTCTGGGGGCACAGGCCATGATACGGGCCGGGCTGCCGGAAACCTGGATAAACTTGTTCAGGGCGGCAAACACCGCCTTGGCATCCACTCCGCCATACAGGCCGTGGTCGTCAGCTCCGCCCATGAGCATGAAGCAGTAAAACACGGAGATGTATTTCACACCGGACTGCAATGCACACATACCCTGGAGGGTAGACATGACCTGTGTAGCACAGATATCCACATCCGCAGAGAGCTTCTGCATCGCCCGGATGCCGCCCGTAGTGGATGGGATCTTAATGATTGTGGGTTCCCCTGCGATCTTCAGAATCGCTTCCGCATCCCGCATGATCCCGTCATAGTCATTGGAGGGGGTTTGGATGAAGAGCTTGCGGCTACCGGTAGCCGCCCGTAGCTCCTTTACAATGTTGGCAAAGTCCGTCCGTCCCAGCCGTGCCACCATCTGGGGATTGCAGCACACACCGGCAAAGGGGTAAACGTCAATAAGCTTTTCCACAACGGCTGGCTTTTCGGTATTCAGGTAAATATCAAACTTGGACATGTTCGTCCTCCTCCTTGAAGCAGTGACAATATATCCTGGCTCAGTCCCGGGTCTGTTCCGGGTAAAAATATTGCAGATAGCCATCAGGCAGTTTGGTCATTGCGGAATCCGTGCGCAGTTCCATGAAGAAGCCCAGTTTATCCTTGGTATTCATATAACACCAGCTTACCGGCCCCACCTTTCCCTGGCAGGACAGTTCCACTCCTGCCCTCTCATAGTCCTGAAGGGTGCTCTCCCACTGCTTTTCTGGAATCTCCCGGAGGATGTGGTGATAGCCAATTCCGTGCTCCTTCAGAAAATCAAAGTAAACCAAGGGCCCCTTTACCGGCTGGATAGCTTCCCACTCAATGTTGCCGCACACCAGAATGGCTACCAGGAAGGAGAAGTCCACATTCTGCAGCCTTCCATCTACCCGAAAACCGGGATCCACTACAGTTTTGTTATTTTGGCACCCCACCTCCCAGGGGCCGATCTCCAGCAAATCAGTAATGGTTTCGATGGTTTTACGTACATCCGGAGTGGTAATATTGATCTGCGCAATCCGCATGGGCACCACATAATTCGGGTCAGGCGTCTCACTCTCCCCGGTAATGATTTCAAAGAGAATGCCCAGGGTATCAGTGAGGTCCACCCAGGCTGCCTTGCAGACGGGCGATTCCATCCGTTGAGCAATGTTGATTCCCTTGGACTCAAGCTTGGCTAAAGTGGTATCCCACATCTGGCCTGGAATTCGCTCCCGCACACAACAGATACCCTCGCCAAACCGGTCCAGATACCGCTGGTAGATGGTGTCTCCCTCCACCGGCTGCACCACCTGTAAGGAGGTATTCTGGTAATATATTGTGGTGCACATCTGTGTATAGGCAATTTCCTGTTTTCCCACTGTCAATCCAGGATGGTTCTGTTCCGTCTCGGTGCGTACCTTCCCAGGGACAACGGGAAATACCAAGCTTAGATTGGCCAGCTCTTGGAATATGTCTCGGCTCACCACAGTGATCTGGTCGAAGTTTCTTCCCTTAGCTCTCTCTTGAAGCTCTTTAAAATTCAATGTTTTAACCTCCTTATCATTTCTATTGTTTTCTGGTTCCTTTTGCTCTTTCATATTGCAATTCACATGCCAAATAATTTAGTACTGCTTTGGTACCCGCAAACGTTCAGAAACACATGTCTAATCCCGCTTCTCTACTACTCTAGAAGACATAGCCGGCCAGTACCGTCCTTGCATAACTGCAAATTTTTGCGTAACTGCATGTTCCTACAGACAATAAATTATTTTAAAGATTTGTTGCGTTCTATTCTAGACTCTAGATCTGGCACAATAAATTCCAGTCTTTTGTATTGCCGATACAAAAGATTGGGAAACCCTTGATTTACACTAGTTAGGTATACGAAGCACTCTTTTTTCTCTATTTCAGATATCATGCACTCTTCAATAGAAAAATGTATTGTTAATGTATGTTGTTCTATGCACGAGGACTTTTTCCCAGCAGCTAGTTGAACATCTACTTTTTATTTGAACATAACAAAACCTCCATAACATTGGGTAAATGCCAATATTATGGAGGTTTTATAAAAAAATAAGCTACATTTCAGCCCTGCAGTACAAGACCAAAATGTAGCTTTTAACTTGGCATATGCATACGAAAAAGATTCAGCATTTCGCTGAAGCAGCCTTCTGGCCGGCGGCGCTTTTGCGCCGTACAAGTGTTTTGGCCGAAAGCCAAAACCTTGGCGCAGGCGGAAATCACTTCCGCCGAGTATGTGAAGTCCTCACGGTATCCATAAAAATAACCACACCAAAAGGTGTGGTTATTTTTATGTCCTGTGTTGATAAAAAAGATGTAGACTCCAAAGGCTGTCGCAAGCAACCCACCCTGCGAAAAATTGGTAGCGATTAGAGATGTTGCAAACAACAAGCACGTGGGTTCTTATTTTAATGTAAATAATTAATGGTAAATATCAGATGATAATAAGTATACGCAGGTATAAATAGTAGACGTTCAGGGCCGTACAGATTTTTTGCAGAGAGGAAATGAGAAACACAGAAGTCTCACAGCGAAACGCTCGACCCAGTTCGGATCGGCTCGATGTGGAGCATGCAGCCTTGACTGCTATCGTGCATAATGAGGCGGCAGGATCACAGGTATCCTACCGCCTCTGCTGTTATCCGCCTTTGGTCTCAATGATTGCAGCGTCGCTGCTGTGTAATTCCTTCTGTTCCTCAACTGTCAAACGGATATGTCCAAGTTTGGTATATCTGCACACTTATTTGAAATGTTCCTCGAAGAAAGTTCTTAACGTTTCAAAGGGGATCATCTGCAGATTATCATAGAGGTCCACATGACTCGCCCCTGGAATTATGAGTAATTCCTTGTTGTCTCCGGTCAACTTTTCATATGCCCCCTCGCTGAAATAGCGAGAATGCGCTTTTTCTCCATGCACAAGTAAAACTGCAGATCGTATCTCATGTGCATACTGCAAAATTGGCATATTCATAAAGGACAGCGAAGAAGTGACATTCCAGCCATTATTAGAGTTGAGAGAACGTGGATGATAGCCGCGCTGAGTCTTGTAATAGGCATAATAGTCCTTCACAAACTGGGGAGCATCTTCTGGCAGCGGATCGACCACACCTCCGGCAAGTGCGTAAGTGCCATTTCTATAGTCCTTGATGCGCTGGGCGTTCATTGCCTTTTTCTTTTCATAGCGGATCTCCGCCGTATCCTCACTGTCAAAGTAACCATTTGCACTGACACGGGTCATATCATACATGGTCATGGATACAGTTGCCCGAATGCGGGTATCAATGGCTGCGGCATTGATTGCCATGCCGCCCCAGCCGCAAATACCGATGATACCGATTCTGCTGGGATCAACCTTCTCCTGGATGGACAGAAAATCCACAGCAGCGCAAAAATCTTCCGTGTTGATATCCGGCGAAGCTACATAGCGGGGAAGACCCTCACTTTCTCCTGTAAAAGAAGGATCAAAGGCGAGCGTAAAAAAACCAAGCTCCGCCATCGTCTGAGCGTACAACCCGGAAGACTGCTCCTTTACCGCACCAAACGGACCGCTGACCGCAATAGCAGGCAGCTTGCCGTCAGTGTCTTTCGGTACATACAGATCTGCTGCAAGGGTAATACCGTAGCGTGTTCGAAAGGTGACCTTATCGTGATTCACCTTGCTGCTTTGGGGAAATACCTTGTCCCAATCGTTTGTCATATTTAAACATTCCATTTATACTCACCATTCAACCTTTTAATATGCAGCCGGCATCTCTGAGCCGGTCAAATAGTCCCTTGGCGCGATCATTTACACCATACACGACAGATATCCCACGATCCTGAAGGCTCAAATATTCCAGAGAAGAGTTCTGATACCCCCAAATCGCTTCATTATGGACGCATCATAGACAAGATCACAGTCAGAAGTCATAAACAGAAGTTTCATTGAGGCTTGGGATATTCGTGCTTATAACTTCTTACCGATTTGATATGCTTTTTCCAGGGCAGGATGTCCGGCGATCTCGCCAACACCACTTACTCCGCCTGCAAAAATCGTGTCTGCCAGTGTGCATCTTCCAAAACAGTCCACCCATCCCTGAACCGTTTTGACAGCGCCCTCCACGACATCAGGAGCATCCTCTGCCGCCGCCGCAAGAAGATAGGCCTTGGTGAAGGCATAGTCAGAGCCATAAAGCGGGTTGGCGCGGTCCAGAATGGTCTTGAGCTGACCACTGACATTGTAGTAATAAATAGGGGTTGCAAAAACAAGAATATCCGCATCGTGCATTTTGGCAGCGACCTCTATTGCGTCATCGTCAATCACACAGTGACCGATCTTGTGGCAGGCATGACATCCCTTGCAAAAATCAAACTTCTTTTCTCGGAGATAAATAGTTTCAACACTGTGTCCGGCATCCTGAGCACCTCTGGCAAAGAATGCTGCCAGTATTTCGGAGTTGCCACCCTTTCTGGGGCTGGAAGACAGAATCAGGATTTTTTTACTCATAATCATAATAATGAATCTCCTTGTATCTTAAATTTTGAAGGACCTTCTGATACACTCAAAATAACATATAAACTTAACTTTAGGTCAAGATATTTTTTGCGTTTTATGGAGGACTGTATGTATACCATCGGCCAAGTATCCGAAATGTTCCATCTCCCTATATCGACACTCCGGTATTATGACAAGCAGGGGCTCTTTCCGGGCATTGTTCGGAAATCCGGCATTCGAAAATTTGGTGATACCGAAATCGAAGCACTTCGTGTGATTGAGTGTCTAAAGAAATCTGGACTCGAAATCAAAGATATTAAAAAATTCATGGACTGGTGTGCAATGGGGGCATCTACCTATTCTCAGAGAAAAGAACTGTTTGAGAATCAGAAAAAACAGTAGAGGCCGAAATCGAACATATGAACCGTGTTCTGCATATGTTGAAGTTCAAATGTTGGTATTATGGACAAGCCCTTCAGGATGGAAATGAAGACCGGGTGCAAAGCATGATACCGGATCACCTGCCTGCGGAAATCCAAAAGGCATACAATCGCACACATGAGTGACAAAGACGCAGAACACACTGTTTTATAAATTGGTACTATGGCAAGCGGTCTTCCGCAGTTTTCCTATGACCGCTGAAGTGATTTATCAGCGATGATCATGATGACATCCCTGACGTATAGAACTCCTCCTCGCCGCTGTTTGCAGCCGCTTTATCTATGCTGCAACGCCATAGAGGTCATGGTTTACCTGTGCGGCGTAATAATTCTCCATGGTGGCAGGTGCATTGTAAAGTGCAGTCAGGAGGTACTGCCGAATATTGCGGATGTGATTGGTGTTGTCCTTGAGGCACTCGAACACATAACGGATATGGCTTCCATCCAGTTTCAACAGCCGGGACTTTACAACTGCCTGGGGCAGATCATTCCCACACACCCGGACATTCTCCCGGTTGGAGCAGACCGTCTCCACCATCAGCTCCACCATCTCGTCTAACTGCCCCACATCCCAGGGGCGTTCCTGTACGAAGTCCTCATAGCGAATGTTCTCCCGTATGAGGGACCGATAGGCATCCATTTCCTGATGATCCACAGGTCTCTCCCGGCTCCGTTTCCTTCCCTTCGCATCCATCGTCCCCGGAAAAGGGGTGGAAGGGATAGGAAGCGATTCTTTTTTTCGTGAGTCAGTTCTTTGTTGTTCTTTCTTTTGTCTCTCTTTTATTATTTGCGTTGACTTTTCCGCCGCCGTGCCGCCCGCCGCCGGATATTCCGTTGTCGGGTTTTCCGATGACGGCAAGGCAGACGACGGCCCTGCCGGAGGTACAGGAACAGGGTACTCCCGGATGATATACTCGTTGCTGCTGAATTTTCCTGTCTTATCCACAGTCTGGCAGCGATAGATGTACCCGGCTCGTTCCAGCTCCACCACAGCGGCACGGATCGCATCTTTACCCTCTTAATTGATCTTCGCCAGCCCCGTTAAGGTGTAGTCCCAGTCCTCCGGCAGGGAGAGCATTTGGGACAGCAGGCCCTTGGCTTTTAGGGAGATGCTCTTGTCCCGCAGGTGGTAGTTGCTCATGATCGTATAGTTTTGAGTACGTTCCACACGAAAAACCGCCATTTGGAATCCTCCTCTGTATTTCTATTCCCCTTTTCCCAGAGCCCCATGACGGAAGCCTTTCGCCCTGCGGCCCTGGGAAAATGGCGGGGCGCGGGTCTTTTGCCCGCGCCCCATGTTCATTCTCTGTAATAGACAGGTCTCCCAATGGAAGTAAAGCCACTTTTTCCTGTGATGACCACATTGTTGGCGCTGCTGGCGCAGTGGATGATCAGGAGATCCCCCGCCTCGTCCCGACCTCCTACGATGCCCACGTGTTCATCTCCAGGATAGAATACCAGATCCCCAGGGAGGGCCTCGTCCCAGGAGATGGGGGTGCAGTATGTGTGCTGGGCATGGGCGCCACCGCCGTGACCAATGACATACTCCCCGCCGCTGGTGTTATAGAATACCCAATCCGCAAAACCAGAGCAGTCCATCCCGAAGGGTCGGTAGGTACCTGTGGTGGAACTGCCTGCTGCGGTCACCTGGCGGAGCGTTCCCCAGCGGTCATCCCAGCCGATCTTCAGGCTTTTGCCACCCCAGAAATAATGGACCTTACCCACCAGTTGGCAGGCAGTCTGGACCACAGCCCGCCGCTCTGGTGCTAGGTCCGCGGGAAGCGCGGCCAGCAGATCCTTTGCCGCCTGACTGCTGATGGTCAGATCACCAGCCAAGGATGCCAGCAGTTCTGAATTGTCCAACAGCGCGTCCAGCGCCTGGTCCTGCTCCGCTGTAAACTGATAGAACACCCGCATATCGTTCGGTGTCCTGGGGGTAATGGTGACGGACAGAACTTCCTCTGTCCAGGCTGCGGCGCTGCCGCTGGCCGGATGCTCTACTGTCTTTTTCTCACGGGTGAGCTTTGTCATGTCCCAGAATACCGTCCGCAGGGCTTCGACCTGGGCTGCGTCCAGCACAGCAGGACTGCCGCTTTCTGCCGATCCTGACTGCCTGACTGCAAACACTGCCAGTACCTCCGGCCAGGGCGGCGGCGCACCTGTGATCTCCAGCTGGTCGCAATCAGCATCCACCCGCATTTGCTCTAGGCGTTCCGCCAATTCGCCATTGATCTGAGCCACTGCCTCCGATGGAGAAACAGAACCCGGACCGCTGCCACCACCCGCGAATAGGATGCCAAGTGGCGAGGCAAGCAGCACACCTACCAGACAGAGTACGACCACGATAGAAAGGACAATGCTCCCTCCGGCTGCAATGGCAGCCACAACGCCGCGGGCCGCTCTGGCTACGGACTGTACTGCCCTGGCTGCTGTCTGTGTTCGCGCTTTCCATGTGACAGCCGCCTTGGATGTGTGACCAGCAGCACGGGCAGACCGCATGGCAGAAATATTTGCCGCAGCCTGGGCTCTGACCTGCGCAGGGCCCAGAGGCAGCTGCCCAGAGGCCAATGACCTCTGGGCAGTCTTTATCTGCTTGGCAGACGGAACCGGCTTTCTCACAGACGGCGGCGCCGTACCCTCTCTGTTCATTCCACGGCCTGTACACTGGGGCGCTTCAGGGGAAGCCACGGTTGAGCGACGTCCCCCTTGGTTGGCAGCGTGCTGTTCACCTGAACGACACTCTGAGGGCATGGACCGACTATCCTGCGGGGCAGTCTTGGCAGCGGTATGTGCGGCCCCCTGGGGCTGTCTGCTATTCTTTTCAGCGCGTTGCCGGACTAGTTCCTTCGCCGCTTCTCTGCCCCTCTCCTGGGATGTGAGCGTGGCGTTCGGGGCAGGACGGGTGCATGGTTCCACGGGCCTCTCTGATCCCAACGTTCCTGCTCCAGTCCTGACCTTCTCTGGGCCGGGCCTGGGGCGAGTAATCCCAGAACCACGCTCCGCCGTTGTCCGTTCCAAAACAGCCTCACGGGTCTTGATCCGCAGCGATCCGGCCCCCCGCTTTTCCCAGTAGAGGTGGCATCTGACGGGGTGCCGGAATTATTTTGTGCTTGGAACTTCTCTTTTTTCTGTCCCTGTTTCCTGCCTTTCAACAGACGCTCCACACCTCGGGTCCCACGGCGGAAACCACCCATTGCAGTATCCTCCAGTGTGTCGCCGCCAAACTCATCCCGCTGACCATACTGGGCTGTGTCCCTCAGCTGGCTCCGCAAACGTTCCACGCCTCTCTCCAGTCCCCGGCGTGCCAATTCCTTGGGGGCAGATCTGACCTTCTCTGCCACGGCCTTTGTAGCCGTTGGCTTCTCCTTGATCGTTCCGATGCCTTATCACCTCCCCGGCGGTCATGCCGCACTCAGGTCAGCGGGTTTGGTGCTCATCAGTTTGTAGAGATGATTCTTGGGGAAGTTGTCGATAAAGGGGACGATCGCACTGCCGCACTTGATGAGTCCCCGGCCAAAGTCCACATTGGTGATGTAAGAGAGCTGGTTGTCCGGGATGTTCAGCAGCTTGGCCAGCTCCTCACGGTCGGTAGCCGCCTGGTTCAGCATGACCAGGAACTCACTGTTTGCCAGCATGGTACGGGCGGTGTGAGACTGGAGCAGGTCATCTACATTCTGTGTCAGGCCGGTGCAGCAGGCGCCATACTTCCGCACCCGCTTCCAGAGGGTAAACAGGAAGTTGGCGCTGTACTCATGCTGGAACAGTAAATAGATCTCGTCAATATAGACCCAGGTGTTCTTTCCCAGCTTCCGGTTCCGAACGATGCGGTTGAATACGCTGTCCAGAACCACCAGCATACCAACAGGCAGAAGCTGCTTGCCCAGATCTCGGATATCGTAGCAAAGGATACGGGAGTTGGTATCCACATTAGTGGGCTTGGCGAAGGTGTTCAGGCTGCCCTTGGTAAACAATTCGATGGCCAAAGCCACGTCCTTTGCCTCCGTCTCCGGTTGGCGAAGCAGTTCTGCATGGAAGTCCCGGAGGGTGGGGACAGTCCATTCACAGCCGTTCTGGATGTAGGTGTGGTAGCACAGAGCCGTACACCGGTCAATGATGGACTTCTCCTTGGCGGACAGCTTTCCGGCCCCCATGAGCTGCTCACACAGGGAGAGGATGAATTCGGACTTTAGGACAACGGGATTCTCCCCATCGCCATACCCCTGTTCCATGTCCATTGCGTTGATGTGGTTGCTGGAGGTGGCGGAAATGTTGATGACCTCGCCGCCCAGCCCTTCCATGAGGGGGCGGTACTCTGACTCCGGGTCGATCACAATGATGTCATCTTCGGTGGAAAGGGCCAGTCCCACCATCTCCCGTTTGGCGGTAAAGGACTTGCCAGAGCCGGAGACGCCCAGGACAAATCCGTTGCCGTTGAGCAGTTCCTTCCGATTAGCCAGGATGAGATTCTTGCTGATGGTGTTCTGACCATAGTACACGCCGCCCTGGTGCCGGATCTCCTGTGCCTTAAAGGGCATGAGGACAGCCAGAGCCTCTGTAGTCAGGGTGCGCAGGGCGTCGATCCGCCGCAGGCCCAAAGGCAGCGCGGTCACCAGCCCGTCCGCCTGCTGCCAGTTGAGGGTGGAGAGTTGGCACAGGTGCTTGCGGGCGGTGGATCGGAGCGTCTCCGTATCGCTGTCCAGTTCCTCCTTGGAATCGGCCAGATGCACCAGCGTCACCACCGCAAACAGCATCCGCTGATCCCTGGTGGTCAGGTCGTCCAGCATCTCTCTTGTCTCTTTCCGCTGCTGCTCCAGATCATACGGCACCACCGCAGAGAAGTTGTTATTGCTGTTCTGCCGCCGCTGCCAGTTGGTCACGTTGGTCTCCACACCCAGCAGGCGGCTTTGCAGCTCCCGTACTGCCTCATCCGTAGGTACTGGGATGATGTCAATAGACAACATCAGGTTCCGGTCCAGTGCAGTCAGCTCGTTGATCATGGAGTCCTTGATGTAGCTGGCATACTCTTTGAGGAACAGCACCCGCCCGTACTTGTTCCCCATGATGAAGTGGTCTTTCTTGAACTCCAGGCTGTCCGGGCAGACAGCATCCTTGAAGGAGTGCCCTTTCCACATACAGTCCCGGAGGTCGATGCGGAACCCGTTCTCCTCTCCAGGGCGGTAGAAGTCATGGAGGACTCGCAGCCGTTCCACGGCATCCAACTCCTCACAGTGGGAGTCCAGACGGTGGAGGTGGGCAGTCACATCATGCATGGTCCGGTCAAAAAAAGGCCGGGCCTCCTCCGCGCTCTTGCGGTGGACAGAGAGGGTGATATACCGCTCCTGCACCACGCTGTTGGCAGCGTTGGTGGCCTTGTCCAGAAGCATGGTGTTGTACTCCGCCCGGTATCCGTCCAGATGATCGTCCCGGCGAGGGATGAGGATCTCCTGTTCCACATTTTCCCGTGCGACGCGCTTGTTGTTGATGGTGATTTTGGTAGTGGACCCGGCATCCAGTGCATTGAGCAGTTCGGAGTAGTCCAGGAACATCGCCGTCTTGTCCTCTTTTGAAGCGATGGCGTAGTTGATGTCGCTGAACCGCAGGGTCTTGGAGAATTTGCTGCCGAATTGAAACCCCCCATCCGGCCACAGGCGGCGGATGGGGATGGCGTCCTGTACAGATCTTGGCACCTCGAATGTTTCTTTGTCCTGCTTTAACGTATTCAGCAGGGTCTTAATCAAGTTTGAGCGCCTCCTTTATCGTTGCATTTTCCAGAGCTTTGGTATACAGGTGATCCGATTTGAATAGGAGCCGCTGAATACGAGCCGCTTTGGATAGAGCAGCTCTGAGCGGATGACCGCCAGAATAAACTGTTCGAACGTCATGCTGTTGTATCGGTAAAAACCGCACAGGGCAAAGGGTGCGGCGGCCAGGACGCAGGCCCAGCCCACATCCGAACCGCCCAGAGCTGGCCCCAGGAAGAAATAGACTGTCAAAGCCACCGCCACGGCGCCAAGGGCGCAGAGGAACTGCCGCATGGTCAGTCCGAAGAAGATGCCCTCCTGGTAGTCCCGGACTTCTTTGTTGATCCGTACTTCTATGTCGTTCACCTCTCTATTTTGCTTTTGCCAGACAGACCGTTGCAAACGCCGCCCAGCTATGGTACCATGCCAAAAACCAGAGAAGGAGGTCTCCCGCATGGCGTATTTGTTTTTGGTACTTGGTATATCGCTCCTGCTTCCGCTGCTCCGCCTAGCCATTCGGCTCCGCCTGGGTGTCCCGCTTCTCTTTGCCTTTGGGATGCTCACCGTGTGCCACGGCTGGTATCAGACCCACACCGCCCTGGCGGACGGGATCTTCCTGGCCCTGGTGGGGCTTGCGGCCCTCTCCTGGGCGGTGACCTTCCTCCGCTGGGCGGCGGAGACAGTGGGCTATGTGCTGGCTGACCGGCTGGCCGGAGCTGCCCTGGCCCGCCGGGCGCGGCAGGCCAGAACTCAGGCCAGAACTGAGGGGCGCTCCATGGTGGACACCCAGGGCCTGTGATCAGCCCAGGCCCATCAGCTCCCGGATGAGCCGGTCGCTCATCTTGATAGCCCCACCAGCACCAACATATTGAACACCAGCTCACCCACATAGTTCCACACGATGGTGGCCGGGGCCAGGGTACTGTCCACAATGGCAGGCGGCGTGGAGGCAAATGCTGAGAAAATGACACAGGCCAATACAATGACACAGTCCTCCAGGCAGATGGCGGCATAGCTTTTGACAAAGGCCATGCCGATACTGCTGGAGGGCTGCCCCGCGAAGCTGACCAGAGGGACGGGCGCAATGGCGGTGGCGATATAGAGTTTGAAAAAGCGGGAATACACAGTGAGGATCATGACCAGAGCCAAGACCCAAATGAACAGGGAACCCAATAGAGTGACGGCCCATAGGGGAATGCTCTCGATCACCCCCACGCTCTCAATGATGGCCACCATCTCGTCCGGCAGCGTGGTGGCGCTTAGATCCGCCAGGCCGGACGAGTCCATGATGGTGGAGATCATGCCCTGGGCAACACGGAACAGGGCGGTCATGAGCTCCATCCCATACATTACCGCGGCTTGGGCCAGAATAAAACGGACAAAGCATTTGAAGGCCATTTCCGGCTTCTTCAGCTCGGTAAAGCTGCCGCAGGTCTTGACCACACCCATCACAAAAAACAGCACCAGAAGGGCGTAGCCGATGGCCTGGAGGGCACCGTTGATAGTGACGATCACCTTCCAGACCCCGCCGCCCTTGAACTCCTCCGGGGTGGTGCTGATGAGCTGCCAGATCTCCGTGAGCTTGCCGTTCCAGGTCTCCAGAGCGGAATTTAAGTTGTCGACGATCCAGTTTCCACTGCCGATTTTGATCACCTCGATTCACTCTAAATTTCATTTGATATTTACTCATAATTTTGCTATACTATTTCTATAAGGAGGTGGCTGTCATGCCGACCATTCGTCCGATTTCCGACCTGCGCAACAATGCCAACGAGATATCTGATTTTTGCCGCCAGACCCATGAGCCGGTCTATATCACCCGCAACGGCAGCGGCGACATGGTAGTCCTCAGTATGGAGGAGTATGAGCGGCAGCAGGCGCTCATCGACCTTTACGGAAAGCTGGCCGTGGCGGAGCAGGAGATCTCCGCCGGCGCGGAGGGGGAAGATTTCCTTGCAGTGGCCCGTCAGCTGAGGGAGCGCGTCCATGGAAAAGTATGAGGTAAAAATCTTTTCCACCGCAAAGCAGGATCTTCTGGAGATCATCGACTATCTGAACACGCTCTCCCCAGAGACCGCTCTGCGGTACTATGACAAGCTGACGGAGGAGATCGGCGGCCTGTCTCATATGCCGGAACGGTGTCCGCGCCCCCGTGATCTGGCCCTGGCCGCCAAAGGATACCGCTATCTCATCGTGGAGAATTATCTGGTCTTTTATACCATCTCAGGACAAACGGTGCAGATCCAGCGCATCCTCTATGGGCGGCGGAACTATCAAAACATTTTGTGAAGATGAGTGGCCGGGAACGCATTTGCGTTCCCGGCCACTTGTTATCCCCCGGTGATGAGAGTGAGGATCTCCTTCGTAAAAGTTATTACAATGCCGCCCGCGATGGTGAGGATACCGTTGGAGCGCTGAGAGGGGTCGTGGGACTGGAGGGAGAGGCCCACCTGGAGGATGCCGTAACCCAGCAGGATGAGGCCCACGGCCCGGATGAGGGAAAAGATGAAGTCGGACAGGCTGGTGACCACGGACAGAGGGTCATCCGCCGCAAAGGCGGGGACGACGGCGAAGGGCAGGGTCAGGACGAGGCAGGCAAACAGGGCGTAAAGCCGCTTTGCCCGCCACTGGAGGTTGTGGTTGAGATCATGTTTCATGCAGCATTCTCCTCACTTTCATTGAGTTCTTCAGCGGAAAATGCCTGAAAAAGAGGAGTTCCTGTAAACGCTGGTTCTTGTTTGCCTTTATGAATATAGGGCGGCCCGCCGCCGTCTACGGTGTGGCGGATGGCCGGGTGCTGGGTGAGCTCGTACTTCAGGTCCATGACCGGCCTGGCGCCGCGGATGAACAGGATGGCATACCGGTTGTCCAGGCCGCGCACCTCATCCGGGGTAAGCAGCTCCCGGCCGCTCATCTGGAAGTTGGTGGAGTAGGAGCCGGAACGGCCCTTGGTCTGGCCGTGGGTCCTCGTGTCAATGGTGGCCTTGCCCAGCGCCTCGGAAATGTACTTGTGGGTGCTGGCCTCGTTGCCGCCCAGGTAGAGGATGGTGTCCGAGTTTCCGGGAATGGTCTCCCATCTGCCCTTGTACAGTTCCTTGATCTGAGCCATGTTCTGGATGATGGTGCTGGCGGAAATATTGCGGGAGCGCATGGTGGCCAGCTCACGGGTAAAGCCGGGCAGGGGCATCGCGGCGAACTCGTCCAGCACGAAGTGGACATGGCGGGGCAGAGCCCCGTGGTGAGTCTGGTCCGCGCTGTAGTAGAGGGCCTGGAACGCCTGGGCGTAGAGCAGAGATACCAGAAAATTAAATGTGGTATCGTTGTCCGGGATGACGGCGTAGAGCGCTACCTTTTTTTCGCCCAGGGTGTAGAGATCCATGTCGTCGTGGTCGGTGATGGCCTTGATCTGGGGCAGGTTGAAGGGGGCCAGCCGGACGGCGGTGGACACGAGGATGGACTTGGAGGTCTTGCCCGAAACGAGTTGTCAAGGACTTTTTAATCAAATTCACAAAAAAGCC
>ERZ1106950.267-NODE-267-length-59689-cov-8.008133_pt1 | contig 59689 bp, 48 predicted proteins | sample MGYA00403675_ERZ1106950 | MGnify/ENA primary metagenome ERZ1106950 (study PRJEB35170, sample SAMEA104062410) | human gut metagenome | biome: human gut; feature: human-associated habitat; material: faeces | place: Denmark | collected 2012-06-13 ... | reverse complement strand
TCAAAAGCCAATGTAATTGGATTTTGAAATCACGATGGATGCTTTCTTAGTACCGTTGCCAGCGACAACAAGCGGAAGCGCTCCTGAAAACAAATCAGTTCTATTTTTTATATTTCTATACACTTTATAGGCATGCAATACAACATAACCTGCGAAAATCCGTAACACCACCTACAGGTGGCAGTTCCTAAGTCAAACTCCGGTAAAATCCCAATCTTGAAAAAATGTATTGACAACAAAGTACCATAGTGCTATTGTTAATTACATAAGTAATGAACCACATAACGAACGAAAAACAAGAGGACAGATAAGCGCATTTGAAAAGCTGTCAGCAACAGAATAATTTCTGGAAAGAAAGGAGTATATCATGCATGAATGAGATTTTGACGCAGGAGAAATCCATATATCTGCAGATCGCAGAGATGATCGAGACAGATATTTTAAGGGATATTCTTCTGGAAGAGGAACGCGTGCCGAGCACGAATGAACTGGCGAAGCTATATGCCATTAATCCGGCGACAGCAGCCAAAGGAGTGAATATTTTGGTGGATGAAGGTGTTCTGTATAAGAAAAGAGGGATTGGAATGTTTGTGTCAGCAGGTGCGAAAGAGGCAATCTTAAGCCGGAGAAAGAATGAATTTTATGATAACTATGTAAAAAAACTGTTAGAGGAAGCAGCGAGCATCGGACTTGGAAAAGAAGAAGTCATTCAGTTGATACAATCCGGCAATGAAGCGTAAGGAGCTGTCCGGATGGAAAACAGTGATACCGGAAGCATGGAATCATGCAAATAAGAGGAATGATACAGGAAAATGTATTTTAAAGTTGTGAAAAGAAAGGCAGGAAGATGATTCATGGAATCAATCGTATGTAATGGTATAGGTAAAATTTATGGAAAAAAACAGGTGTTAAAGAATATCAATCTCACATTGGAGAAAGGAAAGATTTATGGACTGATTGGAAGAAACGGTGCCGGAAAGACGACATTGTTATCCATTATGTCCGCACAAAATCCGGCATCCGAAGGAACTGTGACATGGAATGGTGAAAATGTATGGGAGAACCGCAAGGCGTTAGATCACATTTGCTTTTCCAGAGAGTTGTCCATCAATCTCTATGGAAGCGGCGTGAGCGGCATGAAAGTAAAAGATTATCTGAAAACTGCTTCCTATTACTATCCAGACTGGGATCAGGCACTTGCGGAGGAACTGATCAAAAAATTTGAACTGAATACAAAACAGCGTATCAATAAAATGTCCAAAGGCATGCTGTCCATGGTGACGATTATCGTAGCACTTGCAAGCAAAGCCGATTTTACGTTTATGGATGAACCGGTGGCAGGCCTTGATGTTGTAATGCGTGATTATTTTTACCATAAACTGATGGAGGAATATACAGAGACCGGACGTACCTTCGTTATTTCCACACATATTATCGAGGAAGCAACAGACCTGATGGAAGAAGTGGTCATGATCAAAAATGGCGAGGTGCTGCTGAAAGAAAATACGCAGGAACTTCTGGAGAGAAGCTACCATGTAAGTGGTCTTGCAGAAGTTGTGGATCAGGCAACGGAAGGCTATGAGAGACATCATGAAGAGAAGATGGGAAGAAGCAAGAGTGTGACGATCCTTTTGGAGGAAGGACAGAAGCTGCCGGAAGGCTATGATGTGACCATACAGCCGCTCAATCTGGAAAAATTGTTTGTATCCCTTTGCGGAATGGAGGAGTAGACATGGCAGAGAGCAGGATTATTAAGAGAAATGTTCTATTCTGGGGAAAATCAGGATTGCAGCTGACCGGCATGATGTTGATTTTTATGGTTGTATATGGATTCCTGTTTAATATGGGAAGCGGCAGTATATTCGGGGATTTCTGGAAAACAGCTTATTTTTATGGCGGGATCATAAGCGTTCTATTTGCGCTGATCGGACCAGTTTCCTATGTGGGAGCATATCTGCCGCTGACATTGTCTTTTGGCTCCGGAAGAAGGGAAGTAGTCTTTGGCGCACAGATTTTCTGCATAGCTTATGGAGTGAGTTCCTATATCATTATGGTACTAGCAGGCATTATGAGCAGTGGAAAATTAGATGGAAAGCTGGATGTTTTGATAGCAGTTCTGTTTATATTTATGACAGCGGTCGGACAGCTTGTCTCGGTTGCGCAGATGCATTTCGGGATAAAAGGAATGATCATAGGAATCGTCATTGTGGTATTATGCATGGTCGGCGGATTTGTGACAGGAATTGGATTCATAGATGAGATCATGGTATGGATCAACGGAATGAAGACAAATGTAGTATGGATATTACTTGCGATAGGAGCGATTGCCAGCATTGCGTTGTATGCAGTCAGTGTCACGGTGCTTTTCCGTGAAATGAGATATTACGAAGTGAAAGCATAAGTTGGGAGGCGGAAAGAATGAACAGTTTTTTAATTCAGTGTAAGGTGCGGAAAGCAGAGCTTTTGCAGTTTCTTGGGATTACTGCTGTGGGATACTTGATCGGTCTGATCGTTGTATTTATCGTGATGAATGTGGCAAAAGAGAATACCTGTGCAACAGCAGGAACTATGCTGGCGTTCATCGCCTTTGCCTTTATGCATTTATTTGGGATTACTTTTTCTTTCATGGGGGATTTTAACATGGCAATTTCCCTTGGTGCGACCAGAAAAAGCTTTGTCTCAGGCTATGTACTTTTTAATCTGCTGGAGATCGCAGTGCTGGAACTTGAGATCGTTGTGTTTGGTGTAGTTGAGAAGCTTTTGCTGGAAAATGCATTTCCACAGGCGGTTATGGAAATTGACCTGACAAACTTTTTTACATGGAACTATCTGTCAGGTGTCCTGGTCGTATTTACAGCAGTGGAAATGTTTTTCGGCGCAGTTATTTTAAGATATGGCATGAAAGTGTTATGGATTTTATGGGCGGTCTGGATGATAATCTGTCTGGTTCCCATGAATATTGCAAAGAATGAAAAGCTTTCCGGTGAACTTGCGAAATTAGGGCTGTTTCTGGGTGGAAAATTCACGCCACAGGGAATTGTGGCTCTGGTGATTGCCTTAACAATTGTTGTAGCTGCGATCACATGGAACATTCTTCGGAAACAGCGAGTGACAGCATAAATATTATGTGATAAGATAAAACCATGTGGGTGAAAAATACCTGCATGGTTTTTGTTATGACGACCACTAATCAGATAACAGGATTACGGAAAAATATAAGGGGATTATGATGAACGATAAGTTAGAACAGTTACAGAAATATTTAGAGAAAATGGAACAGTTCAACCATGTGAACACATTATTGTATTGGGATATGAGAACCAACACTCCAAAGGAAGGATTTGCAGGACACAGCGATGCACTCACTTATTTTTCAACGGAGCAGTTTTCCATGTCGACCTCGGATGAACTGAAAACGTTATTGGATACACTGGCAGAGCCGGAAGAGTTTGAAAAGCTTGACGATAAGTGGAAGTTTGTTGTAAATAAAATGAAAACAGATATGGACAGAAATCGCAGAATTCCAAAAGAATTTTATGAAAGCTTCGTGAAAGCACAGTCGGAATCGGAGAATGCGTGGGAGGAAGCGAAGGAAAAAGCAGACTTTTCTGTTTTTGCCCCACATTTGCAGAAAATGATCGATATGACAGCGGAGATGACCGGTTACACAGATCCGGAAAAAGAAGTTTACGACGCACTGTTAGACCAGTATGAAAAAGGAATGGATTCCGCTACGATGGACCGCCTGTTTGAAGATTTAAAAGCAGAGCTGATTCCTCTGGTGCAGAAAGTGCTTGCAGCGAAACAGCCGGATGACAGCAAGTTTCATGCTTCATTTGACAAGAATGCGCAGAAGGAAGTGGAGAAGCTTTTGCTGAGTTATATCGGATTTGACTGGAACAGAGGAACAACCGGGGAATCTGCACATCCGTTTACACTAAATTTTTCGTCAAAGGATGTGCGTGTGACTAATCATTTTTATGAACATGATCCGCTCAGTGCGATGTATTCGGCAATCCATGAGGGTGGTCATGCGATTTTTGAGCAGAATGTGAATCCGGATTATGACGGAACGGTAGCGGGAAGCTGCAGTTATATGGGAATCCATGAGAGCCAGTCCCGTTTTTATGAGAACATTCTTGGAAGAAATAAGAATTTCTGGATTCCGGTTTATGCAAAAGTGCAGGAAAAAATGCCACAGCTTCAGGACGTTTCGTTGGATGAATTTTATAAGGAAGTCAATCATGTGAGAAACAGTTTTATCCGCACAGAGGCAGATGAACTGACTTACTGTTTCCATATTATTTTAAGATATGAGATCGAGAAGGCAATTTTCCGCGACCATGTGAAAGTGGAGGAACTTCCGGCACTCTGGAATCAGAAAATGCAGGAATATTTACAGATTACTCCGGCAGATGATGCGGAAGGAATTTTGCAGGATATGCACTGGTCTGACGGTTCTTTTGGTTACTTTCCATCCTATCTGCTTGGCAGTATTTATGACGGCATGTATTTAGATCGTCTGGAGGAAGAACTTGGCTCTGTGGATGCGCTGCTCGCGGAGGGAAGAATCGGTGAGATTACAAAATGGCTGAATGAGAAGATTCATCAGTATGGTTCTACCAGAAGCCCGAAAGAAGTGATCAGATACGTCTGCGGCAAAGAAGTTTCAGCAGAACCGCTGATTCGTTATTTCAAAGAAAAATATACAAAAGTTTATAATCTTGGTTAAAAAAGAAATTTTTGTGGATAATGGATAGAAAAGGAGAAGTATGAAAAAAGGAATTATTTTTGACATGGACGGAACGCTGTGGGACTCGGCAGCGAACGTTGCAGAATCATGGAATCTTGCCATAAAACAGGATGGCTCTGTCGATAAAAAACTGACGGAGCAGGATATTCAGGGGGTTATGGGAAAGACCATGGATGTGATCGCAGACATTCTTTTCCCGGAACTGGAAAAAGAGGTGCGCATGAAATTGTTAGATCAGTGCTGTTCCATGGAAAATGACTACCTGAGAGAGCATGGTGGAGTTTTGTATCCAAAATTGGAGGAGACACTTTCTGCACTGAAAGAAAAGTATCCGCTCTACATCGTGAGCAACTGCCAGAGTGGTTATATAGAGGCATTTTTAGATCATTACGGATTTGGAAAATACTTTGAAGATATAGAGTGTTATGGAAATAATCTGAGACAGAAGGGCGATAATATCAGATTATTAGCAGACCGGAACGGGTTGACAGAGGCAGTGTATGTCGGCGATATCCAGGGGGATTATGATGCCAGCTGCCACGCAGGTGTCGGGTTCATCCACGCAGCATATGGGTTTGGAACAATTGCAGCGGACGTGCCGGAAATCCATACATTTGAGGAACTTACAGAGACAGCAGACCAATATTTTGCTCTGCGGTAAGAAATTATAAGGGTTTATCATATGACAAAATTAGATGAGTTAGTAACACAGATCAACAGAGAACATGTTTATATCCAGACACATAATTTTCCGGATCCGGATGCCATCGCAAGTGCGTTCGGCCTGCAGGAACTGTTAAAGCTTCGCGGGATTCATGCGACGATCTGCTATAAGGGGAAAATCGACCGTTACAGTACAGACAAGCTGAGAGAGATTTTGGACATCAGACTGGTAAATATTGAGAATATTGACAGTGAACTCACGGAGGACGACGAGGTTATCCTGGTAGATGCGCAGAAGGGCAATTCCAACATTATCGATATGACCGGGGATGAGATCATCTGCATCGACCATCATCCGGTTTATGAGAAAACGGAGTACCGGTTTACGGATATCCGGCCGGGTGTCGGGGCTTGCGCATCGATCATAGCACAATATTTTTTTGAAAATGAAATACCGATGGATCAAAGAATTGCAACAGCGCTGACATTTGGAATCCGTATGGATACACAGAAATTGTCGAGAGGCGTATGCAAGATGGATATGGAAATGATCTGGCGCATGTTTGACCTGTGTGATCAGGATATGATTTATCTCTTAGAGAACAGCACACTCTATTTTGAAGATCTGATGGCGTATTCCAAGGCGATCTCAAGCATTGAGGTGTTTGAGAATATCAGTTTTGCAGATACCGGAAGGGATTGCCCGGAGGCTCTGATCGCCAGTGTGTCAGATTTTATGCTTGCATTGGTGGAAGTCTCTTTTTCAGTGGTCTATTCCAGAAAAAAAGAAGGAATCAAAATTTCTGTGCGGAGTGAGCGTCCCACATTAGATGCCGGAAAAATTATAAGCAAGGCGTTAAAAGGCATCGGAAGCGGTGGCGGGCATGCTACGATGGCAGGCGGTTTTGTGCCGTTTGACGGAAATGACCGGGAGGAAGATCTGATGATCCAGAACATCCGCGAAAGATTTATCGATGTGATCAGCAGGACGAAACGAAAGTCATTAAGATAGGTGGAAAATCTTGACTTTTCGGGGAAATCTCTGTATAATCACAGGAGATTGAAAGCAATGGTTGGTTCATTGTGAAAAAGAAAAGACGATGACGAAGACAGTAGTTGTTAAGAGAAAGGCAAAGAGAGCCGGGAATGGTGTGAACCGGTGCGAGTATCTTAGGAATGAACATCACTTCCCAGTCGCAGTCCAAAATGTTTTTACAGAGTAGGCACTGACGTTTTTCCTACGTTACAGGGAACGGGTATATGATTTTTATAAAATCTGTACATTGTAATTAGGTGGTACAACGAATATAACCCCTTCGTCCTATTTACAGGAAGAAGGGGTTTTTTGCACGTTAGGCATGAGCCGTGCGGCTGCAAAAAAAAGAACAAACTGACGTGCATCAGTAAAATGAAGAAAGAGGAAAGATCACATGTATAACAAAGTTGAAACAAATATGAACTTCGTTGACAGGGAAAAGCAGACAGAGAAGTTCTGGGAAGATCATGACATCTTCAAAAAATCAATGGAACAGCGCAAACAGGGAGAGACCTACACATTCTATGACGGACCTCCGACTGCAAACGGAAAACCACATATCGGACACGTATTGACACGTGTTATCAAAGATATGATCCCAAGATACCAGACTATGAAGGGAAAATATGTTCCGCGTAAAGCCGGATGGGATACACACGGACTCCCGGTTGAGTTAGAGGTAGAGAAGATGCTCGGCTTAAACGGAAAAGAGCAGATCGAAGAGTACGGTATGGAACCTTTCATCAAAAAATGTAAGGAATCTGTATGGAAATACAAAGGAATGTGGGAAGATTTCTCAGGAACCGTTGGTTTCTGGGCAGATATGGAAAACCCATATGTCACCTATGATGACAACTTTATTGAGTCCGAATGGTGGGCATTAAAACAGATCTGGGACAAGGGATTGTTATACAAAGGCTTCAAGATCGTTCCTTACTGCCCTCGCTGTGGTACACCACTTTCTTCGCAGGAAGTTGCGCAGGGTTACAAGACCGTGAAAGAGCGTTCCGCAGTGGTACGTTTCAAAGTTGTCGGAGAGGATGCTTATTTCCTCGCATGGACCACAACTCCGTGGACACTTCCATCCAACGTTGCACTCTGTGTGAACCCGGATGAGACTTACTGCAAAGTAAAAGCTGCAGACGGATACACCTACTACATGGCAGAGGCGCTTCTTGACAAAGTGTTAGGAAAGCTTGGAAATGAAGAGGAAGGTGTCAAAGCATATGAAGTATTAGAGACTTACACCGGAAAAGATTTAGAGTACAAAGAATATGAGCCGTTATATGCATGTGCAGCAGAAGTGGCAGCAAAACAGCACAAAAAAGGACATTTTGTTACCTGTGATACTTATGTAACGATGTCTGATGGTACCGGTATCGTTCATATTGCTCCTGCATTCGGTGAAGATGATGCGAATGTTGGACGTAAGTACGATCTTCCGTTTGTACAGTTTGTAAACGGAAAAGGTGAGATGACAGAAGAGACACCTTATGCCGGATTATTTGTAAAGAAAGCCGACCCTGAAGTATTAAAAGATCTGGATGCGCAGGGCAAATTATTTGACGCACCAAAATTCGAACATGAATATCCACACTGCTGGAGATGTGATACACCGCTTATTTACTATGCAAGAGAGTCATGGTTCATCAAGATGACAGCAGTCAAAGATGACCTGATCCGTAATAATAATACTGTAAACTGGATCCCGGAATCCATTGGTAAAGGACGTTTCGGTGACTGGCTTGAGAACATTCAGGACTGGGGAATCTCCCGTAACCGTTACTGGGGAACTCCTTTAAATGTATGGGAATGTGAAGGCTGCGGACATCAGGAGTCCATCGGAAGCCGCGCTGAATTAGCAGAGAAAAGCGGAAACCCGGATGATGCCAAAGTGGAATTACACAGACCGTATATCGACGCTGTGACCTTCAAATGCCCTGACTGTGGCAAGACCATGCACAGAGTGCCGGAAGTGATCGACTGCTGGTTCGACTCAGGAGCAATGCCGTTTGCACAGCACCATTATCCATTTGAAAATCAGGATTTGTTCAAACAGCAGTTCCCGGCTCAGTTCATTTCCGAGGCGGTAGACCAGACACGCGGATGGTTCTATTCCCTGATGGCAGAGTCCACCTTACTGTTTAATAAAGCTCCTTATGAAAACGTTATCGTTTTAGGACATGTACAGGATGAGAACGGACAGAAAATGTCCAAATCCAAAGGAAATGCAGTCGATCCGTTCGATGCATTAGAGACTTACGGAGCAGATGCGATCCGCTGGTATTTCTACATCAACAGCGCTCCATGGCTTCCAAACCGTTTCCATGGAAAAGCAGTGCAGGAGGGACAGCGTAAGTTCTTAAGCACCTTATGGAACACTTATGCATTCTTTGTACTGTATGCAAACATTGACGGATTTGATGCAACAAAATACAAACTGGAATATGATAAATTATCCGTGATGGATAAATGGTTACTGTCTAAATTAAATACCGTGATCGGCGCTGTGGATGACAACCTTGGCAGTTACAAGATCCCGGAAGCTGCAAGAGCACTCGATGAGTTTGTGGACGATATGAGTAACTGGTACGTAAGACGCTCCCGTGAACGTTTCTGGGCAAAAGGAATGGAGCAGGATAAGATCAATGCCTACATGACACTTTACACTGCGTTAGTAGAGATCTGTAAATGTGCAGCACCAATGATCCCGTTCATGACAGAGGAAATCTATCAGAACCTTGTATGCAGCATTGATAAAAATGCGCCGGAAAGTATTCATTTATGTGACTTCCCAACCGTTAATGAAGCATACATTGACAAAGAGTTAGAGAAAAATATGGATGAGGTATTAAAGATCGTTGTTATGGGCCGTGCATGCCGTAATGCAGCAAACATCAAGAACCGTCAGCCAATCGGAAATATGTTTGTCAAAGCTCCATTTGAACTTTCAGAGTACTTCAAAGAGATCATCGAAGATGAGCTGAATGTGAAGAAAGTTTCCTTTACCGATGACGTAAGCTCCTACACAAGCTATACGTTCAAACCACAGCTGCGTACCGTAGGACCAAAATACGGAAAATATTTAGGTCAGATCCAGAAAGCTTTAGCAGAGCTTGACGGAAACGTTGCCATGGCAGAGTTAAAGAAAAATGGATTTATCACTTTGAAGTCTGTCAGTGATGATGTAAAATTAGCAGAGGAAGATCTGTTAATTACAATGACACAGATGGAAGGTTATGTAACGGAGGGGGACAATACAGTAACCGTTGTCCTTGATACCAACTTAACATCAGAGTTAATTGAAGAAGGATTTGTGCGTGAGATCATCAGCAAGATCCAGACCATGAGAAAAGAAGCAGGATTCGAAGTGATGGATAAGATCATGATCTCTTATCAGGCAGATGACAAAGTGGCTGCCATCTTTGACAAATATGGTGATGCGATCAAAGCAGATGTACTCGGACTTGATGTTGTAGCTGGCAGTGTGGATGGATACGAGAAAGAATGGAATATTAATGGGGAAACCGTTCTTTTAGGTGTAAAAAAAGGAGAGTAAGGAAATGTCTAAATCAGCAGCAGTCTTCAATAAGAAAAAATTTATCAATGATGTAACAGAGACAGTCCGTCATATGTACCGCAAACAGTTAAAAGAAGCAAGCCAGCAGGAGATTTTCCAGGCGGTATCCTACGTCGTAAAAGACGTTGTGATCGATGACTGGCTGGCAACCCAGCAGGCATTTGACGATCAGGATCCAAAGATTGTCTATTATATGTCAATGGAATTTCTGATGGGACGTGCGCTTGGAAATAACCTGATCAATTTAAAAGCTTACAAAGAAGTGAAAGAAGCTCTGGAAGAAATCGGACTGAATCTTGACGTGATCGAAGATCAGGAGCCGGATCCGGCACTCGGAAACGGTGGTCTTGGACGTCTTGCAGCATGTTTTATGGAATCACTGGCAACACTTGGATACGCAGCTTACGGCTGCGGTATCCGTTACCGTTATGGTATGTTCAAACAGCAGATTTCGGATGGTTTTCAGGTAGAAGTACCGGATAACTGGTTAAAGAATGGCTATCCATTCGAACTTCGCAGACCGGAGTATTCCTATGAGATCAAATTTGGCGGCTATGTCCGTACCGAAGACATGGGAAATGGCAACACCAGATTTATCCATGAAGGCTATCAGTCCGTTATGGCAATCCCATACGATATGCCAATCGTAGGATATGATAATCATATGGTAAATACGCTGATGATCTGGGATGCAGAGCCTAAGGAAGGTTTCCAGTTAGATTCCTTTGATAAAGGAGATTATAACAAAGCGGTAGAGCAGGAAAACCTTGCACGTAACCTGGTGGAAGTCCTTTATCCGAATGACAATCATATTCAGGGAAAAGAACTTCGTTTAAAACAGCAGTATTTCTTCGTATCTGCAAGTTTACAGCGTGCGATCGCAAGATTCAAAAAGCATCATGAGGATATCCATCAGCTGCCGGAGAAAGCAGTATTCCAGATGAATGATACACATCCGACGGTTGCAGTGGCAGAGTTAATGCGTATTTTGCTGGATGAGGAAGGCTTAAGCTGGGAGGATGCGTGGGATATCACAACCCACTGTGTTGCTTATACCAACCATACCATTATGGCTGAGGCTCTTGAAAAATGGCCGATCGAGATTTTCCAAAGACTGCTTCCGCGTGTATATCAGATCGTGGAAGAGATCAACCGCCGTTTTGTTTTACAGATCCAGGAGCAGTATCCGGGCAACAATGATAAAATTGCAAAAATGGCAATTTTATATGATGGTCAGGTAAAAATGGCGCATCTTGCGATCGTTGCAGGTTATTCTGTCAACGGTGTTGCCAGACTGCACACTGAGATTTTGAAAAAAGAGCAGTTAAAAGATTTCTATGAGATGATGCCGCAGAAGTTCAATAACAAAACTAATGGTATCACACAGAGACGTTTCTTAGCACATGCGAACCCGCTTCTGGCTGACTGGGTAACAGCGCATGTGGGAGAAGGCTGGATCACAGACCTTTCCCAGATCAGGAAACTTGCGCCTTATGCAGATGATAAAAAAGCACAGCAGGAGTTTCTGAAAATCAAGCACCAGAATAAAGTGCGCCTTGCAAAATATATCAAAGAGCACAATGGAATTGATGTAGATCCGGATTCCATCTTTGATGTGCAGGTGAAACGTCTTCATGAGTACAAACGTCAGCTGTTGAATATCCTTCATGTTATGTATCTCTATAACGAGATCAAGGAGCATCCGGATATGGAATTTGTTCCAAGAACATTCATTTTTGGTGCAAAGGCAGCAGCCGGTTATAAAAATGCAAAACTTACCATTAAACTGATCAACAGCGTTGCAGAAGTGATCAACAATGATAAGAGTATCAATAATAAGATCAAAGTGGTATTTATCGAGGACTACAAAGTTTCCAATGCAGAGTGGATCTTTGCAGCAGCAGATGTCAGCGAGCAGATCTCAACTGCAAGTAAAGAGGCATCCGGTACCGGTAATATGAAGTTCATGTTAAACGGCGCCCTGACACTTGGAACGATGGACGGTGCGAATGTAGAGATGTACGAGGAAGTCGGACCGGATAATATGTTTATTTTCGGTATGAGCTCGGACGAAGTGATCGCGCATGAGCATAACCGTGATTATGATCCGATGCAGATTTTCAACACGGATCAGGATATCCGCAAAGTTCTGACACAGTTAGTGAACGGATTCTACTCACCGAACGACTCCGAACTTTTCCGTGACCTGTACAATTCACTGCTGAATACACACAGTACACAGTATGCGGATACTTACTTCATTCTTGCAGACTTCCGTTCTTATGCAGAAGCGCAGAAGAAGATCATGGAGTATTACAAGAACAAGAGCGCCTGGGCAAAGAGCGCTATCTTAAACACTGCACATTCCGGCAAGTTCTCATCCGACAGAACGATTCAGGAATATGTGGATGATATCTGGCATTTACCGAAGGTGAAGGTTGATGTGGAATAAAGAATAGATGTTTTAATCAGAAGGCAGTTCTGTGATAGGTATATAGTCATTGCTTGGGAAACGTATCTATCATGGAACTGCATTTTTGAAATCTAAAAGTATTTTCAGCAAGCTGATTTGAAAGGCACTAAATCATTATGAAAAATATAACTTTTTTAGACAGCATTAAATGTGCTGTAAAGGGAATGAAGTATGCTTTTAAAACAGAAAAAAATTTTAAATATTATTTCTTTATTGCCTTATTTTTTCTGATTTTAAATATTTTATTAAAATCAACAAAACTGGATTACATTTTGTACATAATTGTAACAAGTGGAGTTTTGATGGCTGAATTAGCGAATACAGCTATTGAACATGTTGCAAATGCTATATCAGGTGAATACAATGAGGAGATTCGATTAGCAAAAGATATTGGTTCCGGTATTGTGTTAATGCAGGGATTTGCTTTTTTTATTGTAGAGGGAATAGTTTTTATCACTAAATTTGTGTAAACAAGAGAGGAAAGACCCGGCAGGCAATCGTATTTGGGATGCGCTGGATCATAACAGAACATATATGATAATTTTAGATATGTATTTAACGATGTTATCCGTTATATTGGGTGGTATATTGAACATGCTTTTTGTAAAAACAAATTTTTATAAAAAGTATAAATATCCGATTGACTGTAACAGAAAATTCAGGGACGGGAAAAGGATATTTGGAGACAATAAAACATGGATAGGTATTGTGTCCATGATTGTCTGTTGCATCTTATCTCAGGTATTTATAGGTTTTATCTGTAATGCTTTCAATATCAATAATCATAACCAAATCTATCGTTTTTATGAAAATAAAGTAGGGGTTAATGTTTTGACAGGATTTTTGTTCGGCTTTATGTACATGTTGTTTGAACTGCCAAATTCATTTATAAAAAGAAGATTGGATATTGAATGTGGAAAAACAAATACAAATATAATAGGAAAATTATTCTTTGTCATAGATCAGATCGATTCCCTCATAGGAGTCATGCTGATTTTAGTGATATTTGCTAAAATCTCCTGGAAACAATACTTTGCGTATATTTTCATTGGTGGATTCACTCATATTATGGTAAACTTATTTTTATACAAAATCAAAGTCAGGAGAAATGTATGAAAAGGGAAAAGAAGTTATTCATCGGATGCTTTAATAAATCGGTTATTTTAACGTACATTGGAGTTATTTTTGCCCTTGCAGGCATTTTTATATTAATAGATTTACAGGAAGCAGAGCAAATGAACCTTGTGATGTTTTGTCTGATCATTTCTGGTCTGTGTGATTTGTTTGATGGCTTTATTGCCAGAAAATGCAACAGAAATGAAACACAAAAAGCTTTTGGAGTTCAGATCGATACATTATGCGATATTATCTCATTTGTTATATTTCCGTCGATTCTTTTGTATAAAATGGCATTTCAGCATCATTCTCAGATGGTATTTGCGGTTTCTATCGTGATGATTATTTTATATGTTTTGTGTGGTATTACCCGGCTGGCATGGTTTAATATATTAGCCAATGCCGGAAGTAAAACAACTTATTATCAGGGTGTACCAGTTACATATATTTCGTTTGTTGTCCCTGTTTTTTATGTGGGCATTCAAAGAATTCCCTTCCTGATGCGCAATATAAATGATATATTTGTGATCCTATATGGTGTTATGGGATTTTTGTTTGTGGCGAATTTGAAAATAAAAAAACCATCAGGAAAATGGTATGTATTTTTTTCGGTCGCTGCGATTGTCACAGTGGTATTACTTTTTATTTAGTGGTGGTTATGGTTAAAATTTATCATAGAGACAGTAAAAAACTGATAGAAGAAAAAGAATATCAGGAAGAGTTATTGATTTTTTTATATAAAACAGTGATAGGAAGAAGCTTATTAAAGTTATTTGTTGCCAGACCATGGTTCAGCAATTTAAGAGCAAGATATCAGAAGAGCCCTGAATCAAAAAAAGATATTTTGCCGTTTGTAAAAGAATATCATGTAGATATCTCCGATTATAATATCGATCACTTTGACAGTTTTAATGATTTTTTTACAAGGAAAAGAATGTATGGAACGACAACCCGGTCAAATGAATTGATGGCAATTGCTGACAGCAAATTATCTGTTTATAGAGTTGATGAAAAACTGAAATTGAATATAAAAAATTCTATTTATGAATTAAAAGATATTATTCAACAGAAAGAAATTGCTGATTTATATAAAAACGGATATGCTCTTGTGTTCAGGTTAGCGGTGAATGACTATCATCGTTATGTATTTTTTGATGATGGTGAATTAATTTCTTCTGAATTTATAAAAGGTGAATTGCATACCATAAGGCCTGTTTCCGAAAAATATAAAGTGTATGCCAGAAACAGCAGGGTTGTGAATGTCATGGATTCAAAATCGTTTGGTATCATTACGCAGGTTGAAATAGGTGCTTTACTTGTGGGGAAAATTGTCAATCATAATACTCATATGTTCAGCAGGCTGGAAGAAAAAGGTTATTTTGAATATGGTGGTTCTACTATTGTAATGTTTTTTCCACCCAATATCATGATAGATGAAGATATATTAAGACAATCTCAGGCGGGATATGAAACTCAGGTTTTCATAGGTGATAAAATCGGACAAAGAAAGGAATAAAGAGCCATGTTTGCTGCATTAAAAAGGTTAAATATTTATCAAAAAGAAATGTATCCAATCATTTCAAGATTATTATTAGGATATTTGGTGTTTGGTGAAATTTATTTTATCATTCTGTTAAATCATGGAATTATAGATGTGAAGTTTGGGATACAGGAACTGGTTTGTGGATTTACTGTATTTAGTTTTCTGTTCTGGCTTAGGATCGCAGATGATTTTAAGGATTATGAACTTGATTGCAGATTATTTAAAGAGCGGCCATTGCCTTCTGGAAGAGTGACGAAAAAGGATTTGGGTATTTTTATAACAATATTAATCGCTATTACTCTGGTCTTAAATTTTATTTACATGAATAATTTTTTGTTTTGTGTTTTATTATATACCTACGGCTCCTTCATGGCGGTATGGTTTTTCCAAAAACATAAAATTGCGAAATCATTACCTCTGGCTTTAGTTACGCATAATCCTGTTCAGATATTTATCAATCTTTACATAGTATCATTTACAGTTATTAAATATCAGCTGCCATTTTTTGATCTGACGAATATGCTGGCATTGCTGACTTTGTATTTTCCAGCTTTGATCTGGGAAGTTTCAAGAAAAATAAAAGCTCCTGAGGAGGAGACGGAATATGTAACATACAGCAAACTTTTTGGATACAAAAAAGCAGTTAATTTCGTATTTATTGTTACATGGATTGATATTTTTACAAATTTTGTTTTAGTCTGGAATTTAAATAAATGGTCCGTGCTCGCATTGTTACTCAATGTGTTATGGTGCAGCTGGAAATTTGTTGAATTTAAAAAGAATCCTACCAAATACAAAATTGTAACAAAAGTAGAAATGTATACGTATATTCAGGAATCACTGATGATTCTAACCATTATCCTGTACATTATCATGCATAGATAAACTTGGAGAAAAAATGAAACACAGAAATTTGGAAATTTTGAGAGAACATTATATCAACGTTCCTGATTTTATTGTTGTTGACGGTAAAGAGGAATTGGATCTTAGTTTTTCAAAAGAGGAATTGTTTGCAGTCCGCTCCTCTTTTGAGGTGGAAGATAATGATGAGAACAGTTTTGCAGGACAGTTTGATACTTTTTTAAATATAAACAGAAGGGATGTTTCTTTTTATATTGATAAAGTAAAAGAGAGTTATAAAAAATTAAATATCACAAATACGGCATCAAAAGTAATTGTCCAGGAAATGATACAGTCAGATTATTCAGGTGTTATTTTCACAGCAAATCCAACTGGAATTTTAAATGAAATGGTCATTGTAGCTGGGGAAGGATTAGGGTGCAATATCGTTGAAGATAAAATTTCCACAACAACTTATTATTACAATGTGGATGACAAAAACTATTACTTTGAAAATGAAAACATATTAAATAAAAATATATTAAATGACTTAATTGAAATTGCTGTCAAAATAAAAAAAATTTTTCAGAAAGATATGGATATTGAGTATGCAGTTAAAGATGATAATGTCTACATTTTACAGGCAAGACCAATTACAACTTTAAAATACAGTAAGACGGTCATTTTAGATAATAGTAATATTGTTGAGAGTTATCCGGGAATCTCGCTGCCGTTGACTCAGAGTTTTGCAAAGCAGATTTATGCAGATGTTTTTAAACATTGTATTTATCACTTATCCCAAAAGGATAAAAATTTAGTGGACGGTATGTCAGATCATTTAGATCATATGCTGGCATGCACAAATGGAAGAATTTATTATAATATCAATAATTGGTATCTGATCATCAAGTTATTACCATGCTCAGACAAATTAATTAAAATATGGCAGGAAATGTTAGGGGTTGAGAATAAATATGTAAATGATGAAAAGATACCTGTTACATTTTTAACGAAAATAAAAATTGTGATTTCATTCTTGCACTTTTTAAAATCAACTCCCAGATCAATGGAAAAATTGAACAGAAAATTTGAGGCTGATTTAATAATTTTTAAGGAGCAGGTTCAATCTCAAAATTCGCTTCAGGATTTATTAGATACCTATAAAGTGATAGAAGCGGCAATTTCCAGTGACTGGTATATTACACTGATCAATGATATGTACACTTTTATTTATACAGGACTTTTATCGAAAAAAGAGAAGGAGCAATTAAATGATATTAAGAACCTTGAGAGCATGAAGCCGGTCATGGCTCTTAATATGCTGATTCATGTTTATAAAAAAGAAAAAAAATCGAATCGGTTTAATAAATTATTTGAGCAATATATCGAATTGTATGGCGACAGATGTCTGGGCGAATTAAAGCTTGAAACACAGACTTACAGAGTGAATCCGGATTTGTTATTGGAGTATATTCAAACACATAATGAGACCAGTCTGGACAAGACAAGTGAAAATATGAAAGAAAATAGAAAGTTAAAGAAAGCAAAACTTGGCATTTATAACAGGGAAATCTCAAGATTAAACAGAACCCGGATTTTTGGGCTGGCAAGAAGTATTTTCCTGAAAATTGGTGAAATTCTGACCGCAGAGGGAAAATTAGAACATAGAGAAGACATTTTTTATCTGTTTTTGGATGAGATTAACGAAAAGGATTCTTATATTGAACTGGTAAAGGCGAGAAAAATTGAATATAGAAAAAATGAAAATATTCCAGCTTATAGCAGGCTGGTTTACGCAGATGAAATCGTTGAAAAACATTTTGAAAATATCAGTATGATAAACAATCATGACAATTTATTTGGAATAGGTTCTTCGATGGGAATCGTGGAAGGGGAAGTGATTGTTGTAAAAGAACCTGATTCCAACCTAAGCGTTAAAAATAAAATTATAGTCGCAGAATCGACAGACCCGGGATGGGTATTGCTGATCAAGGATGCGAAAGGGATTATTGTAGAGAGAGGTTCTATTTTAAGCCATACGGCGATCATTACAAGAGAACTGAAAAAGCCTTCTATTGTAAATGTTAAAAATGCAACAGGGCTGCTCAAGAACGGAGACAGAGTGCAGTTAGATGCATACAAGGGAATTGTAAGAAGAATAGATGGAACTTTATAAATGGAGAAGCATATGAACTATAAAGTGATTTATGGAAAAAACGATCTGGTATATACAGGTTTTTTGGCATTACCCGGCAAATTATATCAAAAGAATGAGCTGACACAGGATTATGATACAGAATATAAACTATTACATGAAAAACACACCTTAAGTAAATATTTTAACATTACACCTTTTGTTGTAATTGATAAAAACAGCCAGATGCCTGTTGCACGATGTATGTTGACATATTATCCGGAGGATGATGTCGCATATTTTGGCTTTTTTGAATGTATCGGACAGCAGGAAATAGCAGAACAATTGTTAGATACTGTTTCAAAAAAAGCCAAAAAGGATGGAAAAACGAAATTGTCAGGTCCTGTGGATGCTTCTTTTTGGATAAAATACAGATTGAAAATTAATTTGTTTGATAGAATTCCGTATACAGGGGAACCGTATAATAAAAATTATTATTATAAATTACTCTCGGATTGCGGGTTTGTAGTACAAAATCATTATACATCTAATATTTATCCTATTATAGATATGGATTATTATAACGAGAAATTCGAGAAACGTTATGAACAATTTCTGAATAAGGGTTATGAGATCAAAAGCCCTGCAAAGAAGAACTATCCATATATCATGGAAAAAGTGTATGAACTGATCATGGATTTATACAGTGATTTTCCGGCTTTTAAGTATATTGAAAAAGAAGATTTTATGGATATTTTCGGCTCTTATAAATACATATTAGACTATGATATGGTTAAAATTACTTTCTATAAAGAAGAAGTTGTTGGATTCTTTATAAGTGTTCCGAATTATGCTAATTTGCCTTATAAATTAAATGTCAGAAATTTTTTTAAAATTCTTCAAATAAAAAATAGACCGGATGAATATGTGATGCTTTATATGGGAGTAGATAGAAGACATCTGGGATTAGGGAATGCATTATCTAATGTTATTACAATGGAATTAAAAAATAAACATGTTCCGAGTATTGGTGCATTAGTAAGAGATGGTAAAATCACACAGAGTTATGCAAGTGAATTAATTCGGGACAGATATGAATATGTATTATTGGAAAAGAAGCTGTAAGGAGAAAAAGGTATGGTCAGTGTATTTCAGGAAACATGGAATGAAGGAGAGGCAGCTATGGCAGAATTTATAAAATTACCTGTTGGAATTGAAAATTTTGAAAAAATCCGCAGAGATGGTTTTTATTATGTTGATAAAACCGGTCTGATCGAGCAGCTTTTAAATAACTGGGGAGAGGTCAATCTGTTCACGCGTCCACGTCGGTTTGGTAAGACATTGAATGCTTCATTATTACGGTCAGGATACACACTATGAAACGGTAAAAGAGTGGTATGACGGATACCGCTTTGGAAATGCAGATGTTTATTGCCCGTGGGATGTCATTAATTATTGCGATGCGCACAGAAGGAATCCGATGCTTCCACCGGAGAATTATTGGACCAATACCAGTGGAAACGATGTGCTGAAACATTTTATAGAAAGTGCAGGAGCAGCAAAGGGGCTGGCAAAAACAGACTTAGAGAGACTTGTAAATGGTGAAATCGTAGAAAAAGATATACGTGAGGATCTTACTTATAATGAACTGTACGCATCCATGGATAACCTTTGGAGTACACTTTTCATGGCGGGATATCTTACACATAAAGGCAGAGTTGATACAAAAAGATTCAGACTTGCAGTGCCAAACAGAGAAATCCGGAACACTATCACGGAGCAGGTTCTGGCTTTGTTTAAGCAGAATGTGGAAAAAGACGGACAGCGTCCGTGATACTTAATGTAAGGTTATGTTAGAAGAAAACTAATTTCAAGAAAGATGTGACATGTAAAAATGTTGCATCTTTCTTTTTTATTGTTGCAGTCTGCGGTCAATTGGTTGCAATGTAAAAACGAACATGATAATGTGATAGTAACAGGAAACGGAAGATGCGCAAAACAAGGAGGATTTTATGATCTGGGAAGATGTATTAGCAAAATTTAAAGAGTTATTCGGGGATGAAGGCGAGATTGGTGTTTATTTTGCACCGGGACGTGTGAACATGATCGGTGAGCATACCGATTACAACGGAGGACACGTTTTCCCTTGTGCACTCACTATTGGTACATATGGTGTGGCAAGAAAAAGAGATGATAAGAAACTTCGTTTCTATTCCATGAATTTTGAGCAGCTCGGTGTGATTGAGTCCTCAGTAGAAGGATTAAAGCCGGAAAAAGAAGCTGACTGGACGAACTATCCAAAGGGAGTTATGTGGGCGTTTGGCGAGAAGGGAATGAAAGTAGAGCAGGGCATGGATCTTGTTTTATTTGGCAATATTCCAAACGGCTCCGGACTTTCTTCTTCTGCATCAGTTGAAGTTCTGACTGGATATATTTTAAAAGATATGTTTGGATTTGACGTAACAAATCAGGATCTTGCGCTGATCGGACAGTTCTCTGAAAATAAATTCAACGGCGTAAACTGTGGTATCATGGATCAGTTTGCGATTGCAATGGGAAAAGCAGGTCATGCGATTTTCCTTGACACAGCAACTTTAAAATATGAGTATGCACCGATCAAACTGGAAAATGCAAAGATCGTGATCTCCTGCAGCAACAAAAAACGTGGGCTTGGAGATTCCAAATACAATGAGAGAAGAAGTGAGTGCGAGACTGCACTGGCAGAACTCCAGAAAGTTGTTAAAATTGATTCCCTTGGTGAACTCACGGAGGAACAGTTTGAACAGTACAAAGATGCGATCAAAGATCCTGTCAGGGTAAAACGTGCAAAACATGCGGTTTATGAGAACCAGAGAACCATCAAGGCAGTGGAAGCATTAAAGAATAACGATGTTGCTCTGTTTGGTGAGTTAATGAACGCCTCCCATGTTTCCCTTCGTGATGATTACGAAGTAACCGGTATCGAGCTTGACACATTGGTGGAAGAGGCATGGAAAGTAGACGGAGTGATCGGTTCCCGCATGACAGGTGCAGGATTCGGTGGATGTACCGTCAGCATCGTAAAGGATGAGGCAGTGGATTCCTTTATTGAAAAAGTAGGTGCTGCTTACAAAGATAAAATCGGTTACGCTGCTGATTTCTATGTAGTTGAGATCGGTGACGGTCCTGTAAAACTGGCTTAGTGATTTTAACAGACCATTGTGAAATTCAATATAGATCGTGAAGAGTTTCACAATGATCGAAATGATTTCAAGATAAAGAGGATAACACAATGATTCAGGAAAGAATTTTAGAATTGACAGAATATGGTCTTGTGACTGGACTGGTGGAGCCGGAAGACAGGAGATTTACCATTAACCGCCTGTTAGAACTTTTTCATCTGGATGAATTAGACGATGAAGTGGCAGCAGCCTATGCAAAGAGAACTCCGATGACACAGGAGAGCGCAGAGGCAGCATTGGAAGGCATCTTAAATGAGATGCTCGATTATGCGGCAGAAGATGGACTGATGCCGGAAGATACGATCACATACAGAGACTTATTTGATACAAAGATCATGAGCATGCTTGTGCCGAGACCAAGCGAAGTGATCAAAAAATTCCAGGCATTCTATCAGATCAGTCCAAAGGAAGCAACCGATTATTTTTACAAATTAAGCAGAGATACAAACTACATTCGTAGATACCGTATCAAAAAAGACCAGAAATGGACTGCAGATACCGAGTTTGGAACATTGGATATCACCATCAACCTCTCCAAACCGGAAAAAGATCCAAAGGCGATCGCAGCAGCCAAGCTTGCAAAACAGAGCGGTTATCCGAAATGCCTTCTGTGCAAAGAAAACGAGGGATATGCAGGACGTGTGAACCATCCGGCAAGACAGAACCACAGGATCATTCCGGTAACGATCAACCACAGTGACTGGTTTTTCCAGTATTCACCATATGTTTACTACAATGAGCACTGTATCGTTTTTAACGCAGAGCATACACCGATGAAAATCGAGAAAGCAACCTTTGGAAAACTGTTGGATTTTGTAGAGCAGTTCCCACATTACTTTGTCGGATCGAATGCTGACCTTCCAATCGTTGGTGGATCTATTTTGAGCCACGATCATTTTCAGGGTGGACATTATGAGTTCGCTATGGCAAAAGCACCGGTGGAAAAAGAGCTGGTCTTCAAGGAATTTGAGGATGTGAAAGCCGGAATCGTAAAATGGCCAATGTCCGTGATCCGTATCAGCGCACCACAAAAAGAGCGCCTGATCGAGCTCGCAGATAAGATTTTACTTGCATGGAGAGGTTATACGGATGAAGATGCATTTATTTTTGCAGAGACAGAGGGCGAACCACATAACACGATCACTCCTATCGCAAGAAAACGCGGCAATGATTATGAGTTAGATCTTGTACTCCGCAATAATATCACGACAGAGGAGCATCCGCTGGGTGTTTACCATCCACATGCAAAACTTCATCATATCAAAAAAGAAAACATTGGTCTGATCGAGGTTATGGGACTTGCAGTGCTTCCAGCCAGATTAAAAGATGAGATGGCAGCATTAGAACAGGCAATCTTAGACGGCGCAGAAATCCGTGAGGATGAAGTGCTTGCAAAACATGCAGACTGGGTGGAGGAATTTCTGCCTAAGTATGGATTTACAGCAGGAAGTGGTCTGGAAGGTGAGATTACACCGGAAAAATTACATGAGATCATTCAGACAGAGATTGGTCTTGTGTTCAAGGAAGTTTTATTGGACGCAGGTGTTTACAAGTGCACAGAGGAAGGCAGAAAGGCATTCCGTAAGTTTGTAGATACCGTTAATGCATAAAAATACAGGGGAGTATTTTTAATAAACAAAAACTGTCCGGGGCAGTATCCGTAAGGAAAATGTCCTGTGGCAGTTTTCTTTTTTTATCTATTTACTTTCATACAGTATTGTTGTAAAGTAATAATTGTTCCGTGGATCTGCACATTTACGGTGCAGACCGCAGAAAAATGACTCGAGAGTAAGAAAACAGTGAGGAAGAGAATATGATTTCACAGAAAATACAGAAGGCATTGCAGGGAAGTTCTGCGATCCGTGCAATGTTTGTAGAGGGAAATGAACTTGCCGCCAGGGTGGGAAGAGAGAACGTGTATGATTTTTCATTGGGGAATCCTGCAACACCGGCTCCGGCAGCATTGAACGAGGCAATTAAGCAACTGGTGGATGAGACCGATCCGCTGGTTTTACATGGATATATGGACAATGCCGGTTACCCGGATGTCCGTCAGGCGGTTGCAGAGAACTTAAACAAGCGTTTTGGAACTGCATTTACTTCCCATAATATTGTGATGACAGTGGGAGCAGCGGGAGGATTGAACATTATTTTTAAAACAATCTTAGATCCGGGTGACGAGGTGATCGTGTTCGCCCCGTATTTTGGAGAGTACAAGAGTTATGCAGCCAATTTTGATGCGGAAGTCGTGGAGGTAGCGCCGGATTTTGAAACATTCCAGCCGGATCTGGCTGCATTGGAAAAAGCGGTCAATGAAAAGACCAAGGCAGTGATCGTGAACACACCAAACAATCCGACCGGTGTGATCTATCATGAAGAAACCATGAAGAAGATGGCTGGGATTCTGGAAAAGAAGGAAAAAGAGATTGGTCACGAAATTTATCTGATTTCCGATGAGCCTTACCGTGAACTTGTCTACGATGGAAATCAGGAGGATTTCCTGACGAAATACTATAGGAATACGATTGTAGGTTATTCCTTCAGCAAGTCTCTTTCCCTTCCGGGTGAGCGTATTGGATATGTGGTTGTTCCGGATGAGGTGGAAAATGCAGATCAGGTCATTGACGGCATTGTTGTATCCAACCGTACCCTTGGTTTTGTAAATGCACCGTCTCTGCTTCAGAAAGCGGTAGCAAAATGTCTGGATGAGAAAACCAATCTGGCATTTTATGATGAAAACAGAAAGATGTTATACGAGGGACTGCAAAAGCTCGGTTTCCATTGCATCAAACCGGAAGGTGCTTTTTATATGTGGGTAAAATCTCCGGAAACGGACGAAGAAAAATTTGTTGCAGCAGGTAAAAAATACAATATCATCATGGTAAAGGGCAGCGCATTCGGATGTGCAGGCTATGTCCGTCTTGCTTACTGTGTTTCCCATGAGACGGTAAAAAATGCCCTGACTGCGTTTGAAAAACTGGCAGAAGATTACGGATTGTATACTGAATGAAATGACTCGGAAATGAGCAGATTGTAATGAATTTGTGAAATATATCAGGAAAATTGAGAGAGTGGAGAGCGTAAAATTTATGAGTAACTGGGAAGAGTATGTAAGAACGGTGGAACCGTATGTTCCGGGAGAACAACCAAACCAGCCGGACATGATCAAATTGAATACCAACGAAAATCCATATCCGCCCGCACCGGGAGTGGTAGAGGCTCTGAAGAACTTTGATACGGACAAATTGAGACTTTATCCGGAACCGACCTGTAAAGTGTTAGTCGATGCGATCGCAGATTATTATGGAATCAGGAGCAGTCAGGTATTTACCGGTGTCGGTTCTGATGATGTGCTTGCCATGATATTTATGACGTTTTTTAACAGCAAAAAGCCGATCCTGTTTCCGGATATCACCTATTCTTTTTATGATGTGTGGGCAGATATGCTTCGAATCCCATTTGAGACAAAAGCGTTAGATGATGATTTCCAGATCAAAAAAGAGGACTATTATGGGGAAAACGGTGGCGTGGTGTTCCCAAATCCGAATGCACCGACCGGAATTCTTATGCCGCTTTCAGAGATCGAGGATATCATTGCACACAACCGCGATGTGATCGTAGTTGTGGATGAGGCATACATTGATTTTGGCGGGGAGTCTGCGCTGCCTCTGATCGAAAAATATGACAATCTTCTCGTGGTACAGACCTTTTCAAAATCGCGTTCCCTGGCAGGTATGCGGCTTGGGTTTGCGATGGGAAATGAAAAGCTGATCCGGTATATCAATGATGTGAAATATTCTTTCAATTCCTACACGCTCAATCAGACAGCGCTTGTACTTGGTGTGCAGGCAATCAGGGACAGGGAGTATTTTGAGGAAACCTGTGCGAAAGTCATCGCTACAAGGGAATGGACGAAGTGCGAACTGAAAAAGCTTGGATTTTCCTTTGGGGATTCCATGAGCAACTTTATTTTTGCAACACATGAAAGAGTTCCTGCAAAAGAAATATTTGAAGCACTCCGGGAGCATAACATTTTCGTGCGCTATTTTTCCAAGCCGAGAATTAGCAATTATCTGCGTATCAGCATCGGAACCCAGCAGGAGATGGAGCGTCTGACCGCTTTTCTGGCTGTTTTTCTGGGAGAATAACAGGATGCCGTCAGGTATAAATTAAAGTTATAGTTAATATGAAAATAAGTGTTGCTTTTTCGACTGGATTCGACTATTATAGAATTTGCATCTGTAACACTTTAGTGTGTAAAACAGATATTTACTTTAAAACTTTACTATGATAAAATGTGCGTAGATTGGAAGTTTCTGATTATAGTAAAAGATGATATCATTTTGATTTATGAGAAGGAGAAGGTAAAATGAGCAAGAAACTAAGGACCGAGGCAGTAGACCATCTTTTTGATGCGATTTTAAGCCTGGAAAACAGAGAAGAATGTTATACTTTTTTTGAAGATGTCTGCACTGTGAATGAACTGCTTTCCTTATCACAGCGATTTGAGGTTGCCAAGATGCTGCGCGACCAGAAAACATATCTTGATATTGCAGAGAAAACAGGTGCTTCCACAGCGACCATCAGCCGTGTAAACCGTTCTTTGAATTATGGGAATGACGGATATGACATGGTATTTGCCAGAATGGCTGCATCAGAGACAAACGAAGCGTAAAACAGAATAGAAAAACCCGGAAAAAAAGAAAAACCCGGAGCTGCACGGATCATGTCTGGTATAGACAGTGTTCCATTCAGCACCGGGTTTTATTTTTCTTTTTTGGAAGGATCTTTTTCTTCGTGCAGCATCTGATCGACAATGCGCTCGATAATTGTTTTTTTCAGGTAGACATCATAGCTTAACATGCAGATAAAACTGAATGTCCGTAAAAGCTCTGCATCCTCACCTTCCATGCCCTCAAAAGTTTTCATGGAGGTGTTAAACTTCTTTGCAAGGTCTTTCATGATATTTAAGGTTTCCTGATGCTCCAGACCGAACACTTCTTTATAGATATCCTCAAGACTCATCTCGGAGCTGCCTTTTCCAAAATATCTGTCCGTGATCGGATTTAAGATACTCTGGATGTCACTGATGCTTAAGATACTTTTAAAATAGTAGATAAAGATCAAAGTCAGCACATGTTCTTTGGAATATTTTTTCTTTTCAGGTGGAGGAAGAAGATCGTTTTTTGCATAATTGTTGATCATGGTCTTAGTCAGGATCTTATCGTCCTCATGCCGCTTGGATGTGGCAAGCTGGGAATCCATAAATGTTGTCACCTGATCCATGTAAAGATCGATATTCGGGATATCTTCCGGTTTTACATAGTCGATTTTGTTAAATTCATCTAATATATCACTTAAAAATTGTTTTGTATTCATTTTTTTACCTGCTTTTACTCTTACTAGTTCAATCGTATTCTCTACATCAGATTATATAGTATTGAAAACTAGATGACAAGATACAATTGAATTTAATTGTATGAATTTGAATGTGGACGGTCGTAGATTTTTTCTGACGCAAAAGTAAAAAAAAGTAAAAAAAGAGACGGGTGTATTTGACAAAAATATATGTTTGTCATATAATGCACTTAGCAGGAAAGCCGATAGATAGGTGTGAGCTATCTACTCCGGCGAAAAATCAATGTTAAAATAACCGTCAACTTTTCTCAGGAGCTGGACGGTTATTTTTTATTGTTAAAAAAAGAAAATATGTTCGATTTTACTGTTCATAAGCAGGGATAATGTGTTACAATAGATGGGAATATGATATTGTAATAAAAAAGGGATTGAATATTACAAACAACAACGGAAATGGAGATGTCTATGAGCATTTATGATACATTGAACGAACAGCAGAGAGAAGCGGTATTTCACACGGAGGGACCGGTTCTGATCTTGGCGGGTGCAGGTTCCGGAAAAACGAGGGTTCTGACACATCGAACCGCTTATCTGATCGAAGAAAAGGGCGTGAATCCATACAATATTATGGCGATCACCTTTACGAATAAAGCGGCAGGTGAGATGCGTGAGAGGATCGACCAGCTTGTGGGATATGGCTCTGAGAGCATCTGGGTATCAACGTTCCATTCTACCTGTGTGCGCATTTTAAGACGTCATATTGACCGCATCGGGTTTGACACTAATTTTACAATCTATGATTCCGATGATCAGAAGACACTGATGAAGGATATCTGTAAACGTCTGAATGTGGATACTAAGATTTACAAAGAGCGAAGTCTGCTTGCTGCGATTTCCAAAGCAAAAGATGAACTGGTAGATCCACAGGAATTTTCTCTCCGGGCGGCTGCTTCCGGGGATTTCGCAAAACGGAAACAGGCAGAGATTTACAGGGAGTATCAGGATGCACTGCGGCGGAATAATGCACTTGATTTTGACGATCTGATCGTAAAGACGGTTGAATTGTTTAAAACGGATGCCCAGGTGTTAGACTACTATCAGGAACGCTTTCGCTATATTATGGTGGACGAGTATCAGGATACGAATACGGCACAGTTTGAACTGATCAGTATTCTTGCCAGAAAGTATAAGAATCTATGTGTCGTTGGTGATGATGACCAGTCTATCTATAAGTTCCGCGGTGCGAATATTTATAATATCCTGAACTTTGAAAAACATTTTCCGGAGGCAGTGACGATAAAACTGGAACAGAATTACCGTTCTACACAGAATATTTTAAATGCTGCAAATGGGGTGATCTCCAACAATATGGGGCGAAAAAGAAAGACACTCTGGACAGACAATGAAGCGGGGAAAAAGATCGGTTTCAAGCAGTTTGAGACAGGCTATGAAGAGGCAGAGTATGTCGCAAAGGATATCAATGCCTGTGTGAAGGACGGCAGATATCATTACGGTGACTGCGCTGTTCTCTACCGCACAAACGCACAGTCCCGTCTTTTTGAGGAAAAATTTATCGTATCCAATATTCCGTATAAGATTGTCGGCGGCGTGAACTTCTATGCAAGAAAAGAGATCAAAGACCTGCTTGCCTATTTAAAAACGATCGATAATGCAAGAGATGATCTTGCTGTCCGCAGAATTATCAATGTGCCAAAACGTGGAATCGGTGCAACAACCTTAAACCGTGTGGCAGATTATGCGGCGACGGCAGATATCAGTTTTTATAATGCATTGAAAATGGCAGACGATATTCCGACACTCGGCAAGAGTGCTGCAAAGATCAAGCCATTTGTGAATTTTATTCAGGTGATGCGCAGTAAAGTAGAGATTATCAGCGTTTCTGAACTTTTGCAGGAGATTATAGACGAAACCGGGTATGTGAAAGAATTGGAAGCGGAAGATACCGAGGAGGCAAAGGCGCGTATTGAAAATATCGATGAGCTGATCAGTAAAGTGGTTGCTTACGAGGAAGGCGAGGAACATCCGACACTCAGCGGCTTTTTAGAGGAAGTGGCACTGGTTGCAGACATCGACAGTCTCGATGAGGGCAGTGATTATGTTGTTTTAATGACATTACATAGTGCAAAAGGTCTGGAGTTCCCGAAAGTTTACCTTGCCGGAATGGAGGATGGATTGTTCCCAAGTTATATGTCCATCACTTCGGACAGTTCTTCTGAGGATCTCGAAGAGGAGCGACGCTTGGCTTATGTGGGGATCACGAGAGCCAAAGAAGAACTTACAATTACCTGTGCAAGACAACGTATGATTCGTGGCGAAACGCAATATAATAAAGTATCGCGGTTTGTTCGGGAGATTCCGTCTGAACTGTTGGACAGTGAACTGAGAAAGCCGGCATCTGCAAGAGAATCTTCTTTTGGAAAAGAGAGCAGTTTCCCATCTTTTTTACAGAACCAGACAACAGCAAGACCGAAAAGAACAACACTGCGCCAGCAGCCTTCCGGACAGAGCATGCAGGCAAAGGCACTTGTCACAAAGGGTGTTGTAAAGTCAGAGCTTGACTATGGCATCGGGGACGCCGTATCGCATATCAAGTTTGGCAAAGGAGTTGTGAAAAACATCATGGATGGCGGAAGAGATTACGAGGTGACCGTGGATTTCGAAGGATATGGTGTGAAAAAAATGTTTGCCTCTTTTGCAAAATTAAAGCGTATCTGATTCTATTTGTAAGCAGGGACGTTTGTGTATCCGAAACTCTAAAAAATATATAAAATTTTTGAAAAATGTAAATTTTTTATATTCGAAAAGTAAAGGATATGATATAATGAGCGTAAGCAATGAGCGGTGCACGTAGATTTTTCTGGTGTGTATTGCGTTTAGGTTTTGCATATCCTAAAAAGTATAAATTAGAGAAGGAGCGGAACACTATGAACAAGGTGGAAGATTTCATCAATACGACAAAGTTAAACGACTTACTCAATAAGAAAGAGGAGCTGATCAATATGACAAAGTTGAATGAATTATTAAACAAAAAAGAAGCAGAAGAAAAGAAAACATCAAAGGTTGTATGGATTTTTGCAATCATCGGTATTATTGCAGCAGTTGCAGCAGCAGTATATGGCGTATATCGTTTCTTTACACCAGATTATCTGGAAGATTTTGAAGACGATTTTGAAGATGATTATGATGACGATTTCTTCGAAGATGAAGAGGACGAAGAAGAGCCGGCAAAACCAGCAGAGAAAAAAGAAGAAGAATAAAAATAATCTGGAGGGCTGCGGATGCAGCCCTTTTTTCTTGTGTAACAGATAAAAGAAATAGAAAACTGTGAAGTTAATAAAATGTCAATGGAATCATGGACTATTTTATAGTTGATGAAATAAAAATGCGAGGAATTTATGAAAAAAGGACAAATCATAGAAGGCGTGATCGAGCGCGTAGACTTTCCAAATAAGGGAATTATCAGAACAGAGGATGGCAGACAGGTTATTGTAAAAAATACGATACCGGGACAGAAAGTGTCTGCTTCCATCAATAAAATCCGCAAAGGAAAAGCAGAGGGCAGACTTTTAGAGGTATTGGAAAAGTCACCGCTGGAAGGGGACAAAACAGGATGTGTCCATGCCGGGGAATGTGGAGGATGTACTTATCAGACACTTCCATACGACAGGCAGCTTGAGATGAAAGCAGAACAGGTAAAAAAATTAATGGATGATGTGATCGATCAGGAAAACCGGGATTACCAGTTTCTGGGAATCAAGGAAAGCCCAAGGCAGACCGGATACCGCAATAAAATGGAATTTTCCTTTGGGGATGAATTTAAGGATGGACCGTTAGCACTTGGAATGCATAAGCGTGGAAGCTTTTATGATATTGTGACGGTGGAAAACTGCCAGATCGTGGATGAGGATTTCAGAAAAATCCTGTCTGTCACACTTACTTATTTTCGTGAAAAAAATATCACCTATTACCATAAACTGCGTCACACCGGATATTTAAGACATCTGCTTGTCCGTAAGGCAGTCAAAACAGGGGAAATATTAGTAGATCTGGTGACTACAACGCAGACGGATTTTCCGGGAATTGCCGGAGCACAGATGGATGAAGTTGAAAGTACGTTGAACAATACACAGGAAAACGCATTTGCAGGAACGGAAGAGGAATTATTAGAGGGCTGGAAAGCTGCTCTTCTTGCAGCAGATTACAAAGGTACCATGACAGGTATTCTGCATACGAGAAATGACAATGTGGCAGATACCGTGACGAATGAAGGCACGGATGTTTTATATGGACAGGATTTCTTTTACGAGGAATTGCTAGGGCTTCGCTTTAAGATTACACCATTTTCCTTTTTCCAGACAAATTCCCTGGGTGCAGAGGTGCTATATCAGACTGCCAGAGAGTTTATCGGAGATGCACTTCCAAGCGGAACAGACGCAGATATTGCGGAACATGGTAAAATTGTATTTGATCTGTATTCCGGAACTGGAACGATCGCACAAATGCTTTCTCCGGTAGCTAAAAAAGTGATCGGTGTGGAGATCATTGAGGAAGCAGTGGAAGCTGCCAAAGAGAATGCACAGTTAAATGGTTTACATAACTGCGAGTTTATCGCAGGGGATGTGCTCAAAGTCATTGACAGCATTGAAGAAAAGCCGGATTATATTGTACTTGATCCACCAAGGGACGGAATCAATCCAAAAGCTTTGGAAAAAATCATCCGTTACAATGTGCCTCAGATGGTTTATATTTCCTGCAAGCCGACCAGTCTGGCAAGAGATCTGGAAGTTTTACAGGCGAGAGGATATGAAGTGAAAAAGGTCTGTTGTGTCGATATGTTTCCTTCGACGTTTCATATAGAGACAATAGTTGCACTACATCGGACAGATTTGTAAGAATCCTTGATTTTAGGCACTTTGAGAGGTTTTTCAGGTTTGACCAGAGTGACCGAAAAACATACAAAAAGGCAATTTCTGATGGAGTAAATGTGTCTGTGGTATTGGACTGCGGCTTCGGAAACACATCAAAGGAAAAGTAATATTTTTATCATTCAACTAAATAACAGAAGCGTGAAAGACCGTTCATTTTCAAGAAAAATTGAAAGTGAGTGGTCTTTTTTTATACCTTTAAAACGGATTTTTATTAAGACGTTTTAAAGGGCTGATTCGATGTGTTCGAGAAAGGCGATATTATGGAGACGATCCGGAATGTAGATGTAAACAGATTGCATGATTTCAAAAATCATCCATTTAAAGTAGAGATGAATACAGAATTGTGCGAGCTTATGAGAAGTATTGAAAAAGAAGGAGTGCTTGTGCCACTTCTTGTAAGGACTAATCCATACGGTGATGGATATGAAGTTATATCAGGACATAGAAGGAAGGAGGCAGCAATTTGGGCAGGAGAGACGAAGGTTCCGGTTGTGATAAGAGAATTAGATGATGATCAGGCAGTTGTGGCAATGGTTGATTCTAATCTGCATAGAGAGAATCTCAAACCTAGCGAGAAAGCATTTGCGTATAAGATGAAGCTGGATGCAATGAAACATCAGGGAAAGCACCTTGACAGTGGAGCTTTGGCTCAAGTTGGACCAAAGTTTACAGATGGAAGTCAGCTAAATGAGAAGGGCAATAATACAAGTACAATAAATAGTAATGAATTACTTGCAAGACAGGTGGGAGAGAGTGTGGCACAGATAAAACGATATATAAGGCTTACAAAGCTTATCCCAAAGATACTTGATATGGTTGATGATGGGAAGATTGCATTCACGATTGCAGTAGAACTGTCTTATCTGTCGGAGAATGAGCAGTATGAGCTTCATGCAGTCATGGATTTAGAGCAGTGCACACCATCATTGTCGCAGGCAAACAGGATGAAACGTATAAGTCAGAGCGGAAAGCTGGATATGGATGCAATCTATTCAATATTGGAAGAGGAAAAACCGAACCAGCGGGAACAGATTAAGATTTGTGCCAGTACACTTGAGGAGTATTTCCCAGATGATTTTACTCCAAAGCAAAAGGTGGAACTTATAGAGAGGCTCGTAAAAGAGTGGCATGAAAAACAGATTAAAGATAATGGAAGGAACAGGTGATTATATGAATAAAAATCAGAATATACGATTTAATATGGATAAGGAATCTGATATTATGGCATGGGAGAGCCTTCACAGCAAAGATGTGGGGGAAAGATTTAAGTCACAAAACAGGTTCGTGATTGAAGCAATCAATTATTATTATGAGAGAGTTATGCGTATACAGGAAGATCCATATCTGGAAACAAGGGAAAAAGAAGATGCATTTGCGGACAGGATAGTTGGAAAGGTAGAAAGGAAAGTACTTTCCAATCTTCCTGCCTTACTGGGATTATATGTAAAGAAAGATTATGAGGAGGAATAATTATGGCGATAGACAGGACAGTTAAGTTTACAGTGAGATTAAATATGCTTAATCCGGCTCATGTAACTATTAATAAGGTTCTGAATGAGTTAAATTTGGATATATTTAAGTCAAAGAATCAGTTTTTTATAGATGCAGCAACTTATTATATCGAGAATTATGGGCAGGAAGAATTAACGCAGCCAAAGAAAGAGAAAGAGCCGGAGTTTGTATCAACAGAAGATATGGAAGCAATTGAGGAAAGAATCAGGCAGGCGGCAAAGGAAGAAGCACGTCAGGAAGCCAATAAGGAAGTTATGACAATGGTAGGAAGTCTGCTGGCTGCAATTCAGACTGGTGGAGGTGCTATGTCAGTAATGAATAAAGCTGATGCTGCTATGGAGACAGGAACGAAAAGCATATCTGATGAGGAGTCAGAGGATTATGAAGAAGATGAGACATTAGTACAGAGTGCACTAAGATGGATGATAAATGATTAGCAATAGAATATAGATTATAGAGACAGGGACTGTGTAGAAATACATGGTCCTTATTTTTATCTGCAAATATTGTAGCGACTGCCGGCATAAAACGATGGCAGAAATAAAAAGCGACTGAACAATCCGACGGCAGTAACTTAAAATGCCGTAATAATCCGACAGCATGGAACTTGAACGAAAGAAAGTCGGAAAAAGAACAAAGGAAAAGTGATGGCACAAAGCAACGGCATTATATAAGAGCGACGGCATAAAGTGAAGTCAGCTATGAAAAATGCTGTAACAAATTGCCGTCAATTAATGTGAAAAGACACCTTTACGAGATTTTAGACAATTATCAGAGCAAGAGATGCTTCAAGCAAGGGGCAAGAGAAGTTCAAATACAGCCCTCGGCGTTTGAGAGCGAAATACACCCTCCGCACAAAACTTCGTTTTGTACTCCGGGGATTTCGCGATTGCATCGAGCCTGAGAATAAATATTACTATGGCTGCATTTGAAGAATTAAATGTAGCTGATAAAAAGAAGGAGATGATAGCAATGCCAAGACATTCATTTATACAGATGACGAAACTCCATAATGTCATGGGGAGAATTGATTATATAACAAGTACAGTTAAACAGGAAAATCTATATGCCATATATGCGACACAGCCACTTCGTTCTTTTTGGAAAGATCTTGCAAAATGCAACAGAGAAGAATTTGCTAAAAGTGGAACGATAGGAAAATATATTGAGGCAAGAGAGCTGATTATAGCATTACCGGAAGGCTTGTATCATTATGAGCATGATTATCTTATCAAACATTTTGCTACGGATTTCAAGAAAAAGTATGGTGTGGACTGCTATGCAGCCCTGCATCATAACAAAAGAAAGACAAACTTTCATATTCATCTGATATTTGCAGAGAGGACGAAACTGGAAAAGCCGGTTGTTAAGGTAGCATCAAGAAACATGTTCTATGATGAAAGAGGGAAACATGTGCGTACTAAGAAAGAAATATTGGATGCAAGTGGTGACATCCGTAATGGCTGTAAGATTATCAGAAAAGGCGAGGTCTATGAGAAAAAAGAGTTTTCTATAAAAGTCGATAGATTTAAAAAGGATTCATTTCTTGATGAGGCAAAGGTGTTTTTTACAAATGAAATAAATCAGCTTGTGCTGCATGAAGAGGATAAACTTAAAGTCTTTGATAAGAACAGTCCATATCTTGCTACTAAAAAAATAGGCAAAAATAATCCAATGGAAGAACAAATAAAGGCTGACAATGAGGTACGACAGGAATGGAACAGGACTGTTGACAGAGCAATTGTAAGCGGAGTGTCAGAAGAGGACATATCAAGGATAAAGAAGAATGAAATAACAGAAAAGGTAAGGTATTCCATAGATTTATATGGAGACAGACCGGATCTTCTTGCAAGTATTATAAAGCTTGCTATTGCAGTGCTTGAACTTCTTATTAATCGCATTATGCTGGCTGCGGTTGGTGTGGCAGAAAAGATGCTGGATATTGTGCCAGAAGAAAGTAGAAATATTGAGGCTAAGACTTATCCAACAATGCCAACAATGTCACCACTTGCAAAAAAATACCTAAGTCTTCAGAATATCTATGATGAATTACAAAAGCAAAATGAAGCAATATTTGCGCAGGAGCATAAACGCAGCGAGCTGGAGATAGAATTGTCAGAATGTAATGGTGCATTTAAGGCACGAAAGCGTGGAGGGTTGCAGAATCAAATATATGAACTGAACAAACAGATTGATAATATGAAACGCTATTTGTCATCTATTGTGCAACGACATGGTTATGATAATGTAAGGGATTTTTATAGTACTTATTATGCGGCCAAAGGTGAATATGCTGATTATGTGAAAGATGTTGAGGAATGGAATGTTAATCACGTTAAAAAGAATGAGAATATTCCAACTGAAGAGAATAGGACAGATAGATATCAGATTGGCGAGGAAAGGGATAAAAACAGATATATGGATAGAAACTATGTAGAGAAGAAAAGATAAAAGAAGATAGAATATTGGGTGATGGAGTGAAATCCCTCACCCTTTTTTGTGTTGATAAATGTAGAACTAGTTAATCAATAATCATAACATTATTTTGCTTGCAAGTGTTCCGATAAAAGAATATACTTATAGTAGACTAATTGTATCGTTTGGAGGGAAATCATGGATTACATAACAACGGTAGAAATGTCAAAAAAATGGGGGATTTCATCAAGAAGAATTTCCCTTTTGTGTAGTCAGGGCAGAGTGCCTGGTGCAGAGAAAAAAGGGAAAACATGGCTGTTACCAAAGGATGCGGTAAAGCCGACTGATCCTCGTAAGAAGAATTAGATGACGTATTGGAGGTGAAAGGCACTTATGGGAAGACCAGAAGATTCCAGAGTAAAGATTCCGGCACTTGTACATTTTACAAGGCTTGGATATACCTATATGTCAATTAAAGATAAAGAACGTAACATAGACTATGATGGTGATACTAACATTTTTTATAGTCAGTTTTTGTCTGCAATTAATAGAATTAATCAAACAGAATTAACACTTGCGGATGCAAAGAAAATTATCGGAGAACTAAAGATTAAATTAGATAATGATGATCTTGGAAAATCATTTTTTCAGATATTGCAATCAGATATTAATGGAATAAAGTTGATTGATTTTAATGATATAAGCGGAACACAGAATGACTATACAGTAGTAACTGAATTACCATATGAAAATGGTGATGATAATTTTCGCCCAGATATTGTTGTGCTGGTTAATGGAATGCCATTATCATTTATAGAGGTCAAGCGTCATAATAACCGTGAGGGAATTCTGACAGAACGAAGTCGTATGGAGAGAAGGTTTGGAAATAAGATTTATCGACGGTTTGTTGGAATGACTCAGTTTACAGTGTTTTCTAATAATAATGAATATGATGACTCTGATATTGAACCAATTCATGGAGCTTTTTATGCTTCCAGCAGCTATAAAAGAATGTTTTTTAGCAAGTTTCGTGAGCAGAGAGCAGAGGAATTAGGGGCAAAAATGCAAGCAATTAATCCAGAGGAGGAAGCTTTTATTTTAAGTGATACAAATCTGATTTCTATTAAAGGAACTCCAGAGTATGCTTCTTCCTTATCGGAAAACTCGCCTACAAATCGTATCATTACATCTTTATATACAAAAGAAAGATTATTGTTTTTATTAAAGTATGGAATATGTTATAAAACCACAACCAACAAAGATGGTATTACAGAGATAGAGAAGCATATTATGCGATATCCTCAGTTGTTTGCAACATTGGCAATTCGAGATAAATTGAGAGAAGGAGTTAGAAAAGGTGTAATTTGGCACACGCAGGGAAGCGGAAAAACAGCACTTGCATATTCCAATGTAAGATTCTTGACCGACTATTTTAGTAAAGAGGAGGGGAAGATTGCCAAGTTTTACTTTATAGTGGATCGTTTAGATTTAGCAGAGCAAGCGAAGAATGAATTTGAAGCTAGAGGTCTTAAAGTAAAATTGATAAAAGATAAGGAAGAGTTTATTGCAGATATTACAAATCCCGGAGAGTCAAATACCAGTGGGAAAGTGACAATGACTGTAATCAATATTCAAAAGTTTTCCAAGGATTCTGTTACTAAACCATCTGACTATAATGTGGATGTACAGAGAGTTTACTTCTTGGATGAGGCACATAGGAGTTATAATCCAACAGGATCATTTCTGGCAAATCTTATGGCATCTGATAGAGATGCGGTGCAGATAGCGCTTACAGGTACTCCTCTTATTGGAGATGGATACAATACAAAAGATGTATTTGGCAATTATATTCATAAATATTATTATAATCAGTCAATTGCAGATGGTTACACATTAAAGCTGATTCGCGAGGAAATTGAAACGACTTATAAGAATCAGATGAATGATACACTTAATCAAATAGTAAGACAGGGAAGCATAGCAAAGAAAAATTTATATGCTCATCCTAAATTTGTAGAAAAGATGGTTGATTATATCATTCATGATTTTGGGGAAGGCAGGACAGCATTAGATTCTACTATCGGAGCAATGATTGTTTGTGATTCTTCGGAACAGGCAAGGGAAGTGGACAGGCAGTTAAATCGTTTTTCAGATTATACACATGCACTGGTACTTCATGATGAAGGCACAAAGCAGGATAGAAAAAACGATCAGGAAGAGTTTAAGAAAGGCAATATAGATATTTTGGTGGTCTATAACATGCTTTTGACCGGCTTTGATGCTCCTCGATTAAAAAAGCAGTATTTGGCACGAATGATTAAAGCACATAATCTGCTTCAAACGTTAACTAGAGTAAATCGCCCCTATAAAGGTTATCATTATGGATATGTTGTTGATTTTGCAAATATCAAAGATGAGTTTGATAAAACAAATAAAGCATATTTTGATGAACTTCAATCTGAACTTGGAGATGAGGTACAAAACTATAGTAATATTTTTAAGAGCAAAGAAGATATTGAAAAAGATCTGAATGTTGTAAAAAATCAGCTTTTTCTATATGATACAAGCAATGTGGTAAGTTTTATTAATCAAATTAGCGAGATTGATGATAAGAAGCAGTTACTTGATTTACGACAAGCATTAGAAAATTATAAGGCGATGTATAATCTGATCCGTTTGTATGGGTATGAGGATTTATACGAACATTTCAATGTCGAGAATGCAATTAAGTGTCTGAATGAGGTCAATAATCGAATTAGCATTATTAACTTAAAAAATAGCATTGATTCATCAGAGGATATGTCACAGGTACTCAATATGGCATTGGATCAGATAGATTTCCAGTTTCGCAAGATAAAAGAAGAAGAACTTATCATTGCTGATGCATTTAGAGATAGCCTGGAAAAAACAAGAAGAGAAATCGTAGACAGATGCCTTGATCCAAAAGATCCAGAATACATTGCACTTCTTGATGAATTAAAGCGGGTATTCAAGAAGAAAAATATTGAGGAACTCACAACAGATGAAATGAAGCAGATGATGGGGGAACTGGATACTTTGAAAAAGAAGGCAGAAAAAAGAAATCTGGCAGATCGTATGCTTGCGGCAAAGTATTCAGGTGATGTTAAATACATGAGAACTCATAAGAGAATTATGGGTAGTCCACCACCCATTGCAGATGCAATTACTGTACATAGAATTTTAATGAGTGTTAAGTCTAAGGCAGATGATCAGATTGCTCATAATGAGAATATCCTTGATAATGAGGATTATTTTATTAAATCGTTACAGCCAATTATTTTGAGAGCATGTATGGGAGAAAATGTTAGAATAGACAAACCTCAACTTATGTTTATAGATAATTGCCTGTCGAAAGAATATATATTAGAAAGGGATTGGGTTTCCTGATGACAACAGAAGCAATAATAGCAAATACAAAACAGATGATAGATGATCTTAAGACAGTATGTGCCAATTTTGGACTTGGTAATGCTAGTAGTGAATATAAGATTATAACAGAGATTTTTTTGTATAAGTTTTTAAATGATAAGTTTATCTATGAGGTACAGCAGGCGGATGAAGAGTTAAAAAATTCCGAGAATGTGGAGCAGGCATTAAATATTATGTCAGAAGATGACTATGAAATGCTTATGATGCTTCTACCACCGGCTACTGCAAAACTCAAGAGAGAGCATTTTATATCTTATCTTTTCAATCATAAGAATGATGAGAAGTTTAACGAATTATTTGATTCAACCTTATGGGATATTTCTAACACTAATCTAGATGTGTTCTCTGTAAGTACTGGCTCCGGTGATAAGATTCGTCTATTTGATCAGAATTTATCTCAAAATGTAACAGAGTCAAATCGGAGGTCTGATTTCTGCAAAGCTATGATTGATAAATTAGTTACATTCAGTTTTGCAGAGGCTTTTTCACAGAAATATGACTTTTTTGCGACTATTTTTGAGTATCTGATTAAGGATTATAACAAGGATTTTGGCAAGTATGCAGAATATTATACACCACATTCTATTGCAAGTATTATTGCAAGAATTATGGTGCCGGAAGGTGTGCAGAATGTAACCGTATATGATCCGGCAGCAGGTTCTGGAACTCTGGTACTTGCACTTGCACATGAAATTGGCGAAAGTAATTGTACGATTTATACACAGGATATTTCTCAAAAGTCTAATGAATTTTTGAGACTCAATCTTATTTTAAATAACTTGGTACATTCACTTGGTCATGTAGTGCATGGAGATACACTTCTTTCTCCACAGCATTTGAACCGTCAGAAAAATGGTTTGATGAAATTTGATTATATTGTTAGCAATCCTCCATTTAATGTGGATTTTTCTGATAACAGAGATACTCTTGCGGGAGATATTTATAAAGAAAGATTTTGGGCTGGAGTGCCTAATGTACCAAATAAGAACAAGGATAGCATGGCAATCTATCAGATGTTCTTACAGCACATTATTTTTTCCATGAAAGAGAATGGTGGCAGAGCAGCCGTAGTAGTTCCAACAGGATTTCTAACAGCAGGAACTAGAATCCCTAAGAAAATACGAGAACGCATTGTTGAAGACAGAATGCTCAGAGGTGTTGTCTCAATGCCAAGCAATATTTTTGCTACGACAGGAACAAATGTATCTGTGTTATTTTTAGACAATTCAAAGAAGTATGAGCAGGCAATCTTAATGGATGCATCTAAACTTGGAACAAAGATTAAGGTAGATGGAAAAAACCAAAGAACGGTTTTATCACCAGAAGAAATAGAGAATATTATCGATACCTTTAATAACTTTGAAACAAAGGATGATTTTTCTGTGGTTGTAGATTATGACAAGATAGAGCAGAAAAAATGTTCATTCAGCGCAGGACAGTATTTTGAAGTAAAGATTGAATATGTTGAGCTGACACAAGAAGAGTTTCAGAAAAAAATGGATGGATATACAGAAAAATTAACGGAGTTGTTTGCTGAGGGAAATGCACTGCAGACAGAAATTTTGGAACAGTTAAAGAAGGTGAAATATGAGTAGGATTACAAAATATGCTTTATCTGATTTATATGAGATGAGTTCCGGAATTTCATCTACAAAAGAACAGGCTGGACATGGTGCACCATTTGTATCTTTTAGCACGGTCTTTAATAATTATTTTTTGCCAGATGAGTTATTTGATTTGATGGATACAAATGAGAAAGAACAGGAGATATATTCGATAAAAGCAGGAGATGTCCTTATTACACGAACAAGTGAAACAATAGACGAACTAGCTATGAGTTGTGTAGCAGTAAAGGATTATCCAAAAGCAACTTATAGTGGATTTACAAAACGCCTTAGACCTAAGAAAGAAGGAATAGCATATCCCAAGTACATGGCATTTTATTTTAGAAGTGAATTGTTTCGTAAAGCTGTAACTAATAATGCCTTTATGACTTTGAGAGCAAGTTTTAATGAGGATATTTTTACGTTTTTGGATGTTTACTTGCCAATTTATGAAGAACAGGTAAGAATTGGGGATATGCTTTATGCTGTTGAGTGCAAAATTCAAAAAAATAAGGAGATAAATGATTATTTATCATATCAATCTTCGATGGTGGTCTGACCATTCATTAACATTGGAAGAAGCCAGTCTCTGAGAGTGATAAGCTGCACATTTTCTTTGGTGTTGCTATTGATAAGATTATATATAGGTAATATTGAATCATTGAACTGATTTAACAGTGATTGTGGTGGAATAGGCACAATCAAATTTTTCAGAGTTTCTTGACTTACATTCTTCAAAATGGAACCACCGGTTTGAGTTGCGGAACTACCTTCAAATTGTCTTAAATATAATGTTAAGTAGTTTTGTAAGGTATTATCAGATGGTGTACAACAAATAATAAATCCACAAAAAATTATATTACTACTTGGATTGCATAATATTCTTGTAGCTCCTGGTATCCCACTACGGGCAATGATAATGCTATCATCAGATACATAGTATTTATCACCTTGTTGCTTTGGAAGACATATCTCATCAAAATTGCTTTCGTCAAGAAAAAGCGTAGAAGATGAAATGTTTCGTACATTAATAATTTTATATATGGTATTACCATCAACATTTTTGTCGTAGTTAATACCGTTACGAAAAGAGCATATTGTCCCCAGTGGCTTAACTTTCCAATCGGCTGGAATTAGATGATTAATCATTTTATTCCATACCATTAGCCCATTTGAAGCCTTGTATGGTTGTCCGTCCTCGTTAGGAAAATTATATTGAGTGAACCAATAATCATACAACAGCTGGAGTTGCTGCTCTAAATAATCATTTATAATATAAAAAATAACTCTTGAAAGTGGCGAGAGCAAATACAAGAACTCCACTTCATGGTGGTTCTCACATATAAAGGAGAAACACATGAAAGAGAAAATAATATCAGAGATCATAAGAGAGATGATTTCGTCACTAAATAATGAACAATTAAGCAAGTTGAAGACTACATTGGAGATATATCTTTATAATGTTTCCATTGAAGCCAAACAAGAAGCTGATACAGAGAAAAAAGAAGTGGATTATTTGGAAGTATTTCTTTCTGCAAAAAGGATTGAAGGTTGTTCAGAAAAAACACTGATATACTATAAAAATACAATACAGCAAATGCTTGATAGTATTGGAAAATCAGTTTGTACAATTGTTACAGAAGACCTAAGAACTTATTTGGCGGAATATCAGAAGGAGAAACAATCAAGCAAGGTAACAATTGATAATATTAGAAGGATATTTTCAAGTTTTTTTTCTTGGTTGGAGGATGAGGATTATATTATTAAAAGTCCAGTTCGCAGAATACATAGAATTAAGGCTGCTAGTACTATAAAGGAAACGTACACAGATGAACAATTAGAATCTATGAGAGATAACTGCGATAATCCAAGAGACTTAGCGCTGATTGATATTTTGGCTTCAACAGGAATGCGTGTGGGTGAACTGGTGCTACTGAACAGAGATGATATTTCTTTTGATGAAAGAGAATGTATTGTGTTTGGTAAAGGAGATAAGGAACGCATGGTATATTTTGATGCCAGAACGAAGATACATTTGCAGAATTATCTTGATTCAAGGACAGATAATAATGAGGCATTGTTTGTATCACTTAAAGCACCATACAATCGAATGAAAATAGGTGGGATAGAACTGAGACTTCGAGAAATGGGAAAGCGATTGAATATAGAGAAAGTTCATCCTCATAAGTTTAGAAGAACACTGGCAACAGTAGCCATTGATAAGGGGATGCCAATAGAACAATTACAAAAATTATTAGGACATCAACGAATAGATACAACATTGCAATATGCAATGGTCAAGCAGAGTAATGTTAAGATTGCTCATAGAAAATATATTGGATAGGAGAAATGTCTTTATGAAAATTAAGGATATAGGACGTGTAGTAACAGGAAAAACTCCATTAACTGGTGTGAATGAATATTATGGAGGAAATATAATGTTTATTTCACCTTCTGATTTACACGGTGATTACTTGATAGAAAAGTCTGAAAAAACTATAACTGAGGAGGGATTGAAATCAATAGAATCAAATTCCATTGATGGAATAAGTGTGCTTACAGGATGTATAGGATGGGATATGGGAAATGTTGCTATGTGTAATAGTAGGTGTGCGACAAACCAACAGATTAATGCAATAATAGATTTTAATCATAAATTGGTTGATCCAAGATATGTTTATTATTGGTTAAAAGGGAAAAAAGATTATTTATTTTCAATTGCATCTGTTACCAGAACACCAATACTTAGTAAGAGTGTTTTTGAGAATATAGATATTCCTCTTCCAAGTTTGAAAATACAAGAAAGAGTTACCAAGTTACTCTCACTTATTGATGAGAAAATCAGAAAAAATCACCAGATAAATGATTATTTAGAAGAGATGGCAAAGACCATCTATGACTATTGGTTTGTGCAATTTGATTTTCCTGATGAAAACGGAAATCCATACAAATCTTCTGGGGGTAAAATGATATTTTGCAAGGAACTAAATCGAAATATTCCTCAAAATTGGGAATATACATCCGTCGGGAATATTACAAAATGCCTTGATTCTGATAGAATTCCACTTTCTAGTCATCAACGTGAGGAAATGAAAGGTACAATTCCTTATTATGGTGCAACTGGGATAATGGATTATGTTAATCGTCCGATTTTTTCAGGAGATTTTGTACTTTTAGCAGAAGACGGTTCTGTGATGGATGACAATGGAAATCCAATATTACAACGAATATCTGGTGATGTATGGATTAATAATCATACGCATGTTTTACAACCTGTGAATGGTTACTCCTGCCGTTTATTATATCTACTATTGAAAAATATACCTGTATCAATGATAAAAACCGGTTCAATACAACTGAAAATTAATCAAGCCAATTTGAACAGTTATAACATTTTGAATATTCCCAAAGAAATCCGTACACAATTCATTAATCAGATTGAACCTATGGACACCAAAATCATACAACTTCAAAAGGAAAATAACATTCTAGTGCAAACCAGAGACTGGCTTCTTCCAATCTTGATGAATGGTCAAGCAACCATCGAAGATTGAGGTGCTAAATAATCATTTATCAGAGAAATAATTATTATGATATGGGCTATCATATTACAAGAATATTGGATATTATTTAATAAATAACAAAATATGCAAAGAAAAGGAAGACACATAATGTTTTACGATACATTAAATACAGAGGAACAAGTTTCATACTTAATAAAGCCAATCATAGAAGTGCTACAAGAAGCCGGGGGGCAATTGGAGAGAGCAGAAATTAGGGATAGAATTAGCGAAAAAGACGAGAAGATTGCTGAATTTGAACAAAAGCTATATACATCTAATAAAACCGGTTCTAAATATAAGAAATTTGATTTTAAGTTTAATTTTGCTCTTAAAGAGTTAAGTTATTTGGGATTCCTTACATATGTTAGATATAAACCACTTGTGACATTAACGGAAAAAGGAGCCGCTGTTGATGTTTCAAATTTTGATGTTAAGAAGGAGGTTCGAGAAAAGGCAGCTGTTTATTGGGAAGAAAAATCAGCTAAGAATAAAGAGAAGAATAGTGTAATGCCAAAAGAAATCGAAGATGAAAACAGTATAAATGCTGATGATATATTGGATGATGTTAAGGTCAAATTGCAAAGTGCAATAGCAAATATGTCTCCTAAGAAATTTGAACAATTCTCGAGAGCATTACTGACTAAAATGGGAGTACAGTTTACGGATAAGGGTATTAAAATATCGAATGATGGTGGAATTGATGGATATGGATATCATACAGACGATGATGATTTCAGAACAACCAGAGTTGTAATTCAATGTAAACGATATAACACAGCTCCTGTGAGTGAGCCTGATATAAATCAGTTTTTGGGGGCTATGAATAAATTTCAGGCAGATTATGGAGTGTTTATTACAAATAGCAGATTTACTAATGCAGCAAGGGAGGCAGCAAGAGAAGGTACACCAATAACGTTAATTGATGGCAATGATCTGGTAAGGCTTGTTATTAAGTATGAACTTTATATTACACCTGTAACAACATATGTACTTGATGACTTTTATGATGAAGAATAGTTACGTCGGTTATATTAATAGAAAACATGGTGTAACTTCTCTCACTGATTGTACGTCATGCAACTATTTTTTATAGCACATAATTTTTTCCCATTTTTCAGGAAAACCCATTTTGGAAAATAGCAGCTCCTGGCTGATGTGTGGGCAGTTCTTGCGAACGGAATGAATCAATTGTTTGAGCTCAGCTTTAAATTGTTTAAATTCCTGATTGTCAATAAGATAACGCAAAGCAATCACTACTGCGAATAGATCCTTCTTTCCAATAGCATATTGTCCTTTTTTCCGTGGTAGTTGTAATTTGCTATGTAAAACAGTATCAGGGATTGCTTCATTTACTTGAAATGAATAAAGTCTCTCGTTGTGAGCACATACATTCCTACAGCTTGCGAGGATACGGATGAGCTGATGCAGCTGAACCTCTGACATATTGGCAAAATTCAGACTAACCTTGGTGCGGATATCAGAAGTCGTATATTGATACATTTTTGAAATTTGTCCAAACGTAAGCGCATTGGTTGCTACCCATAAAGGGACATTTCCATACATTGTTGCATGATGAGTGATATAACTATAGTTGCTTGGCAAGGCGATAGTTTTACTTAAGGTAGTAATCAGGCGATTTATTTTGCTTTGATTTCTGCGAGTATAGTTATAATTACCTGCAGTTAAATATGCCGTCTGTTGTTCTCCATATTTTTCGCAAAAGTAGTAGGATAGCATGGATTTCAACTGTCTTTCCACATGTAAGATATATTTTAGAAAGAGCGTTCTTAATTCTTCGTCAAAGTAATAGAAAGCGGTAATTTCTTCAAAAGTAACACCATGTAGATAATTACCGGATGGTTTATGTTTAAATAAATCCTTATAACCGCCGATTAATGAAAAATAGCCTAACTTTTGTAAAGTGGTTTTGGCAAATTCAGGATCGGAAATAACAAGCTGTTTTTCTTTTTCAAGCTTTTCGATTTGCTCATCATATGTGAAAAATGTTTTATTAGCCATTTCTGAATCCTCCTTTATTTTGGCATAAAAAAAGTGGAGTCCACGCATGGAACTCCACCGGCTGCGGGCATCGCAAGTTTCCGCAGCGCAACCACTAAAGATACTATACCATTGATATCTGGCGATGTCAAACAGTATTTTTTAGTGGCATTAATAGTTTATGCGTTTCTGTGTGTGATATTCTTATTTTGTTCATTCTTGGCATTCAGCCATTTTTCTTTATATTCCAGTGCTTTCTCAGGCTTGTGCCATCTGGCATATAGATTATTCAGATATCCGTATACAGATTTCAGATAGTTATTCTTAGAAACATAATTATCAAATGCTGAAACAGCAGTATCAGATGAAGCTAAATCAGAATCACTGGTATCCATAGCAGCATTGATAATACTCTCTGCTGCCAGTAGATTCTTTTCGGCTTCTACTGGTTTACCTTCCTTTAATGCAATTATTCCGGAAGCAAGTCGGCAGCAGCCATAATCTAAAGTGTTGTAGCCTTCGTTATCTGTTACAAGAGCATCATATTGATTAAGGACAAGCCGTGCAAGCTCTAAATCACCAGCAAGTATCAGCATATTTACAAGATTAAGCATCTGTTGGAGCATATCATGCGTTTCAATTATGCCGGTGTCAGCATATGAAATCCTTATCTCAAATGCCTTGTGTAAGGCTTCGGTTGCTTTATCAGTTTTTTTAAGTGCAAGATATACATTGGACAGATTGTTATAAAGATTTGAGAGTAGATTGATATAGCGCTTCTGATTCATGGTGTTCATAGTGTCATCTTCATTTTCAAGCAGGTGTATAGCTTTTTCACGTTTCTTTACAGCCACATCATAATCCTTTCTAATGTATGAAAGCTCTGCTTTGTAGTCTAAAAGTAATGCTCTGTCACAGACAGAATCGATATGCTCCTGTTCCATAAGGTATGATATCCGGTCAGCCAGTTTTGACATATAATCCCTGACAGAGTATTTTTCAAGATATGGAAACATATCCTGAAGGAATAGCAGATAACAGGCAGAAATATCATTGATGATGTTTTCTACAACACTTATCATAGCCTGTATCGTATTATCGGGCTTTCGGACTTCTAAGCCATGCATCAAGCAGATTGAGTGAAGACTGTTTACAAGTGTCTGACAATTGGAAATGCAAGGATTTAATTCCTCATATATGATTTCCTGTATCAGAGGATGCAGGTTTATTTTCTTATTCTCTATGTCATCTGTTATAAAACCATATCGGGCAAGATAATTAACATCATGTAAAGAGGCGAGCTGCAGCCAGTTCCTGAAATGATTCTTATACACGCCGGATACCGGAAGGATTGACAGGTTCTTAAGTATATCGGTTTGAGAAGAGTTAAGCCGGCTGATCTGCATAAGAATACGCAAATGTTCAATCATAAGCCCATCATAATAATCCCCATCTTTATATAATTCCACATTTTCACTATCTGTGATATTAAGCCCACACTGCTTTAATTCATGCAGTAATTCATCAGGCTCAAGACCGCCTGCTGCAAGTGAAAGAGCTGATAATACGACAGTCAGGGTGTGGGAATGAACTTCTCTTATTATCTGTTTAACTGTTTCAGTATCATCATCCGAATAAGGACAATGCGAAGCAAAAAGCTGTAAAAGGTCTTTTTCAGATGCTATCTCTTTAATCTTAATCGAAGCATATTGTTTTACTTCACAGCGTGTCGTGACAAGCAATTCAAAATCATTCTTTACAAATTCTTTGAAAAAAGCATCATCCTTAGGAAGTGCATTAAAGTTATCCAGTATCACAAGGCTGTCCTGATGCAGGGAGCGTAGCAGTCGGTAATGTGAGTCAAATAGAGCATCCTCATCCATATCTGATGTATCATCTGAAAATTCCATGGCTGCAATGTCTTTTCGCAGGCTGCCGGAATAAAACAGGTAGATGATATTGGTATATTTCTTTTTATTCCTGCTGGCATAATATTTTGCCAGTTCACTTTTTCCTATTCCTGCGATTCCATTTATGAAAACAACGGATTCAGAAGCAAGCAGTCTGCCACATTCTTTTATCTCATCATTTCTTCCGATGAATTCTTTTACAACAGCCGGCAAACGATTACTTAGCAGAATGTCAGTAAGCTCCGGTGAATACAGGTTCTTTCTGTTATGGTCAGATAATATGGCGTAAAGCATAACATCTGTAAAAAATGTGGCATTATCATCAATGGCAATTAATTCATCAGCTTTGGTAATGCCAATTATTTTTCGGCTGTTATTAATCATATCTTCCAACAAATATCTGGTATTAGAAACATTTATAAGATTAGGAATAATCTTGTTCTTAAAGTCCGTAATCATCTGATTACGCCCGGTATCATTTTTGTATTCATTCAGAATATCTACAGGAACAGGTCTTGCTCCATTACACCAGCGGCTGAATGTGATGTTATCATCTGAAGCTTCACCATAGTCAGCGGCTTCATCCAACAGGCAGAGCGAAAACAGGTCACGCACAAGCCGGTGCTGTGGGTAAGTCTTTATTTTATTGTCAAGTAATGCACCTGTCACATGTGCAAATGTCAATTGATTTTTCATACTTTCTCCATGTCTATGTCAACTTCCAGTCAACATGTCGTCAATGTGTTTCATTCTCAAAATTTACTATCATTATCACAACAAAACATAGCCAGCAGACAGCAGAAGATATCTGAAATGGCTATAAATATTATAACATAGAACAAACATATGTTCTACAACTTTTTTGTACATTGAAAACTAAATGAGCTTTATTATATGCCAACAGAACCAGCGAAGATGTTTCCGGTAGGAAACGGAGCGGGTGAAGACACTTCCGTCAAGGGTGGGAAACGGACTCGAACAGGAGTAGCCCACAGGTCACGAGGCGATTCGGGGGACTAAAGGTCAGCTGTGAGACTGACAACATGTGATATGCAGAAAGCCAAATGAAGTATCTTTCAACGGTATGATTATCACAATTGAGATTTCGGTAAAAGAAGGTGATATGTTTAGTATTTTAAGAAGGGGGTGTTTACACATGGCAAAAGAATTAGAATTAGCCAAGAAACTGGCTGTACTTGGGTGGATTTTCCGCAAGGGACTGATTACCGAAGATGAGTACAGTAGAACAAGAATTCATATTATGAGTGAATATGATGTTATAACTTTTATGACAGCATAGCCGCACATTCGTTAACATTTATATTTTGAATTATAGTGTAGGCAGTAGCAGAAATGATGTTACTGCCAATTTATTTTATACAGACAGATTTTAGGGAAGGAGCGTTTTCTATGGATGAAAAACAGGTAGAAGTAATAAAGAAAGTGGATGGTCCTGTTATCAGAGACCGCAGAAAGATGGGAAAACCACTTACTATTACAAGAAAAAGAGTAGCAGCATATGTCCGTGTCAGCACGAATGGAGAAGAGCAGATACAGAGCTTTAATTCACAGAAGCAGTACTATCAGGATAAGATAGATTCCAATAAAGAGTGGGTTATGGTTGGGATATACGCTGATGAGGGTATCACAGGAACCAAAACAACGAAAAGAGAGCAGTTTCTTAAGATGATTGATGATTGTATGAATGGTCTTATAGATATTGTAATTACGAAGTCAGTATCAAGATTTTCACGAAATCTTGTTGATACACTGCAATATACCAGAATGCTGAAGGTAAAGGGAGTTACAGTAATTTTTGAAAAAGAGAATATTGACACATCAAAGATGGAAAGTGAGATGCAGTTATCACTTTTATCTGCGCTTGCACAGAATGAGGTTGAGTCTTTATCCCAGAATGTGACAATGGGTGTGCAGATGAAAATGTCCAGAGGAGAGCTGATGGGATTTAACGGATGTCTCGGATATGATTATAACCCGGAGGATAAAAGTATAACTATCAATGAAGCAGAAGCAGAGACAGTCCGCCTGATTTATGATTTGTATCTGCAGGGATATGGTGCATATAGAATTGCGAAGGAGCTTACGAGACTTGGCAAGGTCAATAAAAAGGGCAATGTTAAGTGGACAGACAGCGGGGTCAGGGGAATTCTTAAGAATGAAAAGTACAAGGGCGATTTACTTATGGGAAAAACTTACACAGTAGACCCGATATCAAAGCGGCGTCTGGATAATCATGGTGAATCCAACAAGTATTATACAAAGAATCATCATGAAGCCATTATTTCAGAGGAAGAGTGGGACAAAGTTCAGGATATTTTAAAAAGCAGATATCGTACTAATGAAAATGTATCAGATGCGGAGAGAATCAAGTTTGCAAGAAAATACGCTTTTAGTAGTATGTGTCAGTGTGGCTTTTGTGGAACTAATCTCACCAGGCGTTCCCATAATCAGGATACAAAGCATAAAAAGCCGGTATGGAAATGCCGGACGGCAACGAATAAGGGAATTGCAAACTGCCCACATAGCAAAGCCGTAGATGAAGTGGTTATCGAAAATGCGTTTCTTGAGATGTTTAAGTTGCTTGCAGAGAATTTTGATGACGTACTTGAATCTGTGTTGTCATCAGTGGAAGAAACATTATCCAAAGACGACAGTACAGAAAAATTGAAGCGTATTGAGAAAGAGATTTCCTCGCTTGAAAAGAAGAGAAAAAAATTGACTGATATGTATCTGGATGATAAAATTTCTAAAGAAGCCTATGACGATAAATACAGTGAGATTAGCAATAAGTTGGATAAATGTGAAGAAGAAAAGCATTTATTTTCTGACTGCGTATTATCACAGAAGAATATTGCTGATAAGATGAAACTCATCAGGCAGAAGCTTAAAGGGGCTGATGTACTTGATGAATTTGACAGAGTAGTATTTGAAAGTATTGTGGAGAAAGTCGTTGTCGGTGATATGGAAGAGGATGGCACAGCTGATCCGTATAAGCTGACATTTGTGCTAAAGGGTATGGATGACAGAAGCATACCATATGCCAGAGACCGATATATGAATCTTTGTGAAAAGGCTGTGTAGACAACAAGGAGGAGCTTAAAAATGAGCGATAATCATGACTTGTTGAATGATAAAGATGTGTGTTCTTTTGAAGAACACGAGGCAGAAAATGTGTGTTCCAATAAAGATGCCGTTGCATGTTGAGACGGTTGTCTTGCTTTCCAAGGGAATGGTCGACAGCAGAAAAGTTAAGGTGGACTTCTCTCTGGAGGATATGGATTTATCTGAATTTAAAGGAAAAGCAACTTACGAGCAGATAAAGACTTATGTACTGGAGCAGACAGGACTGAAGGTCTCTTCGTTGTATATTGCACAGATTAAGAAGAAATGTGGATTGGATGTGGGAGAGAATTTTAATCTGCCTAAGTCAGAGAATGCGAGACAGCCACAATGTACACAGCAGAAGGAAGAAGCGATTATGCAGGCGTTTAAGCATTTTGGAATTGTATAGATTGTGGACAAGTAGCATCGTGAGTCTATCTTACTGCTAAGTAGCGAAAAAAGGACATTCCTGAACCGTAATTATTACGGGTCAAGGGATGTCTTTTTTGATTGTCTTGGAGTGTTCAAAGGACAAGGTAATGAAACTGAAAAATATTAAGACTTATATGAATAATATCTATCTTATCTAATCTAAAGATAAGGATGGATGGGATGATTGCTAAGATTGAAGAATTCGCTTTTTCATGATATACTTTTTCGTAACTGTTAGCAATAAATTATCCAATTTACTGATAGAAAAAAATGATAAATACGCAATTGCAAGAAGATTAGCCGTTTTCTCTGCAACTGTCTTCACAAGGAGAATAGGCATTTTTATAATGGGGCAGAGGAAGTTATCACCTTTTGTGAGAAATGCGGTATAAGCTACCATATAAAAGCAAAAACATAAACGAAAGAACGAGGTAAATAACTGTGGCATTACTACAGGATTTGATAAAACAGATTGATGATGAGACGCTTAGACAGCGAATTATGATGGAGGTGGGTAAGCTTACCAAGCAGAAAAAGTTCGGTCTGGTCTTTGAGGAGCATCTGCCAGAATGCACGCCACTTTATGATGTAGAAATTAGAATAGATTCCAAGGTGGCATTGAAAACCGGACAGGTATCGGATATTTACATCGTGCGAACCATTGATGGAGATAAGGTAATCTGCGAACACAAGATAGATCATGCTCAGGTGGAGTTCGCGCTGGACGAACTTGTTGCTATTGCGGAATTCGGTGAGCCGATTTATCCGTATCTTAAGCCGATAGATATGGTTTGTAATGCACCCGACAGTGACCTTTGGCATACGCTGATAGAGGCAGATAACTACCATGCTCTTCAATTACTGGAATATCTGTATGCTGGCAAGGTAGATTGCATTTACATTGATCCACCCTACAATACTGGAGCACGAGATTGGAAATACAACAATGACTATGTAGATGGTACCGATGCCTACCGTCACAGCAAGTGGTTGTCGTTCATGGAGAAGCGACTGAGGATGGCGAAGAAACTGCTGAATCCAAAGGACTCCGTGCTGATTGTTACGATTGATGAGAAGGAATATTTGCATTTGGGCTGTCTGCTGGAAGAGATTTTTACTGAAGCACGAATCCAGATGATTACAACAGTAATTAGTGCAAAAGGAGTAGTTCGTACAGGACAATTCTCCAGGGTAGAGGAATACATTTATATCTTGGAATTGGGCAATTCATCTGTTCAGCCAGGTATATATAATATGCTTGACGATGAGATAAAAAAGGAGCCTGACAGATCTATTGAATGGTTGGGCTTTAGACGTAGGGCACCGCAGGCAAAAAGAAATTCAAGACCAAATCAGTTTTATCCTGTATTTGTTAGTAATTCAGATGGCAGGATTATCTCAATTGGGGATGTAGTGAAGCACGGAGTTGATAGAAACTCAATCCCTGTTCCTGAAGGATGTACTGCTCTTTGGCCTTTGAGTAAAGATGGAGACGAAAGGCTTTGGAGTCTTGTGCCAGAACAAGCCAGAATTAATTTTGAAAAAGGATATTTACGAGTCAACAATTGGAATTCTGAAAAAAGAACTGGAACGGTATATTATTTGCCCTCTGGGACAATTGATGACATAGAAAATGGCAAAGCAGAAATCGTAGGTTACAACGCTGATGGTTCTGTAGAGGCAAAATATCATTCAGAAGGAACGACACCACCTAAACGTGTGTGGAACATGAAAACACACAATGCCGAGACATATGGTACGAATATTCTTAATGCCATTATAGGCAAGAGATTTGATTATCCAAAATCTCTTTATGCAGTTCATGACTCACTTCGATTTTATGTGGAACGAAAAAAAGATGCGCTCATTATAGACTTCTTCTCCGGTTCCGGCACGACACTCCATGCTGTTAACTTGCTCAATGCAGAGGATGGAGGACATCGCAGGTGTATCATGGTTACGAACAACGAGGTTTCAGAAGCGGAAGCGAAAGTCCTCATGAAGCAAGGCATAAAGCCTAGCGATGAGGAATGGGAAAAACTCGGTATTGCCCGCTATGTGACTTGGCCACGCACGGTCTGTTCCATTGAAGGACATGACGTGAACGGAAATCCGTTGAAAGGCAATTATCTCGGCAGTAATATTCCAATGGCGGATGGATTTAAAACAAATGCCGCCTATTTCAAACTAGGATTCCTTGACAAGGCATCAATTCGTATTGGAAGACAGTTCAGAGAAATGCTACCTATTCTGTGGATGAAAGCCGGTTGTTTCGGACCTTGCCCGGTACTCGTAGATCAGAAAGTTCCCGAATATATGGTTCTCCCAGAGAATCGCATGGCTATATTGAACGACAACAGCTGCTTCAAGAGGTTTGCTGAGGAAGTTGGAAATGCATCGGAAATTGAAACTGTCTATCTTGTGACGGACTCTGATGCAGACTACCGCAGTATGTCTAAAGGATTGAATGTAAAACAGACCTATCAGTTATACAGAGATTATCTGGATAACTTCAGAATAAACAGCAGGAGGTAACCGTGATGAGAGATGAGTTAATATCCTTTCAGCAGACAGCTGTTTCAAAGCTGCTTGCCGAGATAAACAGCGCACAGGCTTACCATAGAGTAGATGGACGTCCGCAGGTGATTGCATTTCGCGCTCCGACAGGCTCCGGTAAGACCATTGTCATGACGGAGGTTATCGAAGATATCTTAAACGGAACGGAGACTACTGTCGAGCAGCCGGAGGCTATATTTGTATGGCTTTCCGATTCTCCTCAACTGAACGAACAGTCAAAGACGAAGATTATACAGAAGGCAGACAAAATTCGTCCAAATCAATGCGTCACGATTGAGGACGATTCTTTTGATCAGGAAATGCTTGATGATGGTATGATTTATTTTCTGAACACGCAAAAACTCGGAAAAGCAAGCCGGCTTGTCAGCGGCAGTGACAGCCGTACATATACCATCTGGCAGTCTCTGCAAAATACCGCCGAGCGGAAAGGCAATCATCTATATGTGATCATTGATGAGGCTCATCGTGGAATGCAAGATAGAGAAGCCGCAAGAGCAACATCTATTATGCAGAAATTTCTGAAAGGTAGCGAAGCTGACGGTCTTGATGCACTGCCTGTCGTTATTGGCATGAGTGCTACAGATGAACGTTTCCGCAGGCTTGTGGGCAATATTTCTTCTGTACGCCATGATGTGGACGTTAGACCGGATGAAGTTAGGGCGTCAGGGCTTTTGAAGGATCGAATTATTATCACTTACCCGGAACAGGACTCCATTGACGATATGGTAATCCTCCAGGCGGCCGCAGATGAGTGGAAAGACAAATGTGAACATTGGAATTACTACTGTACGACGCAAAAAAGTCAGCAAGTGCGTCCGGTACTGGTCATACAGGTTGAAAACCGCAATAGCGACAGTGCCTCTGCTACCGAAATCGGTGAATGTCTATCGCGCATTGAAGCGCGGACAGGTGCAAGATTCTCTGAATATGAGGTCGTTCACACTTTCGGACAGACTGCGACTATTGAAGCGGGCGGTTTGAAGATACACCATGTGGATGCCTCGGACATTGCTGATAATAAGAAAATACGAGTTGTGTTCTTCAAAGAAAATCTTTCGACAGGTTGGGATTGTCCAAGAGCGGAAACCATGATGTCTTTCCGTCATGCACAGGATGCTACATATATTGCTCAGTTGCTTGGTCGAATGATTCGCACACCGTTGCAGCGGCATATCGATGTGGATGAAACACTGAACGAAGTGTGTCTTTTCTTACCGCACTTTAACAAGGATAATGTTGAATCAGTTATGAAAGCATTGCAGGATGAGGAGGGTAGCGACATTCCAGCTGATGTTGAGGGTGAGAGTTACGGAAATGATTCACGTGAGACTTGGGGATACCGTCCGAGGAAACATCAGCCGAAAGTTGATCTGAATCAGATGACTTTGGCGGGTTTTGCACAATCACAGAGTATTTTTGTCGATCCGCTGTTTGAAGCAACAGAAAGTAAAGCAGATGATACGACTAAGGGTGGGACTACGCAGGAAGAGTCTGTATCCTCACAGCAGCAAAAGCCAGATATCAACATCGACAATCCATCTGAAATGAATGTGCCTGCACCGCGGAGTATAAATCAGGGCACAACATTTGCACCTCAGCAATCCGATGTGGGTGTGTCAAGCACACCAGAGCCGGAACAGGAGCAACTTGTTTTCACAGATAGTATTGACAGAGAGGTGATTGCAACATTTATTAACAAAACCGCTCTTATTACCTATGAAATCAAACCATTCAAGACAACGGATTATCTGCCGTCATTGATCAAACTTGCTTCGCTTATTAAGAACACCGGTCTTGATTCCTATGCGCTACACAGCATTCAGCAAGACGGTGTCAGAATGATAAAGGAATACATCGGTAGGTTGAAAGAAAACGGTGAGTATGACACTCTCGCTTCTGAAGTAAAAAAGCTGAACCTGTCGTGGAAGGTCTTTGATGCGTTTGGTAAGGCGGTCAACGAGGATAAGGAATATATTTACTACACATCTTCGGACGAGGACATCGACCGTAAATTTCGAATTGCAGAAAAGATACTTGGTGGATTTGGACTTGGCACGGCATACGGCACTCTGCACTTTAACCCAGAGAATCCGTCCGAGTATATGGTTCATGTCATTTTGTTTGCAGCAGAAAAGGATTGCGTAGATAAACTGCATCTCTATGCTAAAAACAAGTTTAATGAAATGAGCGACACATATAGACTCCAATTTGCTCACATGCAGAGTGAAAAGTACCGCAAACAGTATGATGCCATCATTTCAAACGGAAATGAGGTCAGTGCTCACAGTTTCCATCTTCCGGAGCAAATCCGACCAATAGTTGACCTGGATGGCGAAAAATACTATAACCACTTTTTTGTAAACGAGGAAGTCGGTTACGCAAAGATAAAGTTGGATTCTTGGGAGAAAGCCGTGATTGAGGAAGAGTCAAAGAGGGACGATTTTATTTGCTGGATTCGCAACCCGTCTAAAGGCTGGGGACTTTGCTTGCAAAGATTGGAAAACGGTATTGTTAAGGGATTTTATCCTGATTTTCTCATCATAAGAAATGTTGTGGGAATTGGATATGCCATCGATATTCTTGAACCACACCGTGGTGACTTGACAGACAATCTCTCCAAGGCAAAAGCACTGGTTGATTATGCACAAAAGCAACCGAGTGCACCGATTGGCAGATTGCAGATGATTCGTGAGGGTAAAGACAGTATTACGGGTAAAAAGCGTATGAAACGACTTGACCTCGCCAAGAGCGCAGTTAGAGAGAGAGTTATGCAGTTGCAGTCCACACAGGAGCTGGATGCTCTGTTTCTTGATGACAGTCTGGTAGAGTAATAGGAGAAGAATTCTATGGGAAGAGATGAATATAGGGAAGAACGGGTGAAAAAGGCAGTAATAAAGCATGGAAAAACACTTTGGCATTATACAGATATAAATGCATTATGTGGGATTATTGGTAAGAAAGAAATTTGGTTTGGTAGTGCAGAACATATGAATGATCGAGAAGAATTAATAGGGTTTATTAACGATCTGGAAAAAGAAGTATATGCATGCATTGATTCAGCTAATAAGGAAAAAGCCAATGATGTTTTTGGGCAAATCAAGGATAGATTGCAAAAAGAATATCCATATATATTTTGCGTATCCAAAGCACGTAATGATGCAGCACAATGGGATAGGTATGCATGCGGTGGACAAGGAGTAGCGATTGTATTTAATACAGAAATGTTATTTAAGCTTATTTTTTATAATCAGATTATTATGAATGAAGAATATTATGGTTATTGTGCTAAGCAACATAAAATGAAAGAACTGTTACGAGATTATATTCAATATGATAAGATGGACGATTTTTCAAATTTAGACGGTTTGATTGATAATTTGTTGTTATGTGCAATGATTCATAAGCATGAAAGCTTTTCGGCAGAGCAAGAAATAAGGATTTCTCCACTTTTTATATATGAAAATGATAAGCATCTTCAATGTAAAGTACTTAATACTATTAGACAGGTATATATTTTGAATTTAGCAGAATTGTGTGAAAAAGAAGGAATAGACTTTGAGGATTTATTCGACTCTATTGTTATTGGACCTACATCAAAACAAACCGTAAGAGATTTGCAGTTTTATTGTAAAAATAATGGGTTGTTAAAACTTGCAAACAAAGTGAAGAAATCAGATTGTCCATTAAGATAAGGGCAAATAAGATGTGCATATATTTAAGGAGCATAAAAAACAAGGCAGATTACTCTAAGTGGGGAAATCTGCCTTGTTTTTTGGAAGTTAGTTTATAATTTCGGATTTCTCCGTCTCAGCTTCCGGTGTTCTTTTGCAGGCTTGGAACGGGAGAATATTCCTTTTAATGTCTGCTTTTCTTCCACAGAAAGCTGAGTGACTTTCATCTCCAGATTTTTGCAGAAAAGAAGCAAAAGACCATTTATATAAGCATCATTTGATGATTCTGTATCGCCATCTGCGGTAGTAGGTATTTGAGATGTAAAGTCATCAATGATATTTTTGACCATACTTTGATAGTCAATGTCGCTGGCGGTATTGCTATCTTTCATATGAGTATTTCGTAGGTCAGCGACAATCGGTTTTAGGTCTGCTGACAGAATATTCATATAATATTGCTCTGACTCAATGTGTGAATTATCAAATACATTTGCGAAAGCATCGGTAGAGTCAGCACCAAGCTCTGTTAATTTGCATCTCATCACATCAAGGAAAGCATTTGCTATCTGAATTCCCTTATCGTTAAATCCATCAATATAGATTTCCAGGTCAGTCATGAATTTTTTGAAATTTTCATGTGTGAGTAATTCAGATAATAATCGAGGGTTATATTTTTTATCAGTCAGTATTTGTATGGCATCGTCATTCAGGTGCAGATCAGATACTGACTGATTTTTATGTTTCCGCAATTCTGTCCGGCAAAGAAGGTAATCGGTGCTTACATTGTAAAAATCCGCAAGCGTTATAAGATTGCCGAGTGACATATCTATATTTTCGTCTTTTTCATAATTGCCAAGCGTGGAGCTGGGGATGCCGGTAGCATCTGACAACTCCTGTAAGGACATTCTTTTTTCAGAGACTCTTAAATCTTTTAATCTTTCTGGTATGGTAAGTTTAGTATGCATAGTATCTTCCTCGTTTTTAAAGATACAGATAGATTACCATGATATTGTCATGAGATAAAGAGAGATTCTTTTCCTGTCTCATCCCGGATGTTGGAAAAATTGATAAAAACAAAATTTTTCCAGCATCTTGGATATACCGAATCGGCATAGAAAATCTGAGAAAATAATTTCATAAATCGGGAACGGAAGGAGTGAAGAATTTATGAAATGTTGGAAATATATCAGCATGACACAGCCGATAGGCGTAGCTCCGTGAAAATTTATTTTCATGGTTTTAGGGGATTGGGGCATTTCCCCAACAAGCTAAAAATGCATTTTGTGTGCACAAATGCACTGCTTGCCAAGTAGCGAAATTAGGAATGAAAGAGAGGATAAGACAATGGAAAATTTAACTTTTGATTATAAATTTTACAGGATACCTAAGCGGTTTTTTAAGGAAGATACGTTCAGAGATATGACGAATGCAGCAAAAGTATTATATGGAATACTGCTGGATCGCAAGTGCCTGTCAGACTCCAATGGGGATGCATGGCGTGATGAATATGGAATTACCTATATCATTTTCACAATCGAAGAAATTATGAATCTGATGAATCTGGGGAATAAGAAGGTTAACAAAATGTTGAAGGAGTTGGAGGAGCATGGTTTGATTTACCGAAGACACCAGGGCTTGGGAAGACCGAATAAGATTTATGTTTATGATTTGCTCAAAACAGATAATTCAAATTGGTTGCCAAAACAAATTATATTCGGAAAGGGGAGCAGCAATGAGAAAGAAGTATTATGAAGATGCAAAAGAGAAT
>ERZ1106950.262-NODE-262-length-60356-cov-5.891727_pt1 | contig 60356 bp, 65 predicted proteins | sample MGYA00403675_ERZ1106950 | MGnify/ENA primary metagenome ERZ1106950 (study PRJEB35170, sample SAMEA104062410) | human gut metagenome | biome: human gut; feature: human-associated habitat; material: faeces | place: Denmark | collected 2012-06-13 ... | reverse complement strand
TATGATGTAGAAATGGAGGAAGGAAGTAGAAATCAGAATCAGAAGTCGACCTCAGTGCCGTAGTAGATGCAGGTAAACAGCTTGGCCATGGTGGCGGGATCGATGGGGCGGGGGTTGGAGCCGGTGCAGGCGTCGCCCACCGCGTTGGCGGCGATGGCATCCAGCTTCTCCTTGAACTCGTCTTCAATAATGCCGAAGTCCTTCAGGGTGTTGGGGATGCCCATGGCATCGTTCATGGAGCGGATCTTGGCGCGCAGGCCCTCCACCAGCTCGGCGGTGGTGTCGCCCACGACGCCCATGGTGCGGGCGATGTCGGCGTACCGCTCGGCCACGCCGTCGGCCTTGGCGTTGTAGGCGATGACGTAGGGCAGGTACATGGCGTTGGCCAGGCCGTGGGTGATGTGGCCGGTGGAGAAGGCCGCGCCGGTCTTGTGGGCCATGGAGTGGACGATGCCCAGCAGGGCGTTGGAGAAGGCCATGCCGGCCAGGCACTGGCCGTAGTGCATCTCCTCGCGGCAGCCCATGTCGCCGTTAAAGGAGCGGAGCAGATCCTTCTCCACGATGTGGATGGCCTTGAGGGCCAGGGGATCGGTGAACACGGTGTGGAGGGTGGACACATAGGCCTCGATGGCGTGGGTCAGGGCGTCCATGCCGGTGTGGGCCACCAGCTTGGGGGGCATGGTCTCGGCCAGGGCCGGGTCGATGATGGCCACGTCGGGGGTGATGTTGAAGTCGGCCAGGGGGTACTTGATGCCCTTCTGGTAGTCGGTGATGACGGAGAAGGCGGTGACCTCGGTGGCGGTGCCGGAGGTGGAGGGGATGGCGCAGAACCTGGCCTTCTGGCGCAGCTCGGGGAAGCTGAAGGGGGTGATCAGATCCTCAAAGGTGGTCTCCGGGTACTCGTAGAAGGCCCACATGGCCTTGGCCGCGTCGATGGGAGAGCCACCGCCCATGGAGATGATCCAATCGGGTTCAAACTCCCGCATGACGGCTGCGCCGCTCATTACGGTCTCCACGGAGGGGTCGGGCTCTACGTTCTCGATCAGGCGGGTCTCAATGCCGGCCTCCTTCAGATATCCCAGGGCCTTGTCCACAAAGCCGAACTTCTTCATGGAGCCGCCGCCCAGCACCAGCACCGCACGGGAGCCCTTCAGATTCTTCAGATTTTCCAGCGCATTGGCGCCATAATAGATGTCTCTGGGAAGCGTAAAACGGGACATAACAGGTACCTCCGTGTATACGTGAATTTTAAATCGTTAAAAGTTTAACGATTTACCGGAACCTATTATGGCACATTGTTAATTCCCTGTCAATCGGTTTTGCAGAAACTGTACGTTCCAAACTTCGCGTTTCAGATTACCAGTGTCCCATTCTCGTCCTCCTGGAGCAGCAGAATGCGCTCCTGGCGGCCATCGGCGGCATCCACGTAGACCAGCACGTGGCCGCCGGAGGCGTTCTGACACTTGAATTCGTGGCACAGCACCTCGTACTCGCCGCCGGTGGGGATCAGGGCGAGCTGGTGGGCCAGAACGGTGAGGGAGCCGTCCACCTGGGCGGCCGCCTCCGCCTCGGAGACGGCGGGGGCGGGGAGGGTACGGTCCCCGTGGTTCATGAGGTAGCCCTCCGACTCAAAGCTCACCACATCCCCGGTGTCCAGCGCCACACCCACCTTGACCAGATCGGGGTAGCAGTACACGCCGTCCTGGCGGGAGGCAAAGTGGACGGTGAGTATGCCGTCCTGTCGGATGGAATAGCTGGGAGCCATGTCCTGGTACCCACGGGCGGCCAGAAACTCCGCCGCCTTCTCACGGCCCTCCTGAGGGGAGAGGACGGCCTCGCCCACCGGCCGGGAGGAGAGTACCTGGAGCACCTGGCCGCCCTGCCGGGTGACCTCTACATAGAGCTCGCCGCCATTCACCAGGGCGGAGAAGCCCCAGGTGGGGAGCTGTCCCTCGCCCTGAGCGCTGAGGGTGAAGATGTCCTCCCGCAGCCCCAGAAAGGCCGCCGCGGCCCTGCGGGCCTCCGCCTCGGAGACCTGGGGCAGCCCCTCCAGCATCTTGGGCGTGCGGCCCGACAGGTGGTCGGAAAAGGGGCCGTCGTAGATCAGGGCGGGCACCTCGGGGAAGTCGGCCTCCACCGTCTGGAAGGCCGAGCCGGCGGGGAGTTCACCCGACTCCGTGGCATTGGACAGCCGTGCCTGAACGGTCTCCACATCCTCCGGCCGGATGGTGCCCGCGTCCAGCTCCGCCAGCAGGCTCTGGAGGGCGCCGGACAGGGTGGAGGCGGCCCCCGCCAGGCCGCGCAGGGTCTCCCGGTGCGCCTCGGTGCACGCCGTCTCGCCGTAGGCGTCCCGGGCCAGGGCCATGGCGTAGTCGCCGGTTTTGGCCAGGAAGGCGGCGGTCTGCTCCAGCTCTACGTTGCCGTAGGGCAGCTCGCCCAGAGCCGACTGAGCGGCCAGCGCCTTGCTGTAGGCCTGGGCGCACAGTGCGGAGAACAGCTCGGGACTGGTGGCGTAGGTCACCTTTCGGAGGGCGACATCCAGCTCGCCCGCCGCCGTGGCCAGCTCGGTGAAGGCGTGCTGATAGGTGTTGTCCAGCATGCGCCGGTACTGTGCCGCCCGGGCGTGGCCCTGTACTGCAAACCCGGCGGTCACCGCGAAGGCCCCCGCCAGAAAGCTGGCGGCCAGCACCTGTTTTCTCCGTTTCTCCATGACAAAACGCCCCCTTTTACGGCTAGGTTGCGTAAAAGGGGGCGTTTTATGTGCGGTAAATATAAGCTAAAGAAGGGGGCGAAGCCGCGCAAAAAGGTTGAGCAGATCATCGGAGGCCTTCACGCCCAGAAGAGGAATTTCCAAGCCGGCCGCCTGAATCCGATCTTCCAGCGCGCCGAGGAAAAGGCCACGGCCGGGCATCTCTTGATTGTGATCGGACGTGGTTTCCACTCCGCAGTTGGGGGAGCGGTTTGCGCCCAGAAACGCAACGATGCGAAACCCGTATCTGTGGTACTCCAGCACTTGATGTATGACAGATTCAACTAGGTCCTCCAGCATCCGGCTGGGGGCGGGCGCCTGCATGGCGGCACGAATACGGGTGTTCTCCTCCGTGACCGGGGACTGCGCGCCCAGCCTGTTTCCACGGTCCAGCCCAAGGCAGCAGAGCTCCGGGCAGGGAAGCTGAACGATTCCCACCTGATGTTCCAGAAAGAACTGCACCAGCTCCCGGAAAGCAGCCGGATATACGGCGGTCCCGTCGGAGATGGCGTTTTGGTTCAGCAGGCAGTGGGCCAGAAACACCACTTTTCTACTGCGGCCGTCGGCAAACATCTGCATGATTCTCACCATTCACGGCTGGGCTCAGCCGCCCAGCTTGTCCAGCCCAAGACGGAGGCGGCGCAGGCACTCGTCCTTCCCCAGAATGTGGCAGATCTCCACCGCGCCGCCGGGGGTGACCGCCTTGCCCGCCGCGGCAATGCGCACCGGCCACATGAGGGTGGCGTTTTTGACCTCCAGAGACTCGGCCAGGCCGATCAGAGCGTCATGAATCCCGTCCACGGTCCAGTCGGCCAGCCCATCCAGGGCGGGAAGGACGGCCTCCAGCATCCGCCGGGACACCTCCGGATTGGTCTTGGACTTCTTGTTGGTGAACAGCTCCGCGTCGTAGCCGGGCAGGGCGTCAAAAAAGTCCAGCTTCTCTGGGATGTCGGTGAGGCGCTCGCACCGGGCCTGGAGCAGCCCGGCGATCTCCTCCGTGGAAAGGGCGGGATTCTGCACCGCCTGGCGGATGTAGGGCAGGGCGGCCGCATGGAAGGCCTCGGGGCTCATCTCCCGCAGGTAGTGGGCGTTGAAGTAGGTCAGCTTTTCGATGTCGAAGATGGCGGGGGACTTGGAGATGCCGCCGATGTCGAAAATCTCCGCCAGCTCGGCCAGGGTAAAGAACTCCCGCTCGGCATACTCGCCTCTGGGAGACCAGCCCAGCAGGGTGACATAGTTGACCACCGCCTCGGACAGATAGCCCATAGCGATGAGATCCTCGTAGGAGGGGTCGCCCTTGCGCTTGCTCATCTTGTTGTGGGCGTCCCGCATGACGGGGGAGCAGTGGATATAGGTGGGCACGTCCCAGCCGAAGCCCTGGTACAGCAGGTTGTACTTGGGGGCGGAGGACAGGTACTCCGAACCCCGCACCACGTGGGTGATGCCCATCAGGTGGTCGTCGATGACGTTGGCAAAGTTGTAGGTGGGCAGGCCGTCCCGCTTGATGAGCACCTGGTCGTCCAGGGTGGAGTTCTCTACGGTAATGTCCCCGAATACGGCGTCGGAGAAGACGGTGGAGCCCCCGGCGGGGATCTTCTGGCGGATGACGTAGGGGGCGCCGGCGGCCACCTTGGCCCTGGCCTCCTCCAGGCTCATGTCCCGGCAGGGGTCGGCCGCCCGGTCAAAGTTGCCGGAGTCCTCCTCAGACTCGGTCTTTTCGCAGAAGCAGTAATAAGCGTGGCCCTTCTCCACCAGCAGCTCGGCGTACTTGCCGTACAGCGCCCGGCGCTCGGTCTGGATGTAGGGGCCCACCGGGCCGCCGATGTCGGGGCCCTCATCCCAGGTCAGGCCGCACTTGCGCAGGGTGGCGTAGATGACCTCGGTGGCGCCCTCCACCAGGCGGCCCTGGTCGGTATCCTCAATGCGGAGGATGAACTTGCCGCCGCTGTGGCGGGCGATGAGCCAGGTGTAGAGGGCGGTGCGGAGGTTGCCCACGTGCATGTAGCCCGTGGGGGAGGGGGCGAAGCGGGTGCGGACGCCGTCCTTGGGGATGCGGGCTTCCATCTCCTCAAACCAGTTCAGATCCATTGAAAAGACTCCTTTTTTAAACTTCATCATATTATTTTATATTTTTCGCCTAAGGATTGTCAAGGCCATTTGGATATGATATGATAAACCAATATGGGGCATTGTACCCAATGAGCCAAAAATCACTCGTAAGAGGTGTGTTTTAGAATGGAAAACCAGAAAAAAGTCATGCTCTCCGGCATCCAGCCCAGCGGCGAGCTCCACCTGGGCAACTACCTGGGGGCCATCAAGAACTGGGGCGCCCGGGCGGACGAGTTCGACTGCTTCTACTTTATGGCCGATATGCATACCATCACCGTGCGCCAGACCCCGGCGGAGCTCCGCCGCCGCACTCTGGAGCAGGTGGCCCAGTACATCGCCTGCGGTCTGGACCCGGAGCGCAACACAATTTTTGTCCAGTCCCACGTGCACCAGCACGCGGAGCTGGCCTGGGTGCTGGAGTGCTACACCATGTTCGGCGAGCTGTCCCGCATGACCCAGTTCAAGGACAAATCCGCCAAGCACGCCGACAACATCAACGCCGGCCTGTTTACCTACCCCTGCCTGATGGCGGCGGACATCCTGCTCTACCAGCCGGACTTTGTGCCGGTGGGGGAGGATCAGAAGCAGCACGTGGAGCTGACCCGCAACGTGGCCAAGCGCTTCAACCACGTGTACGGCGACGTGCTCAAGGTGCCCGAGCCCTACATCCCCAAGATGGGCGCGCGGGTGATGAGCCTGAACCAGCCGGACACCAAGATGAGCAAATCCATCCCCGAGGGCTGCGTGTTCCTGATGGATAAGCCGGAGGACATCCTGCGCAAGTTCAAGCGGGCTATCACCGACAGCGACACCGAGCGCTGCGTCCGCTTCGACCGGGAGAACAAGCCGGGCGTGTCCAACCTGATGAGCATTTATTCCGCCGTCACCGGCAAGAGCTTCGAGGCCATTGAGGCGGAGTTCGACGGCAAGGGCTATGGCGCGTTCAAGCCCGTGGTGGGCGAGGCCGTGGTGGAGATGCTCCGGCCCATCCAGGAGGAGACCCGCCGCCTGCTCTCCGACAAGGCCTATCTGGAGAGCGTCTACCGCGCCGGCGCGGAGAAGGCGTCCTACGTGGCGGAAAAGACGCTGCGCAAGGTTTACAAAAAGGTGGGCTTCCTGGCCCGGTAAGATAAGGAGCAAATTCCCATGCCAAGAAATCTGGATCTTCCCCTCATCGGCATTGTGGCCGCCGCCCTGGTGGTGGCCCTGGTGGTGGCCCTGGTGGCCACTCCGGTGGTGAAAAACCTGGCCATTCGGGTCAAGGCGGTGGATGTACCCAAGGACGGCCGCCGCATGCACGACCACCCCATCCCCCGCATGGGCGGATTGGCCATCTTCCTGGGCTTCCTGCTCAGCGTCCTGCTCTTTCTGGACTTGAACGCCCAGATGCGGGGGATGCTGCTGGGGGCGGTCATCATCGTCGTGCTGGGCATCTTTGACGATATCTACTCGCTGCGGGCCATGTTCAAGTTTGTGGTGCAGATCATCGCCGCCCTGGTGGCGGTGCTCTCGGGCAACGTGATCGAGACGCTATCCAACCCCAACGTGTTTTCCGCGGATCCCTACTGGAATCTGGGGATTCTGGCGGTGCCCGCCACGGTCATCTGGATCGTGGCCATCACCAACGCCGTCAACCTGATTGATGGCCTGGACGGCCTGGCCTGCGGCGTATCCACCATCAGCTCCATGACCCTGCTGGTGATCGCCCTGGTGGTCAGCGAGGGCAACGTGGCCATTCTCATGGCCGCCCTGGCGGGCGGGTGTATCGGCTTTCTGCCCTACAACATGAATCCCGCCAAGATCTTCATGGGGGACACGGGCTCCACCTTCCTGGGCTATATTCTGGCGGTGGTGTCCATTCAGGGCCTGTTCAAGTTCTATACCATTATCTCCTTCGCGGTGCCCTTCCTCATGCTGGGCCTGCCCATCTTCGACACCTGCTTCGCCTTCATCCGCCGCATTGCCCACGGACAGAGCCCCATGCACGCCGACCGCAGCCACGTGCACCACCGGCTTATCGACATGGGCTTCAACCAAAAGCAGGCGGTGGCGGTGCTGTATGTCATCAGCGCCATCCTGGGCCTGTCCGCCGTGGTGCTCACCACCAGCGGGCCGGTGAAGGCCATGCTGCTCCTGCTGGCCCTGTGCTTTGCCGGGGCGATCTCCGCCCGGATTTTCCTGGGCGCAAACGGAAAGAAAAACGACGGTGAGAAGCCGGACGAGAAGGGGGAAGAGAAATGAGGCAGGTGCGCGTCATGACCATCTTCGGCACCCGGCCGGAGGCCATCAAGATGGCTCCCCTGGTGGCGGAGCTCCAGCGCCGTCCGGGCCTGGAGCCGGTCTGCTGTGTGACGGCCCAGCACCGGGAGATGCTCGATTCCGTGCTGGAGATCTTCCAGCTCCGGCCCGATTACGATCTGAACATCATGGAGCCCCGCCAGACCCTCTCCACCATCACCTCCAAGTGCCTGCTGGGCATGGAGGGGGTGCTGGAGCAGGCCAGACCCGACCTGGTGCTGGTCCACGGGGACACCTCCACAACCTTCGCCGGGGCGCTGGCCGCCTTTTATCACCAGATCAGGGTGGGCCATGTGGAGGCGGGGCTGCGCACGGGTGACAAGTATTCTCCCTTTCCGGAGGAGATGAACCGGAAGCTGGTGGGCGACATCGCCGACCTGCACTTCTGCCCCACACGGGCCAACCGCGCCAACCTGGAGCGGGAGGGGATCACCGACGGGGTGTTTGTCACGGGCAATACTGTGATCGACGCTCTCAAGACCACGGTTGTGAAGGATTATCACTTCACAACGGATCTTCTCAACCATCTGGACTACACCGGCCGAAAGATCATCCTCGTGACCTGCCACCGGCGGGAGAACTACGGCCAGCCCATGGCCAACATCATGACGGCTCTGCGCCGGGTGGCGGACGCCTTCCCGGAGGTGGAGCTGGTCTACCCGGTTCACCTGTCCCCGGTGGTGCGGGAGGCGGCGGGGAAGTACCTCGGCGGCCACGACCGTATCCACCTCATTGATCCGCTCTCCGCCGACGAGATGCACAACCTGATGGCCCGGGCCTATCTGGTCATGACCGACTCGGGCGGACTGCAGGAGGAGGCCCCCGCACTGGGGCGGCCGGTGCTTGTCCTGCGGCGGGAGACCGAGCGGCCCGAGGCGGTGGAAGCGGGGACCGTGAAGATCGCGGGGACGGAGGAGAACGTCATCTTCTCCATGGCCTCCGAACTGCTCACCGCTCCGGCGGCCTACACCGCCATGGCCCACGCGGTCAACCCCTACGGCGACGGTCACGCCTGCCGCCGGATTGCCGATGCCATTGAGTGGAAATTCGGCCTGCGGGCCGAACGGCCGGAGGAATTCCAGGCATAACGCGGTCCGAGCGGAGAGGAGGGAACAGGCGTGGAGCGCAGAAAGCGGAATCTGCTGGTGGTACTCATCGGCATCGTCATCGTGGTGGCCATGGTGTCCAGCTTTGGACTGGGCCTCTTTGCGCCGGACACGGCGAAGATCGTGCTGCCCACGCCGGAGGTCTCCCAGCAGCCGGGGGGAGAGCCCGGCGAGCAGAGCGGTCTGGTGCTGGTGGACGTGACGCCGGAGACGGTGCAGAGCGTCATCCGGGATACCCTCTCCCGCCCGGACCGCTACACTCGCGCGGTCACGATCGAGGACTTCTGGGGCGAGGGAGAGAGCGGAACCACCCATGCGGACGTGTGGGTGGACGGCGGCTGGACCCAGACGGAGGCAGCCCTGCCAGGCGGGACGGTACGTTACTCCATCGTGGGCGACGGGCAGTTCTGGCTGTGGTATGGAGGCGACCGCACGGCCCTTTCCGGTCCGGCGGACGGGCACTCGGCGGATCTGGAGGGCCAGCGCATCCCCACCTATGAGGACGTACTGGAGCTGGAGCAGGATGCCATTGCCGCCGCCGGATATGAGGAGAAGGGCGGCCTGGCCTGCATTTATGTGGAGACAGGCGAGGACGCGCTGGGCTATGTGGAGAAGTACTGGGTCTCCGTGGACAGCGGCCTGTTGGTGTGCGCCGAGCAGTGGAAAGGGGAGGAGCTGACCTACCGGATGACCTCCTATGCGGTGTCGACGGACCGTACCCTCTTCGGACTCACGGAGTTTGCGCTGCCGGACGGCACAGTGCTGCATACGGTAGAGGAATAACGGGCGGCCGCCCGTTATTCCAGCCCCAGCAGCAGGAGCAGCCCCAGGGTGATGACCAGTTCCATGTCGTCCCCCTCCAGAAAGAGGAACAGGAGGATGAGCAGGAGCAGGACATCGCCGGTGTCGAGGCCGTCCAGCTTGAGGCCCCGAAGCAGCTTGCCCAGTCCTGAGGCGGGCTTGGCGGATTCCGGCGCCTCGGCGTCCGGCTCCGGCGGGGGCGCGTCGGGAGGGACGGTCTGGGTGGGAGGGGCATCCTCCTCCACGACCCGGGTGTAGGAGGCGCCATTGGGTATGTAGCGGTTATACATCGTCCTTCCCCTCCTCTCGGCGGCTCTGGAAGAGCTGGAAGGCCACCCGGATGACCCGGGCCAGCTTGGCGATCTGAACGGCCTTGTCAACCTTTGCATACCGCTCCGGCTTGACAAAAGGCTTGAGAGCATTGAGCAGGGCCACCTTGCGGTCGTCAGTGGCGGAGTACTCGGAAAAGAGGCGCAGACCGGCCTGGAGAAGCTGGGGATCCAGCTCGGACAGGGCGGAAAGCGGGTTGCTGTCCCCGCCGCCGCCCAGCATGCCCAGCAGGGCGGACCAGTCGGTGGCGTTGGACTGCCCGGCCGCCTCTCCCGCGGGCCCGGCCTCCGCCGGTTCTGCGACGGGGGGTGGAGCAGATTCTCCCGCGTGCTCCCCAGTCAGCGCCTGCGCGAGGGAAGCGATCTGGCCCATGGCCTGGGGATCGCTGAGGATCGCGTTGAGTTTCTCCTCGAATTCGGCCATGTCTCCCGCCCCCTCCCGCCGAAATGCCTACTTCTTCTCCTTGGGCACCGCCTGGCTGATGTTTTGTACCAGCCGGGCCCCCTCGCTGCTCTGCATGACCTGCTGCACCATGCCTAGCAGGGCGCCGGTGTCCCCCTTGGCGGCGGCGGTCTTGAGGCTGTCCCCCGCGTTCTGACTGAGCAGCTCCATCAGGCGCTGGGTGTCCGGGGACTGCATCAGGCTCTGGAGCAGGGCCTTGTTCTTCAGCAGGCCGGCGGCCTTGGGGTCCTTCATGAGTTCGTCCAGATTGGACCGGGGATTTGCCATACCATCAGCTCCATCTCAATTATTTATAAGACCGATCACTCCATTCTATGAGTGACTTTTCAGAAGGTGATACCTTGAAGCTGGTACTTTTTTCCGACTCCCACGGCAACGTGGCCAACATGGCCGACGTGGTGCGCCTGGAGCACCCAGACCGCGTCCTCCATATGGGGGATCTGGCCCGGGATGCGGAGGAGCTGGCCCGTCAGTTTCCCGATATTCCTGTGACCTATGTGCCGGGCAACTGTGACGGCCGCCGGCCGGATCTGCCGGACGAGCGGTGCTTTACCCTGGAGGGGTGTAAAATCCTGATGACCCACGGCCACACCTACCACGTGAAGATGGGGCCCGGGGCGGCCATCCGCGCGGCCCGAGAGGCGGGGGCGGGACTTCTGTGCTTCGGCCACACGCACGAGGCCCTCTGCGAGTTCCAGAACGGCCTGTGGATCGTCAACCCCGGCGCCGCCGGGAGCCTGGTTCAGCCCACCTACGCCGTGGCTGTCCTGGAGGAGGGCGGCGCGGTGTGCTATCTGTCGCATATCTGAGAAGGGAGAGGAGCAGTATGCTGCTGGTCATTGATGTAGGCAATACCAATATGGAGTTCGGCGTCTACCGGGGAGAGGAGCTGGTGGGGAGCTTCCGTCTGATGACGGACGCCAACCGTACCTCCGACGAGCTGGGGCTCTGGCTGTGCCAGTACTTCCAGCGCTTCGGCCTGGAGCTGGGGCAGGTGGAGGATGTGGTGATCGGCTCGGTGGCCCCCCAGGTGATGCATACCCTGAGCCGGGCGGTGCAGAAGTATGTGGGCAAGACCCCGCTGGTGCTGGACGAGGCGCTGGACCCCGGCCTGCCCTACGTGGAGTGCGACAGCGACGAACGCCTGGGCCCCGACCGGGCGGCGGCGGATATCGCGGCCATCGCCAAGTACGGCGCGCCGCTGGTGGTGCTGGACTTCGGCACCGCCACCACCCTGGACGCGGTAAGCCGGGAGGGCGTATACCTGGGCGGCTGCATCACCGCCGGGGTGCAGGTGTCCATCGACGGCCTGTTCCAGAAGACTGCCCTGCTGCCCCGGGTGGAACTGGTGAAGCCGGACACAGTGCTGAGCACCACCGCCGTGGGGCAGATCCAGGCGGGGGCGGTGCTGGGCTATATCGGGGCCATCGAGTACCTCATCCGCCACGCCAAGGAGGAGATCGGCCAGCCGGACACCAAGGTGGTGGCCACGGGCGGCCTGTCCCGGCTGGTGGCGGACAACACGGAGCTGATCGACGTGGTGGATCCCCAACTGGTGCTGGACGGCCTGCGCATCATCTATGAGCGGGCGAGGAGATAAAACGGATGGGGAGGAGAGGCAATGAGTGAGATCAAGCGGAACGGGCACGGAGCCATGGACATGACTCAGGGGTCGCCGACCCGGCTGATCGTCTTGTTCTCCCTGCCCCTGCTGGCGGGAAATGTGCTCCAGCAGCTCTACAACATGGTGGATTCGGTGGTGGTGGGCAACTATGTGGGCTCCTCCGCCCTCACCGCCGTGGGCGCGGGCTTCTCTATCATGTTCCTGATATCCTCCCTCTTCCTCGGATTCTCCATGGGCGCGACCATCATGATCGCCCAGTATGTGGGCGCCGGGGACCAAGGGGCGGTGGGGCGCACGGTGGACACCATCTACAGCGCCCTGCTGGTGATTATTGTGCCCCTGACCCTGCTGGGCGTGCTGGCCAGCGGGCCGCTGCTCACCCTGATCCGGGTGCCGCAGGAGGCCTATGAGCAGGCGCGGACCTACTGCATGGTGGTGCTGGGCGGCATCATCGGTACTCTGGGCTACAACATGAACAGCGGCATCATGCGCGGCCTGGGGGATAGCCGGACGCCCCTGATTTTCCTGTTCATCGCCTGTGTCATCAATATTGTGCTGGATCTGGTGTTTGTGCTGGTGTTCTCCTGGGGCGTATTCGGCGTGGCCCTGGCCACCATTCTGGCCCAGATCTGCTCCTGGGTGTTCGGCATCTTCTACATCAACCGAAAGTACCCCTTCCTCCATATCCGCCTGTTCCGGATGCGGCTGGACCGGCGCCTGCTGGGGCAGGTGATCCGTCTGGGCATACCCTCCGCGATACAGGAGTGCCAGTTCGCGGTGGGCATACTCATCATGCAGGCGCTGATCAACGGCTTCGGCAACGATTTTGCGGCCGGCTTCACCGCCGCCAACAAGATCGACACCTTCGCCTTCATGCCCATCGAGTCCTTTTCCATCGCCGCCACCACCTATGTGGGACAGAACATGGGGGCGGGGAGGCTGGACCGGGTACAGACCGGGACCCGCCGGGCCCTGGTGCTGGGCACTCTGGTATGCCTGGCCATGTCGGCGGTGGTGCTGCCCCTGCGGCGGCCCCTGCTGATGCTCTTCAACCGGGAGCCCGGCGTGGTGGCCGCCGGGGAGGCATACCTGCTCCGGGCCCTCTCCCTGATGTTCATTCTGGCCATGATGTTTATCATGAACGGCGTCCTCCGCGGCGCAGGCGCCACGACAGTGCCCATGGTAGCCTCCATCATCTCCCTCTGGGCGGCCCGCATCCCTGTGGCCTATGCGCTGGCCTATTTCTTCGGCCCGGAGGAGATCTATTGGGCCTATCCCATCGGCTGGGCTCTGGGCCTGCTGATCTGCGTGGTGTCCTATTGCCGTGGAAGGTGGAAGGACAAGTGCATTGTGAGCCAGGCGCCGCAGGAATAGTACAGAGGCCCCGCCGGTCTGTCCGGCGGGGCCTCTCCTGCTGGAGTCAGGACTTTGTGTAGAAATCGCACCAGGGGCGCAGGGTACAGTTGGGGCAGTCGGGCTTGCGGGCCATACACACCGCCCGGCCGTGGAGCACCATCCGGTGGCAGAAGTCGTTGGACTCCTCCGGCGGCAGGATGGGCCGGAGCTGCTCCTCCACCTTGGCCGGGTCCTTGGTGCCGTCGGTGAGGCCCAGTCGGCCGGTAATGCGTATGCAGTGGGTGTCCGCCACCACTACGCCGGGGGTGTGGTACACGTCGCCCAAAATCAGGTTGGCGGTCTTGCGGCCCACACCGGGCAGCTTGAGCAGCTCCTCCATGGTGTCGGGCACCCGGCCGCCGTACTGCTCCACCAGCATGCGGGAGGCGGCTACAATGTCCCGGGCCTTGGCCCGGAAGAAGCCGGTGGAATGGATATAGGTTTCCACCTCGGCGGGGTCGGCCTGGGCCAGAGACTCCAGGGTGGGAAAGCGGGCAAAGAGGGCGGGAGTGACCATGTTGACCCGCTCATCGGTACATTGGGCGGCCAGACGCACGGAAAAGAGCAGCTCGTAGGGCTTGGGGTACTGGAGCGAACAGAGCCCTTCGGGGTATAGCTTCTTCAGCTCCTCTACGATAGCCAGGACGTCCTCATGGTTTTTCATCGAATCACCTCTTAGACAATATAGCATAGAATCCGCCAAAAAACGAGAGCCTTTTTTCAAATAGGGCGATTGTAATTTAAAGTGGGATTCTGTATAATAAACGATACAGTCAAATTTGAGAAAGGTGGAGTCGGATTTGGTCAAGGATATCATGGAGTTTCTTGCCGGACAAGACCCCGAGGTAGGGGCGGCGGTTCAGGCGGAGTACGACCGCCAGCGGCGCAACATCGAGCTGATCGCGTCGGAGAACTTCGTCAGCCCGGCGGTGCTGGCCGCGGCGGCCACGGTGCTCACCAACAAGTACGCAGAGGGCTATCCCGGCAAACGCTATTACGGCGGCTGCCAGTGCGTGGACGTGGTGGAGGATATCGCACGCAAACGGGCCTGCCAGCTCTTTGGGGCCGACCACGCCAATGTGCAGCCCCACTGCGGCGCCAACGCCAACTATGCGGTGTACGCCGCCCTGTGTGAGCACGGCGACACGGTGCTCGGCATGGATCTGGCCAACGGAGGCCACCTGACCCACGGTTCTCCGGTCAACTTCTCGGGAAAAAACTATAATATCGTGGCTTATGGCGTCAACGACCAGGGCTACATCGACTACGACCAGGTGCGCGATCTGGCCAAAAAGCACAGGCCCCGCATGCTCCTGGCCGGCGCCTCCGCCTATCCCCGCGCCATCGACTTCAAGACCTTTGCCGATATCGCCCACGAGGTGGGGGCCTATCTGTTTGTGGATATGGCCCATATCGCCGGCCTGGTGGCTGTGGGGCTCCACCCCTCCCCGGTGCCCTATGCCGACGTAGTGACCACAACTACCCACAAGACCCTCCGCGGCCCCCGGGGCGGCATGATCCTCTGCAAGGAGGAGCTGGCCAAGAAAATCGACTCCGCCATTTTCCCGGGCAGCCAGGGTGGTCCCCTGGAGCACATCATCGCCGCCAAGGCCGTGGCCCTGGGGGAGGCGATGAAGCCGGAGTTCAAAGCCTACCAGGAGCAGATTCTCAAAAACGCCGCCGCCCTGGCGAAGGCCCTCATGGCCGAGGGCTTCGATCTGGTCAGCGGCGGCACCGACAACCACCTGATGCTGGTGGATCTCCGCCCTGCCCGCCTCACCGGCAAGGAGATGGAGAGGCGGCTGGACGAGGTGAACATCACCGTCAACAAGAACGCCATCCCCAACGATCCGGAGAAGCCCTTCGTCACCAGTGGTATCCGGGTGGGTACGCCTGCCGCCACCACCCGCGGCTTCAAGGAAGCGGACATGGAGGTCATCGCTTCCATCATGTGGCGTACCGCCACCGATTTTGAGGGCAAGCAGGACGAGCTGCGGGACCAGGTGGCCCAGCTTACCGGCAAATATCCCCTGTACGAATAAACAAAACGGAGTACGCATGAGCAGAGACGGCGGCCTGTCGAAAAATGGCTTCGGCAGGCCGCCGTTTTTCTCTTGACAAACGCCTTTGATGTGGTATATTTATAATATAAAGAGTGAAATACACCACATAAAAGGAGTGTATCTGAATGGCCGACAAACGATGGTATGGGCTGATTGGCCTGCTGTCCCTGTTGGGGTTCGTAGGGGTGTTCACCGGGGAGAGATATTTCCTGGGCTTTTTTGCCTTCGCGGTGGACTTTCAGTACTTTTTTGCCAAGGCTGACGAGATGCAGGAGGGCCAGATTCTCCGCTCGGCCGCACGGGGCTTTTTCGCGGGCATGGGAGTGACGGCAGTGGGGACGCTGCTGCTCCTGGCCCTTGGCGGAGGGACGACGGAGGCGCTGTACCTCAGCAGCGGGCTGGGCTGGGGGGTGGGAGTGGCGGTATATGCCCTCTCCAGCTTCCTGTGCGGCTGCCGGGAATGGTGGAACGCGCGGGCATGATTACCAATCGCATCAAGGAGTACCGGGCCCGCTTCGACCTGAAGCAGGAGGAGCTGGCCAGGCGGGTGGGAGTACGCCGGGAGACCATCGGCAACCTGGAGAAGGGGCGCTATAATCCCTCGCTGGTGCTGGCCTGGAACATTGCCAAGGTATTCGGCGTACCGATTGAGGAGATCTTTACCGTGGAGGGGGATGAATAGTATCCGCCACTCTTTACGGGGGCTCGAACATGTGTTAGAATAGGGGCGACCAAACGAGGAGGGATGCCCAATGTCATACCGGCCCCTGGCCGACGAGATCCGCCCCCAGAGCCTGGACGAGGTGGTGGGGCAGCGCCATATTTTGGAGGAGAACGGCCTGCTGCGCCGCATCATCGAGAGCGGACACATCCCCAACCTGGTCTTTTATGGCCCCTCCGGTACCGGCAAAACCACGGTGGCCAACATCATCGCCAGGCGCACCAACCGGCCCCTCCACCGGCTCAACGCCACCACGGCCTCCATTTCGGATATCAAGGACATCATCAAGGACATCGGCACCATGCTGGCCCCCGATGGGGTGCTGCTCTATCTGGACGAGATTCAGTACTTCAACAAGAAGCAGCAGCAGTCTTTGCTGGAGTTTATGGAGAACGGCAAGATCACCCTGATCGCCTCCACCACGGAGAACCCCTATTTTTACGTGTATAATGCGGTGCTCAGCCGGTCTACCGTGTTTGAATTCAAGCCCATCGAGGCCGCCGACGTGCTGCCCGCCATCGACCGGGGCATCCGGCTCATGGGGGAGCGCCTAGGCGCGGAGGTGGACTGCGAGGATGGCGTGCGGGAGCACATTGCCACCGCCTGCGGGGGCGATGTGCGCAAGTCCATGAACGCGGTGGAGCTGCTGCTCAGCTCCGCCCGGCGGGAGGGGGAGCGGCTGGTGGTTACCCTGGCCGATGCCCAGACGGTGGCGCAGCGCTCCGCCATGCGGTACGACCGGGAGGGAGACGACCACTACGACATCGCCTCTGCCCTCATGAAGTCCATGCGGGGCTCCGACCCCGACGCGGCCCTCCACTATCTGGCCCGCCTGCTGGAGGCGGGGGACATGACCACCGCCATCCGGCGGATTCTCTGCTCCGCCAGCGAGGACGTGGGCATGGCCTACCCACAGGCGGCCCTGATCGTCAAGGCCTGCGTGGACAACGCCCTCCAGCTCGGGCTGCCAGAGGCCCGCCTCCCCCTGGCCCAGGCGGTGGTACTGCTGGCCACCGCCCCCAAGTCCAACTCGGTCTACGAGGCCATCGCCGCCGCTCAGGCCGATGTGCGGGCGGGCAAGACCGGCGACTACCCCCGCCACCTCCAGAACGTCCACGCCGACTCGGCAGGGATGGAGCGGGAGCAGGGCTACCTCTACCCCCACGACTTTCCGCGCCACTGGGTGCGCCAGCAGTATCTGCCCGATCTGCTGGCGGACAGGCGTTACTACCGCTACGGCGACAACAAGAATGAGCAGGCCGCTAGGCGGTACTGGGACGAGATCAAAGGCCCCGAGGCATAAAACAGGAGCGCGGCTATGCCGCGCTCCTGTTTTTCAGGCGAATATGGTCTCCGCGCCCACCTTGACACAGCCCTCGGGGGCGTATTTCCACTTTTCAATTTGTCCCTGGGTGAGAAAATACTCCAGCGGCGCGGGGACGTTCAGCGGGGGCAGGGTGTCGATGGCCAGCAGCTTGATCTTCATCCGCTCAGGCAGGATAGCCTTGATGTAGACGGACACACGGTCCCCCTCCCGCAGGCCGCTTTTCCGCTCCGCCAGGCCGGACAGATTCGGGGTGAGCTCCACAAAGGCCCCATACTCCTTGAGCCCGCGGACGATACCGGGCACCGTCATGCCCGCCTGAAAGCGGGCGGCGTTTTCCGCCCAGGTGCCCAGCAGCTCCCGGTGGGTCAGGTATACCCGCCCCAGCTTGGGGTCCAGCTCCTGTACCACGGCGAAGATGGCCTGCCCCACCCGGAACCGCTGGTCGGGGTGGGGGATGCGGGAGACGGAGATGTTTTCAATCCCGATCAGGGAGGGAACGCCGCAGCCGATGTCCACAAAGGCCCCGAAGGACTCCAGGTGGGTGACCACAGCCGGGAGGATACAGCCGGGATGCAGCCCGGCAAGCATGGCGTCCAGGGCGGCCTGCTGGGCCCGGCGGCGGGAGAGGCGGGGCCGGAGGACGCCGCCGGATTCCTCCAGAGCTGTGATCTGAAAACAGACCGGCTTGCCCACCCGGGAGAGAATGGCGATCTCCCGGGTGGTGCCCTCTGCAATGCCCAGCGCGGCCTCCTCCCGGGGGAGAAAGCCGGTAAACGGCCCTACGGACACCAGCAGGTTGTGGGCCCCGTCGCAGAGCTGGGCAACCCCCTCCAGCACCGTCCCCTCCTCCATGGCCCGGCGGAGGCCGTCGCGGGAGGCGCAGGCGGCCTCGTTTTCCGGTGTATGTAACAGACGCCCCTCGGGCAGGAAGCGGCTCCTCAATGTGACCAAATCCTTTCGTTTCCACAGTCATTTTTTTCCGATAGACTACTATATGCACTTGCCGGGCCTGAATTGACAGGGTATAATAGGCGTTACGAAGGAAACGGGAGGGACGCGGATATGGACATCCATGTGGGCGATGTGCTGGAATTGAAGAAGGAGCACCCCTGCGGCAGCCGGCGGTGGCTGGTGCTGCGGGTGGGAATGGACTTCAAGCTGCGCTGCGAGGGCTGCGGCCACGAGCTGATGCTCCCCCGGAGCAAGGCAGAGAAGAGCATCAAGCGTGTGTTGCGGGCGGAGGAGCCCCAGGCATGAGGTACGAGGGGACGGTTTACCGCCCGCCGGGAGAGTGGAAGAGCTATCTGCTCCAGGTGACGGTGGGGTGCTCCCACAACGCCTGCACCTTCTGCGGCATGTATAAGGATAAGCGCTACCGGGTGCGCCCGCTGGAGGAGATTTTTGAGGATATTGTCCTGGCCAGGGCGACCTATGGAGACGTGAAGCGGGTGTTCCTCTGCGACGGGGACGCGGTGGCCATGGACACAGGGGAGCTGCTGGCCGTCCTGGCCCGGCTGTACGAGACCTTTCCCACCCTTGAGCGGGTCAACGCCTATGCCGGCCCGGGCAGCACCCTGCGCAAGACAGAGGAAGAGCTGGCGGCCCTCCGCCGGGCGGGGCTGGTGCGCCTCTACTTGGGGGTGGAGAGCGGCAGCGACGCGGTGCTGCGGGCGGTGCGCAAGGGGGTGGACGCCGCGGGTATGCTGGAGGCCGGACGGCGCATAGTAGCGGCGGGCTTCGATCTGTGGACCATGGTGCTCATCGGGCTGGCCGGGCAGGGAGAGGCCTCCCGAGCCCACGCCCTGGACACGGCGGCCCTGATCAACGCCATGAGACCCCGTCACCTCTCCGCCCTGACTTACCTCCCCGAGCGGGGAACGGCGCTGGGCGACGCGGCCGCGCGGGGGGAGTTCCGGCTGCTCACCGCCCGGCAGGCCCTGGAGGAGACCCGGCTGCTGCTGGAGCGCCTGGAGGTGGATCCCCTTCACTTCACCAGCGACCACGCCTCCAACTATCTGCCCTTGAAGGGCGGACTGCCCGGGGACAAGGCCCGGCTGCTGGCCCTGTTGGATGGGGCGCTCTCTGGCGAGCAGGGCATTAAGCCGGAGCTGTGGCGGGGGCTGTGACACAAAGAGAGGGGTATTGAGATGGACGGACAACACCTGCATATTCTGTGGACCAACGCCGATCCGGTGGTCTTTGACAAGATGGTGCTGATGTACGCGGTGAACAGCCTGGTGCGGGGCTGGTGGGAAAAAGTGACGGTGATCCTCTGGGGGGAGACCGCCCGTCTGGCGGCCACAGATCCCGCGGTGAGGGAGCGCATTGTCCTGGCCATGGAGCAGGGGGTGAAATTCTCGGCCTGTATTACCTGCGCCAAGGAGCTTGGGGTGGAGCAGGCGCTGCGGGACATGGGCCTGGAGGTCATCTCCTGGGGCCCGCCGCTGACCGAGCTGCTCAAGACCCGGGCGCCCCTGCTGACCGTGTAACGGAAATGCAAAAAGAAGCTGACGCGCACAGCGCGTCAGCTTCTTTTTTTGCCCGTCCCGGATTTGACCTTTTTTGTGGACGTGGCCCTCTATAATGGGAAACGACAGGCCAGAGGACAGGGGGGGACGCGGGGTGACGGTGATCTATCTGGATGAGCTGTTCCTGCTCAACTTTGTGGTGGACTATCTCCTGCTGCTGGCAGCCGGACGCCTGTCCGGCGAGATACTCCGCCGGGGCTGGCTGGCTCTGGGGGCGGCCATCGGGGCGGCCTACGCCGCCGCCGCCGTCCTGCCGGGCATGGGCTTTCTCCTCCATCCCCTCTGCAAGCTGGGGGCGGCGGTGCTGGCCCTGCTGGCGGGCTACGGCAAAAGCCGCCGCCTCCTGCGGGTGAGTCTGGTATTCTTTGCCGTGTCCGCAGCCTTCGGCGGCGGCGTGTTCGCCCTCCAGCTCCTGGGCGGGCGGGGGCTCACTCTGCAAAACGGCATCTTTTATTCCGCCATGGATCTGCGCCTTATCCTCCTGTCGGCGGCGGGGTGCTATGTGCTCATCACCCTGCTGTTCCAACGCACCGCCCGGCACAGCGGCCTGCGCCGGGAGCTGGTGCCTGCGGTGCTCACCCTGGAGGGGCGGCGGGTGGCCCTTACCGCCCTGGTGGATACGGGCAACACCCTCACAGACCCCGCCACCGGACGTCCGGTGATGGTGGCGGAGGGGGAGAAGGTGGGGGCTCTCTTTCCCGACGGGCAGGCGCCGGCTCCCGAGGAGCTGCGCCGCCCGGTGGAGGCCCTGGAGCGGCTGGGCCGCCAGGGCTGGCAGGGACGGTGCCGCCTGCTGCCCTACCAGGCGGTGGGGGTGGAGTGCGGCATGCTGCTGGCCCTGCGCCTGGACGGGGCGTGGGTGGGGACGGAGGACTACGGCAAGCTGCTGCTGGCACTGTCCCCCACCCGCCTCACCGACGGGGGCGGCTATCACGCGCTGATTGGTACATAAACAGACGATGTGGGAGGATGGCTATGAACGGTTGGAGACTGCGCCTGTTTGTGGGCGTGGAGCGGCTGCTGGCCCGGCTGGGGCTCAAGCTGCCGGGGAAGATCATGTATATCGGGGGGAGCGACACCCTGCCGCCGCCCCTGTCCAGGGACGAGGAGGCGGAGCTGATCGCCCGTCTGGACGGTGGGGACGAGGGAGTGAAGTCCCAGCTCATTGAGCGCAACCTGCGGCTGGTGGTCTACATCGCCCGCCGCTTTGAAAATACCGGCGTGGGCATTGAGGATCTGATTTCCATCGGCACCATCGGCCTCATCAAGGCCATCAATACCTATCAGCCCGCAAAAAACATCAAGCTGGCCACCTACGCCTCCCGGTGCATCGAGAACGAGATACTGATGCATCTGCGCAAGACGGCCAACCTGAAGAGCGAGGTCTCCTTCGACGAGCCCCTGAACACCGACTGGGACGGCAACGAGCTGCTCCTCTCCGACATCCTGGGAACAGAGAGCGATCTGGTGATGAAGCCCATCGAGGCAGACGTGGACCGCCAGCTCCTCTCCGACGCACTGGAGAAGCTGGAGGACCGGGAGCGGGAGATCATCACCCTGCGCTTCGGCCTGGACGGCCGCCCGGAGCGCACCCAGAAGGAGGTGGCCGACCGGCTGGGGATCTCCCAGTCCTACATCTCGCGCCTGGAAAAGCGCATCATCAGCCGGCTCAAACGGGAGATCCTGCGGATGCTGTAGGGGCGGTCACTCCGCGGCCGGCTTCGTCAGATCGTAGCTCAGTTCCAGCAGGCGGATGATCTCCTCCTCCGGGAGCGAGCCGTCCAGGAGGAGGGTGACCCAGTTGGACTTGTTCATGTGGTAGGCGGGCAGGATGCCTGGGATGCCGAGAAGGGAGCCGGCCAGGAGCGGGCCGCATTTTACATCGAGAATGTCGACGGACTCCGGTCGTTCCAGCCCCAGCCTGGTTCCGGGAACCTCCAGAAAGACCGCAAACCACTTGGCGGTTTCACTGTGGCGCAGGACGGCATAGCGGGGGAATTTAGCCCAGAGGTGATCCGGTTCCGCGCCCAGATGTACCTGGGCATATTGTAGGATACGCTCTTTCAGTGTGGACGGTTGGTTCATGGCGCTCCCTCCTTACAGATCCTTGGCCTTCATTTTCTCCAGCTCGGCCTTTTCTGCCGCCGTGGCCTTGTTCCGCCCGATCAGCCAGGCGGCGGCCAGTCCCGCGGCACATGGAATACCTGAAAGCAGGCCGGAGGCATCCCGGAGCGCGATGGACAGGCCGGCCAGCAGCAGGAGGATCCCGCCGGGCAGCAGAGCCCCCAGCAGGGGCTTTCTCCGGGTACCCAGATAGTATTCCAGCGCCAAAAGGGCCAGGGAAATGAAAAGAACTGCAAACTCTCTCATATCGGTTTCCCCTCCTTCTCGTATTTGTCGATGATCAGTTTGGCGGTCTCCACATCAATGCGGGAGTCCACCGCCAGCCCCTTGATAAAGGCGGTGAAGGGCTCCTCCTCCTGTTGGTCGGCCAGCTCGATCTTCTGGATGAGCTTGTCCAGCCGCAGACGGACCGTGGGGTAAGAGACCTGGTAGAGCCGGGCGATCTCCTTCAGAGAGCCGGACTTGAGCGCGAAATTTTTGAGAAAGGCGGCGTCCTCCGGTTCGAGAGCGAGCATCCACTGGGGGATTTTATTAAGCTCCAATTTAATTCTCCTTTTATTTTCGGTTTAATTATATTGAATATAACATAAATAAAATGAAAGTCAAGTATAAAAAAGAGGTGCGGCTTTTTAGCCGCACCTCTTTTTGAGCTTATAGGCCCAGGGTGTCCGCCAAGTCGTCCTTCATGTGGTCCATCTTGCGGACGGCACGCCGGGCCATCCGGCGCACGTCGGGGCTCTGCATGCTCTTGGCGGCCACCGCCATACCGATGGCGGCGCCCGCCAGCACGCCAAGGCCCATCCCTTCCAGAAACGCATGCTTCGTCATATTGCTTCGCTCCCTTCTGCATCAGCGTCCGCTGTTATTATTGCCGGAAACACAGAAAAATCCGTTGCTAAAAACTGTGTTTCAAGGTATAATGTATGCGGCACGATATGGTTCAATTTGTGGAGGGGACGGGGGTGGACCTGTACCCTTTTTTGCTGTGCTCTGCACGGCGGTTTGGAATGGTTCCAATGTGAAAGGAGTGATTTCGTGAAGCTGCTGATACGGCAGGGACGGCTGGTGGACCCGGTTGGGGGCATCGGCGGGATTATGGATGTGCTGGTTGAGGACGGAAAGGTAGCGGTCATTGGGAGCAACATCAACGAGCCTGACGCCCAGGTGATCGATGCCCGGGGACTGACCGTGTGCGCCGGGCTGGTGGATATGCATGTACATCTGCGGGAGCCCGGCTTTGAATATAAAGAGACCATCGAGACCGGCGCGGCGGCCGCGGCCCATGGGGGCTTTACCTCCATTGCCTGTATGCCCAACACCCGCCCGGCCACCGACAGCCCGGAGCAGATTGCATTTGTAAAGCAGAGGGCGGCGGAGGCCTGCGGCGTCCATGTCTGGCCCATTGGGGCGGTGACCCGGGGACAGCAGGGGCAGGAGCTCACCGACTTTGAGGCCCTGAAGGGCGCGGGGGCGGTGGCCCTGTCCGACGACGGGGTGCCGGTCCAGAATGCCAATTTGATGCGGGACGGCCTGATCCTGGCCCACCGGCAAAACCTGACGATTCTCTCCCACTGTGAGGACGCCGACATGGTGAAGAACTACGCGGTCAACGAGGGGCGTATCTCCCGCCAGCTTCGGCTGGCCGGCCGGCCGGCCATCGCCGAGGAGCTGATGGTGGCCCGGGACGCCATGCTGGCGGAGGAGACCGGCGGGGCGGTGCACATCTGCCACATCTCCACCGCCAAATCGGTGGCCCTGGTGCGGCGGTACAAGCGCAAGGGCGTACAGATCACCTGTGAGACCTGCCCTCAGTACTTCAGTCTCACCGAGGACGAGATTTTAGCCCAGGGAGCCCTGGCACGGGTGAACCCGCCCCTGCGCACCAAGGCGGACGTGGAGGCCATTATCGAGGGATTGAAGGACGGCACCATTGACGCCATCGCCACCGACCACGCCCCCCACTCCGCTGAGGAAAAGGCCCGGCCCCTGACCGACGCCCCCAGCGGCATGGTGGGCCTGGAGACCGCCCTTGCTGTGGCGCTGACCTACCTCTACCATACGGGCGAGATGGCCCTGTCCGACATCCTGCGTCGGATGACCATTAACCCGGCCTGCATCCTGCGCCTGCCCACCAAGGGGCGGTTGGCCATCGGCTCGGACGGCGACGTGGTGATCTTCGATCCCGACGAGGCGTGGACGGTGGAGCCCAACCGCTTTGCCTCCAAGGGACGCAACACCCCCTTTGGGGGAAAGACCCTGCGGGGGAAAGTGAAATATACGATTGTAGGCGGCGAGATCGTCTACCGGGAAGGAGAATGAGCGCGATGTCCTTTGATGTATTGCAGGAGAAAATTATCCGTATGAAAAACCCCACAGTGGTGGGGCTGGACCCCAAGCCCGAGTATGTGCCGGAGCACATCCGCAAAGCGTCCTATGAACAGTTCGGCGAGACCCTGGAGGGGGCCGCCGACGCCATTTTCCAGTTCAACAAGGGCCTCATCGACGCCCTGTGCGATGTTGTACCCGCCGTCAAGCCACAGTCCGCCTATTATGAGCGCCTGGGCTGGCACGGTATGGCCGCGCTGGAAAAGACCATCCGCTACGCCCACGAGAAGGGCATGTACGTCATCGCCGACATCAAGCGGGGGGACATCGGCTCCACGGCGGAGGCCTACGCCGACGCCTGGCTGGGAGTCACCAAGGTGGGGGAGGCCCTCTGCGGGGGCTTCAACGCCGACTGCGTCACCCTCAACGGCTACATGGGCGCGGACAGCGTCAACCCCTTCCTAAAGGTGGCGGGGGAACGGGACAAGAGCGTGTTTATCCTGGCCAAGACCTCCAACCCCGGCTCCGGCGAGCTCCAGAACGTAGCCGCCGGGGAGGGAGACACCGTCTACGGCCTTATGGCCGACCTCATTGAGAAGTGGGGAGCCGGCACTGAGGGGAAGTACGGCTATACCCGGGCCGGCGCGGTGGCCGGGGCTACTTATCCGGAGGAGCTACAGAAGCTCCGCGCCCGGATGCCCCACACCTTCCTGCTGGTGCCCGGCTACGGGGCCCAGGGCGGCACCGCCGAGGATGTACAGTATGCCTTCCAGGACAAGGGCCGGGGTGCCGTTGTCAACTCCTCCCGGGGCATCATCTGTGCCTGGCAGAAGACGGGCAAAAACGGCGCGGACTACCAAGAGGCCGCCCGCGCCGCCGCAATCGCCATGCGGGACGACATCTGCCGGTTTATCGCCATCCAGTAAACCAAGGAAACAGAGGGGGACACACCCATGCCAATACAAAAGCTCTGTACCGTCGCAGAGGCGGTGCGCCTCAATGAATTTGCCTGGTCCCTCACCCTGGAGGCCGAGGGAATGGAGCCCCAGGGGCCGGATCAGTTTGTCCATGTGAAGTGCGGCCACAGCCGCCTGCTCCGCCGCCCCATCTCCATCTGCGACTGGGGGAAGAACCGGCTGCGCATCGTCTTTGAGGTGCGCGGGGAGGGCACAGCGTGGCTCGCCCGCCGGAAAGCGGGGGACACCCTGGACGTGCTGGGCCCCCTGGGCCGCGGCTTCCGGATAGGGCGGGAGGACCGCTGCCTGCTGGTGGGGGGCGGTATCGGCGTGCCCCCTATGCTGGGCTGCGCCAAGTGGACGGCGGGGCAGAGCACCGCCGTACTGGGCTTCCGGTCGGCAGACCGCGCCATGCTGACCGAGGAATTTCAGAAATCCTGTAAAGATATATACCTTTGCAGTGATGACGGGAGCCTGGGCCGGCACGGCTTTGTGGACGCCCGACTGCGGGATATTATCGACAAGGATAAAGACTTTACGGCAGTTCTGGCCTGCGGCCCCAAGCCCATGCTGAAAAACGTGGCTGCCGTGGCGGCGGAGTACGGCGTACCCTGCCAGGTGTCCATGGAAGAGCGGATGGCTTGCGGCGTGGGGGCCTGCCTGGGCTGCGCCATCCAGATGGCCGACGGCACCATGAAGCACGTGTGTAAGGACGGCCCGGTGTTTGACGCGGAGGAGGTGGAGTGGAATGTCTAAGGTGGATCAGTCCGTGGTGCTGGCCGGGGTGCGGATGAAAAACCCCGTGGTGGTGGCCTCCGGCACGTTCGGTTTCGGCCGGGAGTACGGCCGGTTTTATGATTTGAGCGAGCTGGGCGGCATCTGCTGCAAGGGTCTGACCCTCTGCCGCCGGGAGGGCAACCCGCCCCCCCGCATCGCGGAGACCCCCATGGGCATCCTCAACTCCGTGGGCCTCCAGAATCCCGGAGTGGACGCCTTTATCGCGGAAGAGCTGCCCGAGCTGAGAAAGCATGATCTGGCGGTAATCGCCAACATTTCGGGCAATACCCCGGAGGAATACGGCGTCATGTGCGAAAAGCTCTCCGCCGCTGGGGTGGACATGATCGAGGTCAACATCTCCTGCCCCAACGTGAAAGCGGGCGGCCTGGCCTATGGCACCAAGCCGGAGCTGGCCGCCGAGGTGACGGCGGTGGCCAAGGCCCACGCCGGGAGAGTGCCGGTGATGGTGAAGCTCTCCCCCAACGTCACCGACATCACTGAGATCGCCCGGGCCGTGGCGGACGCGGGGGCGGATGCCCTGTCCCTCATCAACACCCTGCGGGGGATGCGCATCGACGTGCGTACCCGCCGGCCTATTTTGAAGATGAACACCGGCGGCCTGTCCGGACCCGCCGTGCTCCCGGTGGCGGTGCGCATGGTGTGGGAGGTGGCCCAGGCCGTGAAGCTGCCCATCCTGGGCATGGGCGGCGTAGCCAAGGGGGAGGACGCGGCCCAGCTCCTGTTGGCCGGGGCCTCCGCCGTGGCGGTGGGCACCGCCTGCTTTGACGATCCCTATGCCCCCATCAAGGTGCGGGACGGCCTGGCGTCCCTGGCGGAGCGCCAGGGGCTGAACAAGGTATCCGACTTTACCGGGGCGGTCGTGCCGTGGTGAATGGAGGTGCGCGCCGATGGAGCGGAACACCTGTTATCTGAACCTGTCCGTGGCGGAGGCGGCCCGCACCGTGTCCGAGCTGGTGGAACGTGCGGGGCTGTCCAGCCGGATGGTGGATTGCCATGAGCTGCGCCAGGGCGAGAATCTCTGTGGCATGGTGCTGCTTTTTGAAAAGTACTTTCTCCGCATGGGCAGCCGCCTCACCCTGACGGCGGTGCTGGACAACCTGGAGGGGCGCACCCGGCTCTACTGGACGGTCACCGGCGGGGCGGGAATGCTCCGGCAGAGCGGAGACAGCAAGACAGCGGCGGAGGAGTACAGCGAGGCCCTGCGGGAGAAGCTGTTCTCCTATCTGGACGGCTGAAGGCGGGAGGGAAAAAGATGGAGGATTCGTATTCTGTCTCCCTGGGACTGCGGGAGTGCGGGGAAGCCATCCATGCGGCGGTGACCGACAGCGTCACCGGGGAGCTGGTTGACCACTATGAGCTCACCCACCCGGGCGGCGGCACCTGTGTGGTGGCGGTCTATGAGAAGCACTACTACCGGGCGGGCAACCGGCTCACCCTCACCGTGGTTCTGGACGACTTTACCGGCCGAACCCGCGTCCACTGTATCAGCGGCGGCGGGGGCGAGGGGCTGTTCCGCTTCGACTGGGGGGCGGCGGAGTCCTTCGAGGGAGTCGTCCACGACGCGTTGAGCCGCTATCGGCTTTGAGGAGAAGAGACATGGCTTATACAGAAGTGTTCTACCCCAAGCTGCCCATGGAGGGCTGTGCGGACCGCATTCAGGATGTGATCGTGCGCAGCGGGTTCAGCAATGGACAGGTGTCGGAGCGCTACCGGCTGGAGACCCCCGGCGGCTCGGTTCTGGTTCTGGTGTTGGTCAAGTATCTTCACAGAACCGGAAGCGAGATGGTGGTGACGGCAGTGCTGGACGAACTGGAGGGGCAACTCCGTCTCCATCTCACTGCCGCCAGTGCGCTGGGCGGCGTGGGAGATGAGTGCGGCGAGGAGAAGCATATTGTCTCCAAGCTGGAAAAGACTCTGGAGGTATGAGAACAATGGATTTCAGATTCAGAGGTGCAGTAAAGCGATGACAACCGTCTATCTGGTCCGCCACGCGGAGGCGGAGGGAAATCTCTACCGCCGGGTACACGGCTGGTATAACAGCCTGATTACCGATAACGGCTACCGGCAGATCGCGGCCCTGCGGGGACGGTTTGCGGACATACATATCGACGCGGTGTACTCCAGCGACCTGTTCCGTACAATGACCACCGCCAAAGCGGTCTACCTGTCCCACGGTCTGGAGCTGCACACCGATCCGGGCCTGCGGGAGATCGGCCTGGGCGCATGGGAGGACAAGCCCTGGGGCGAGCTGGAGCGGTGCGACGCCATGAATCTGATCCGCTTTAACCACAGCTCCCCGGACTTCCGGGTGGAGGGGGGCGAGACCTTCGCCCAGGTACAGGAGCGGCTCAAGGGGGCGGTGCTCCGCCTGGCGGCGGCCCACCCGGGCCAGACGATCGCCCTGTTCTCCCACGGCACCGCCATCCGCTGCCTCCAGGGGGCCCTCCGGGGGCTGGGGCCCGGCGAGATGGACGGCTTGGGCCACAGCGACAACACCGCCGTCACCTGCCTGGAGGTGGAGGGCGATACGGCCCGCATCGTCTTTGAGAACGATAACTCCCACCTGCCCGATGAGATCTCCACCCTGGCCCGCCAGCGGTGGTGGAAGGAGCGGGACGGAACAAGCGGCGACGCAAACCTGTGGTTCCGCCCCCTCAACCTGAAAAAGGAGGGGACGGTGTACCGGTCGGCCCGCCATGAGGCCTGGCAGGATGTGAACGGCCCGGCGGTGCCCTTCGACGGGGACGCGTTCCAGAGGGACGCCCTGCGCTGCTGGAAACGGGCCCCGGAGCGGGCGGTGATGTGCGCCATGCAGCGGGACGAGACGGCCGGCCTGCTCCAGATGGATCTGGACCGGGGGGCCGCCGAGGGTGTGGGCTATATCCCCTTCCTGTACATGGACCCCGCCCACCGGCGCCAGGGCCTGGGGGTGCAGCTCCTGGGCCAGGCGGTATCCACCTACCGGCCTCTGGGGCGGGACCGCCTGCGGCTGTGCTGCGCGCCGGACAACGGGATTGCCCAGCGCTTCTACCAGAAGTACGGCTTTGTCAAGATGGGAGAGGAGCCGGGTGCCCGCGGCCCGCTGGATGTTCTGGAAAAATACATTGGATTTGAAGCCAAGGAATCATGAGGAACCTATGAATCAATTTTTGCCTGTCACCAAAGCGGATCTGGCGGAGCGGGGCTGGGAGGAGTTTGACTTCCTGGTCATCACCGGCGACGCCTATGTCGACCACCCCTCCTTTGGCCCGGCCATTATTTCCCGGGTGCTGGAGGCCGAGGGCTACCGGGTGGCAATCCTGGCCCAGCCGGACTGGCGCAAGGCCAGCTCCTTTACAGCACTGGGCCGCCCGCGGCTGGGTGTTCTGCTCTCCAGCGGCAACATCGACTCCATGGTGGCCCACTATACCGTGGCCAAAAAGCGCCGCCATGACGACGCCTATTCCCCGGGCAATCGGGCCGGCCTGCGGCCCGACCGGGCGGTGATCGTCTATGCCAACAAGGTGCGGGAGGCCTTTGGGGACATTCCGCTGGTGATCGGCGGCCTGGAGGCCAGTCTGCGCCGCTTTGCCCACTACGACTATTGGGAGGACAAGGTGCGCCGCGCCATCCTCTTTGACAGCCAGGCGGATCTGCTGGTCTACGGTATGGGAGAGCGCGCCACCCGGGAGATTGCGGCCCGTCTGGCCTCCGGGACGCCCATCCGGGAGATTACAGATGTAAAGGGAACTGCCTTTATTGCTAAAGATCCCTCTGCATGTGCCTATCCCAAGGTGGAGTGCCCCTCCTTTGAGGCGGTATCCACGGATAAGCGGGCCTATGCCCAGGCCAACCAGATCCAGTATGAGGAGCACGACCCCGTCCGGGGAAAGGCCATCCTCCAGCGCCACGGCGACCGGCTGCTGGTGGTCAATCCGCCGGCCATGCCTCTCACCACTGCCGAACTGGACTTCGTGGCCGAGCTGCCCTACGTCCGGGAACCCCACCCCATGTATGACGAGATGGGGGGCGTGCCTGCCATCGAGGAGGTGCGCTTCTCCGTGGCCCACAACCGGGGCTGCTTCGGGGCGTGCAACTTCTGCTCCCTGGCCTTCCACCAGGGGCGGATCATCACCTCCCGCAGCCATGAGAGCGTCCTGCGGGAGGTGGAGGCCCTGACCCGCCACCCCGGCTTCAAGGGCTATATCCATGACGTGGGCGGCCCCACCGCCAACTTCCGCCGCCCCGCCTGCAAGAAGCAGATGAAGGCGGGAATGTGCCGGGGCCGGGCCTGCCTGGCCCCCACGCCTTGTCCCAATCTGGACGCCGACCACACCGACTATTTGATGCTCCTGCGCAAGATCCGGCAGGTGCCGGGGGTGAAGAAGGTGTTCATCCGCTCCGGCATCCGCTTCGACTATATGCTCCAGGACAAGAGCGGCGAGTTCTTTGCCGAGCTGGTGAAGTATCATGTCTCCGGCCAGCTCAAGGTGGCCCCGGAGCACTGTGTGAGCGGCGTACTGGACTACATGGGCAAGCCCCATATCGAGGTCTATGAGAAGTTCAAGGGTAAGTACGAGCGGCTGAACCAGAAGTACGGCAAGGAGCAATACCTGGTGCCCTACCTCATGTCCTCCCACCCGGGCTGTACCCTGGACGACGCGGTGCGGCTGGCGGAGTGGATCAACCGCACCGGCCGCCAGCCGGAGCAGGTGCAGGACTTCTACCCCACGCCGGGAACCCTGTCCACCTGCATGTACTACACCGGCATTGATCCCCGCACCATGCAGCCGGTGTATGTGCCCCGTGATCCCCACGAGAAGGCGATGCAGCGGGCGCTGATGCAGTGGAAGCGCCCGGAGAAGCGCCCGCTGGTGCGGGAGGCCCTCCACCGCACCCACCGGGAGGATCTGATCGGCTACGGAAAGGGCTGTCTCCTGCGGCCCAACGGCCCCGCCAGGCCGGGGGATCAGCCCTCCGGCCGGGGCAAGCCCGCGCCCGCCAAGGGCAAGGCCCAGCCCACCCGCTCCCGCCCCGCCAAAAAGGTGGGCTGGGCCGTGGCTAAGCCCAAAAAGAACGCCCGGCCGAAGAAAAAGAAATAAGAAACGAGCCTCAGACGCTTGTGTCTGAGGCTCGTTTTTTAGGGAAGCACCACCCGCTTCAGCCGGGGGCCGAGGCGGGAGAGCAGCTCGTTGGTGATGGTGCCCGCCGCCTGGGCGGCCTCCTCGGCGGTGAGGACGGCGTCCCCGTCCCGGCCGATCAGGGTGGCGGTGTCGCCGGGAGCGACATCCTCGATATCCGTCACGTCCACCAGAAGCTGATCCATGCAGATAAGTCCCACTATGGGGGCCGTTCGGCCGTGGAGGAGCACCCGGCCCGCCCCGTAGGAGAGGGCGCGGGGCCAGCCGTCGGCGTAGCCGATGGACAGGGTGGCCAGCACGGTGGGTCGCCGGGCGGTGTAGGCCCCATCGTAGCCTGCCGCCTCTCCGGCGGCCAGGGTGTGGAGCTGGGATACCCTGGCCCGCAGGGAGAGCACCGGGCGGAGGGGGAGGGCCGCCGTGGTGGCGTCGCCGGGGGCGCTGAGGACGCCGTACAGGGCGATGCCGGGGCGGGCGTAGCCGCAGGGGAGGCCGGGGTAGTTGAGCAGGCCGTAGCTGCCCTGGAAGTGGACGGTTCCGGGGGCGTGTCCGGCGGAGCGCAGGCCATCCACCGCTGCCCGAAAGCGCCGGAGTTGCTCCCGGGTACGGGCTTGGCTGGCCTCGTCCAGCCGCTCCGTGTCGGCCAGGTGGGTGAATACGCCGGTCACCCGCAGATGGGAACAGCCGTAAGGGGCGGTCAGGCTCTGGGTGTCGTCCCAGGGGATGCCCAGACGGTGGAGGCCGGTGTCCACCTTGAGGTGGACGGCCAGCCGCCGGCCGCATGCGTCCAGCGCCCGGGCGTGTTCGGTGCTCACCACCGTCTGGGTCAGGCGGTACCGGGCCAGCAGGGGGGCCAGCTCCGGCCCGGAATAGCCAAGCACCAGGATCGTCCCCCGGACGCCGCCCCGCCGCAGGCGGACACCCTCGGCGGCGGTGGCCACGGCAAAGGCGTCCGCGCCCGCCCCGACGCACAGCCGGGCGATCTCCAAGTCCCCGTGCCCGTAGGCGTTGGCCTTGATTACCGGCATAAGGCTGGCCCCCGCCGGCAGAAGGGAGCCCAGGGCGGCCAGATTGTGCCGCAGGGCGGCGGCGTCCAGCTCGATCCAGGCCCGGCTCCGGGGGGAGGGGGCGGGGCGGATGCGGGCGAAGGGGAGGGCCAGAAGGGAGGAGAGCAGGACCACGGCCAGATAGTGTACAAGACAGTTGTCCACCAGCAGGCCGGTGAGGCCCACCACCCCGGCGCCGCCCCGGATGAGGACGATGCACCAGGGGTGGAGGACATACACCGCCGCCGCCCAGCCCCGGAGGGCGGGAGCGGACGGGAGGGACAGGCGCTGGAGCCACCGCAGGAGGAACCCGACGCACAGGGGGTGGGAGAGGTAGAGGGCGTCAAAGCGGGCCAGGGCGAGGCGCTGCACCAGCAGGCCTTCCGCCGTCAGTAGCGCCAGGGAGAGGAGCAGTCCGGCCCCGTACCAAGCCGCGCTCCGGCGGGCAGGCCTCAGGGCCAGCCAGCCCCCCAGCAGCAGAAAGACAGGGGGGAAGAACAGGCCGTTGCGTGTGTAGTCGAAGAGGAGGAACAGGGCCTCGTACCCGGCCCGGAGGGGCGGCAGGGCGGCGGTGAGGCCGAAATAGCTGTCCCCCAGCAGCCCGGCGGCATAGAGCAGAAGGGCGGGAAGCCACGCCCAGCGGGGCCCCAGGATGCGCAGAAGGCCGTACACCAGGCAGGCCCCCAGCACCAGGGCGGGGAAGTACCACAGGTGGTAAAAGGTGCCGTTGAAGAGCACATCTCGCAGCAGGGCGAAGCCGCTCTCCTCCAGGGTGTGGTTGTAGAGGTTCAGGGGGAGGTAGAGCAGGACCGCGGCCCCGTAAAGCAGCAGCAGCTTTTTGACAAAGGGGATCAGGGCGGCCCGCCCCTCCCGGAGCAGACGGGGCACCAGGAACCAGCCGGACACCGAGAAGAAAAAGGGGACGGCGATGCGGGCCAAAATGTCGGTCAAAAGGTAGTTGGCCTCCCCGTTCAGGGAGAGCAGAGGGCCGGTATGGATGGCGATGACCAGCAGGGCGGCGGGGACGCGGAAGCGGTCAAAGCCGCCGAGCGACTCGGTTTTCATCCCGCATCCCTCCACAGAGTGAGCACCACGCCGCCCTCGTTGGTGTCACAGCGCTGGCAGGGGACGTCGGCGGGCAGGGTGAGGGTGTCCGCCGCCCAGACGGGCAGGTAGTAAAGCTCAAACAGACGCCCCAGCCCCCGGAAACGAAGAGGTTCCCCTCCCAGCGGGAAGTCGTGAAGCCACTCCAGATATTCCTCCAGTACCAGATGACGCTCCTCCATCAGCTTGGCGTGGGGCCAGCCCACATACCGGAAGTGCCACGGCTCGTATCCGATGCCGGTGACAGCCTCCTTCCCCTTGGGGTAGCGGAGGACAAAGCCAAAGTCGGCGGCCCGGCGGCGCAGGGCCCCGCAGGGGCCGGAGTCGGGGAAGGCGGGGCAGAGGAAGTCCACCTCCGGCCCGTTCTCGCCCAGATCAATGGCCAGCCCGGTCTGGTGCTCGCTGCACCCGGGGCGGGCCACGTAGGTCTCGGTGAAGGCTTTGCCGTGCTCGGCCAGGGCGTCCTCCCAGATGGCCTGCTGCTCGGCCCGGGGCCGGTAGCCGCTGACCGGGACGATCGCGCCCACGCTTCCCACGGCGGCGAGAAGCTGATCCAACATCACTTTGGCTCGCTGGTGGAGACGCACCTCGGTTTGACCGGAGCGGACGGAGGCGAGGTCCTCCGCGGCGGGCTCCTCCGGCAGGGGATGGGCGCGGTTGACCAGATACAGCGTACCTTTCATGCGTCCACCGCCAGTCCGATGAGACGGTCCAGCAGAGGGCCGAACTCCAGGCCTATGCTCCGCATCATGTTGGGGTAGCGGCTGTGAGCTGTGAAACCGGGGATGGTGTTTACCTCGTTAAAGACAATGCGCCCGTCCGGCGTGAGAAACAAATCCACCCGTGCAAAGCCGGAACACTCCAGCGCCCGGTAGATCAACTGGGCGGTCGCCTGAATTTCTGTTTCCTTCTCCTGGGAAATTCGGGCGGGCATGTGTATGCTGGAGGTGATCAGGCCGTACTTCTCCGTGTAGTTGAAAAAGCCGCCGGAGAGCTCGATCTCGTCCACATGTCCCACCGTCAGAACCTCATTGCCCAGTACGGCGCAGCCCACCTCAAAGCCGGGCACGGCCTCCTCAATGACCACCTTGCTATCGTGGGCCAGGGCGGCGGTGACGGCTTCGGCCAACACGCCGGGCTCCTCCACCTTGGTGATGCCAAAAGAGGAACCCGCCCGTGCGGGCTTGACAAACAGGGGATAGGTCAGGCTGGCAGTGCGCTCCGGCAGGGTGTCCAGCCCTTCTCCGGTGCGAAAGAGGATGGAAGGGGGCACCGCTACACCGGCGGCCTGGACCAAGCGGTGGGCCACGTCCTTGTCCATGCATAGGGCGGAGGCGAGCACCCCGCAGCCCACTACGGGGATACCTGCCAGCTCCAGCAGGCCCTGCACCGTGCCGTCCTCCCCGTTTTTGCCATGGAGTACCGGAAAGGCGGCGTCCAGATAGCGGGTGGAGGGCCCAGCGGGGGCGATGAGCAGCAGGCCGTGGACGCCGCGGTCGGGGGAGATCACCGCCGGGACGGTATGGCGGGCGTCGGTGTGCCAAGTGTCGTCCAGCAGGGCGTCCACCGGCCCCTGGTAGAGCAACCAGCGCCCATCCCGTGTGATGCCCAGGAGGACGGGCTCGTACCTGTCCCGGTCCAGATGTGTGAGTACCGCGTGGGCGGACTGGAGGGAGATCTCATATTCGGTGGAAGAGCCGCCGAACAGGACGGCCAATGTGATTTTTTTCATGGGGGAACACCTCCGTCAGAATGGGCTCTCGCCTGTTCTTTTATTATAGAGGGAGTATATCAGGCGTTTCTGACTTCCAACCGACCAAAGGCTTACAATCCTCTGAACCAAATCTTAAAAAAAGCAGTCAAAAAGCGGTATGGTCTCAGACCATACCGCTTTTTGTCATTTTGTGGCTCGCTTTACACCGTTGCCGATGTCTTTGGCGGCGTCGCCAACGCCGTCGACGATGTCGCGGGCTGCATCGCCCACACCGCGGGTTACGTCCTTGGCGGCATCCCCGGCATCCCGGACCGCGTCACGGGCGGCCGAGCCGCCGTCCTTCGGGTGTTCGGTACCCTCCGGGGCGGGCGTGGTGGTATTGGGGGCTGCGGGGGTGTTCTCCGGCATGGTGCTGGGCTGGGAGGTGACAACCGGCGAGGGAGTCGGAGTCACATCAGGGGCTTTATCGCGGGTACAAGCGGTCAGCGGCAGAGCCAGAGCGAGCCCGATGCCGAGCAGAGTCCATGTGCGTTTCATGTGTGTTCCTCCTGTTCCTTCCAATGGATTTCGTTCAGATGGATTCACCCAGCACCTAGTATACGTTATTCCACGCTGATTACACGCGGGAAGAAGTGTCAGAGAAAAAAGGGTTGCAATTTCCAGAAAGATCTGCTAATATAATAATAACAGTAATAGTTACTGTTTATAATGTGCCGAGAAAAGAGGTGGCTCATGAACGGCAAGCGCTATTCCCGGCAGCGGGAATTGATCTATGAGGCTTTGCGGCAGACAGAACAGCACCCCACGGCGGAGATGATTTATCAGTGGCTGAAGCCGGCCAATCCCAGCCTGAGCCTGGGAACCGTTTACCGGAATCTAAACCTTTTGGCAGATGAAGGTGCAATCCGCCGGATGGCATTTCCGGTGGAGCGCTATGACGCAAAGACAATGCCCCACCCTCATTTCTGCTGTGACCAGTGCGGGGCGGTTTACGACCTGCACCTTCCCTACGATGCGGAGCTGGACCGGCAGGCACTGCTGGCCAGCGGGCACGATGTCACGGGCCATGAGGTGGTTTTTCACGGAATTTGCACAAAGTGCAAACAACTTCATTGATCTTTTCTTAAAATATGATAAGATGTGACCATCAAAATTAGAAAGGAAGGTTGTTCCAATGGAATTTAAGCTGTATCGCTGTGCCCACTGCGGCAATGTCATTTTCAAGGTGGTCGACAAGGGTGTTCCTGTCATGTGCTGCGGCCAGAAAATGGAGGAGTTCGTCCCCAACACCACCGATGGTGCTATGGAGAAGCATGTCCCTGCGGTGGAAAAGACTGCCCATGGCAGCGGCTATTCCGTCAGCGTGAAGGTGGGCAGTGTGGAGCACCCCATGCTCCCCGAGCACTACATCTCCATGATCGCGGCGGTGGATGGGGACACCGTCACCATGAAGTTCCCCAAGCCCGGCGAAAAGCCTGAGCTGAAGACCTTCTGCCGCAGTGAGAAAGTGGAGGCGTACGAAATCTGCAATCTCCACGGCTTCTGGAAGGGCGAGGGCTGAGAAGGCCCGTATTTCACTCAAAATCTAATTTAGAAAGGAAGGCTGAGCATTATGGAGCTGAAGGGAAGCAAGACGGAGGCCAATCTGTGGAAGGCGTTTGCGGGAGAGAGCATGGCCCGCAATAAGTATACTTATTTTGCCAGCAAGGCCAAGAAAGAGGGCTTCGAGCAGATCGCGGCCATCTTTGAGGAGACCGCCGGCAATGAGAAGGAGCATGCCAAGCTGTGGTTCAAAGAGCTGGGCGGCATCGGCGATACCGCTGCCAACCTGAAGGCTGCGGCGGCGGGTGAGAACGAAGAGTGGACCCAGATGTATAAGGAGATGGCCGAAACCGCCCGCGAGGAGGGCTTTGAGAAGCTGGCTTTCCTGTTTGACGGCGTCGGCAAGATCGAGAAGGAGCATGAGGAGCGCTACCTGACCCTTTTGAAGAACCTGGAGGAGGGTGTGGTCTTTAAGCGCGGTGACGAGTATGTCTGGAAGTGCCGCAACTGCGGCCACATCCACTTCGGCAAAACCGCTCCTGAGGTCTGCCCCATCTGTGCCCATCCCCAGGCCTATTTCGAGATCCGCAGCATCAATTACTAAGAAGAGACGTACGACAAGCGCTGTATAAAGCGGGTCCGACCTGACGGTCGGGCCCGCTTTGTGCAGGCGGAATTCACTTCCGCCGAGCAGGGAAACTAAGGGAGTCCAGCAGATGAGCCCTGTGTGGGTATATCCTTAGGCTTATTTCTAGATTCGCAACATCAATTACTAAGAACGGTTAATGTGGAAAGAGAATTTACTTGGTGTAGCATTATGGATGATATTTTGTCCCAACAGAGCAGTGGCAAGTGACTTGGGATTTGGATAGTTCCTCGTACAGATTGAGCATTAAATAAACGGAAGATTTCTTGTTGGTTCTATTTTTATAGGTGAAAAGTAGTGCAGGAAAGATATGGAACGGTATTTACATGAGGTATTCAAGAAGTACAGGGTTAGCATTCTAAACATTGTTGTCCGGTGCTGCTAATGATATAATATGCACGTAAGGGAACTGTGTACGCCCTCCAGACCAACTTGTGCCAGATGGTGTTAAAACTGCTGTTACTCAAAAGCATCAGGTTAAGTATCTGTGGAATAATTTATGTTTAGGAGGAAGACAAGATATGAATATTCTGGTCTGCGTCAAGCAGGTGCCGGATACAGCAGAGGTCAAAATTGATCCAGTTAAGAACACCCTGATCCGGGAAGGTGTTCCCAGTATTATCAATCCTTTTGATGGCTACGCTCTGGAGGCCGCAGCCCGTATCAAGGACAAGGACCCAAGCGTAAAAATTGTGGTGGTCTCTATGGGCCCTGAACAGGCTAAGAGTTCCCTGAAGGAGTGCTTGACCATTACGGCAGATAAGGCGTATCTCGTATCTGACCGCGCCTTTGGTGGTTCGGATACGTTGGCGACCAGTTACATTCTTTCCAATGCCGTCCGTAAAATTGAGGAGTTGGAGGGGAAGTTTAACGCCATCTTCTGCGGTAAACAGGCAATCGACGGTGACACTGCTCAGGTAGGACCAGAACTAGCCGAGCACCTGGGCTATCCGCAGGTGACCTGTGGGCTGGAGGCTGAAGTGGATGGTGATATTATCAAGGTGAAGAAAGAAGTAGAAGAGGGGATAGAGATCATTGCTTCTGAAATGCCCTGTGTGATCACCTTTACCAAGCCTGCCTGGAATCTGCGTTATCCAACTATCAAGCGGAAGATAGCGGCTAGCCGGGCCGAGATTCCGACTTTAGGTGAGGGGGCGTTTCCAGATATTGATACCGCCCGCATTGGTCTGAAAGGCTCCCCCACCCGAGTAAAGAAAACCTTTGTGCCCCAGAAGAGGCAGGGCGGCGTAAAGATCATGGAGGAAAGCGGCAGAAATGCTGCAAAAAAACTGTTCCAGATGTTGAGAGATGCCAATGTCATCTGAAAAGGGGGAAAGCAGATGGATGCAAAGACGAAGGATCTTTGGGTATTTGTAGAAACCAACGAGGATGGTAGCGCCAAGAGTGTAGGCATTGAACTTTTGAACCCGGGTAAGAGGATAGCTGACAAGCAAGGCGGTTCCTTAGTAGCTGTAGTCATTGGCAGTGGTACGGTCGCTGCCGTACAGGCTGCCGCCGAGTATGGAGCGGACAAGGTTATCGTAGTCGACAGCCCGGAGTATAAGCACTATACTACCGATGCGTATGCCATCGCCCTGTGCACCCTGGTGGAGAAATACGGCCCAGCCAGCATACTTATCGGAGCCACCAACAACGGCCGCGACTTGGGACCACGTGTGAGTTGCCGACTACACACAGGCCTTACTGCTGACTGCACGGCACTGGACATTGACGAAAAAAGCGGCAATGTGGCCTGGACTCGTCCCGCTTTCAGTGGAAATCTGATGGCAACTATTTTGTGCCCAGATCACCGGCCGCAAATTGGCACTGTGCGTCCCGGCGTGTTTAAGAAAAGAGAGCCATGCTCGGCCTGCGCCAAGATTATCCGGGAGGACATCAGAGTGCCGGTCGAGCGGATCCGTACCCAAGTACTGGAACTCATACGCGAGACCGGAGACGACAACGTAGACTTGGAGGGGGCGGAGATCGTTGTTTCCGGCGGCCGCGGTGTAGATGGCCCGCAAGGATTTGCCCTTGTCCAGAAGCTTGCAGAGGCCCTGGGGGCCACAGTGGGGGCCTCCCGTGCAGCCGTGGATTCCGGCTGGATCAGCCGTTCCCATCAGGTGGGCCAGACCGGTAAGACGGTTGGCCCCAAGCTGTATATTGCCTGCGGTATCTCCGGGGCCATCCAGCATCTGGCTGGCATGAGCGACTCCGATGTGATTGTAGCCATCAATAAAGATCCTGACGCTCCTATTTTCGAGATAGCGGACTACGGCGTAGTAGGTAATATTTTTGAGGTACTTCCTGTCTTGACCGAGGAGATTCGGAAGAGAAAGGTGTGAGACGTTCCAAGTGAGCTTAGGGTGGCTCTGGCAATTCACTTGATTCTCATAGTGAACTTTGCACTGAGCCTTGTTAAATGGATCAACGCCGTATCTTGGTATTGCCAAAGAGGGATAGAATCAGCAAGTATCTGCATTCTCGATGGGAACACAAAAGCTTTGAGATTATGTGAACCGGAACTTCGGTATCATGGAACCTCCATATGCTGTACCAGCGCAGTCCATGTTGCTGCTCGCTCTGCGCGAGCGAGGAATTTGGAGTTAAGGCCGGGGCGTAGGTGATATTTAAGGCGGCATTGGCTGGTGGCGACCTAGAACAGTTGGTATTTTTTGCGCCTGTCTTCATAGTATTCTACAGACGAGGCGATACAATTGAAAAGTGTACAGAAAGAGATAGCCAGTATTCTGTACAATTAGTGGAGGAACATTGTCAGCATGAGTTTGTTCAAGATCCGTAACAAAAGGAACGGTAAGCAACATTTTTGCAAATAATATCGCATGGAGCCACTCCGTCTCAAACTAGCTCCGTACGCCGGGGGTAATGAGTTAGGATATCAACGGGGCAGACAGCGGAAAGCAGGAGAGCTTTCTTCAGGCCACTGATCACGTCGGATGAGGTATTTGACACTATTATCGTAAAGAAAGCATCTGCCTTTTCTGCTTTATTTTTAAAGTTTGAGCAATTTTTGTACGCACTGTGCCAGCAAGCGTCAGACGGTGACTGCCCTAACAAAAAGCCTGCCAACAGTGCTATATTTCTAAAAGCGAAGGATTCAAGAATTAGAGTGGAAAAGAAGCACAGTAAAAGTAGAGAAGAAAAAGTTGGATTTCCATGACGCAGTTTGAAGAGTCCCAAACTTTCCTGAAAAAGGGGTTGCCTTTTCCAAAATGGATGAACTAGATTTGGGTTGTCTCCACTTTGACCACGGGAAGCATGTGGCCTACCCTTACAGGCCTATACTGGCCTTGGGGGACACTTAGGCCGACAGCATCTGGATATTCTGCTGTATCAGCAAACGAATCTACATGGTCTATATAACGTTTTGTTACATTACGTGAACACTGATTCGGATTCCCTATTATGCTGAAATTGGTTGCTCCCGGCAAAAGAATGGTCAATAATAGGAGAACAAGGTGTTGGCCTCTACCTCTTGCTCCAGATCCATAATCATGTCGGGAGAGATGGAAGAATGCAACAGTTCAGAGCACCAATAGTTTTCTTTGGAAGTGAGAAGCACAGCATAGATCGATTTGCTTAGCGGATCCTCATAGGGGATGGGGGAAATTCCTAGCTTGCGGGTACTGCGGACGGCAGATTCCTTCAGATAGATTACTGCATCCACGTCTCCGTGCTCCAGGCAGTGCAGGGTAGCACGATAAGGCATGTGAAAATACTGAATGTTCAGCCCTTCACAGCACAGATGGGTCAGTCGGGTCTGGTCGTAGGAGAAGGGGTCATAAGCCACCCGCATCCCATCTCGAAGTTTGGTTTCTTTGGGATTGGAAAAAGCAATGATATGTGACTTGTTGTAACTGCCGCGCGGCAGTTCTACAGCGATAGTCAACTGTGGATTTTTTTCCAGACAGATGTCGGCGGACAGCCTGGAGACTACAATAAAATCGAACCGTCTGGCCAGTAAGCCGTTGACACGGTTCTGAGCGCTCTGCATAAAAGCCATATTGAAAGGCAGGTGGGCATATTCGATACTAGTAGTGAGGGCTGTAGCCAAACCTTTCAGAGAATTGTTAGAAGGGAGTGGCATGGCGCCGATAAGGGTATTCCAGCCTGTATACTCCCAAATTTTCCGGTGATCAATGGCGGTGATATAGCTGCCTAGATGGCCGGATTTTTTCAGTGTCATGGCCGCCTTGCAGAGCTGGGCCAGGGCGGACTGTATGGTTCCACGAGATACCTGGTAGCGCTCTACTAGTTCAGTGATGGCCGGAATTCGATCTCCTACATGATAGGTCATCATCTCGCGGGCAAGATTATTCAGCGTTAACCCTATCTTTAGACGATAGGAGTCGTTAGATTTCATTTCTATCTCCCTGCTCCCTTGGAATGGTACTGGAACATTGTTAACTGCTATCAGTATAGCATTTTTCCTATGTAAAAACAAGAAATGGAGCAAAATGGGGGGAAGAGTATCTGGAAAAGGAAGTACTACAAAAATTACGAAAGAAAAAAGACTCTCAGCCGCTTCTAGTATAAAATCTACAAAATTTTGTATTTTGGGGATTGACAAATGAAGCCAGAGAGATTACTATAAGTTTTAGAAAAGAATGTACAAAAAAATAGAAGATAGACAAACTTAAAATGGCATAATTAATAAACTAATAATTTTAAAAAGTAAAAAAGAGGTGAGAAACTGAGAAAATAGACGAAAATAGGCGGCTCTTCTAGGCAATATGCACATATATGCAGTTTGACTGGAAGAGCAATTTTTTAGGGGAGAAAGTACAAAAAAATGTATTTTGAAAACTAACAGAAAGGTGTAGAAGCGATGAAGAAGTACATTATGGTCATCGACGAGGGCACAACCGGCGTGCGTACCATGATTTTCGACCGGGCGCTGAACTTGAAGGCAAAAGCTTATGAGACGCTGAATCTGATGTATCCTCATCCCGAGTTTGTGGAACAGTCGCCTGTAGAGGTCTACGAGCGCACTGTAAGCACAATCAAAAAGGCCGTACTGGCGGGCGGAATCGACCCCAAAGAAATCGAGTGTATCGGCATTTCTACCCAACGGGTTACATGGGTACCCTGGCGGAGATCCGACGGAGAGCCCCTGATGAACATGGCCACTTGGATGGATCGGCGGGGGATTCCGCGATATAAGGAGCTGAAAGCGGATAAGGAGTTTGAGCGCCGATTCCCGGAAATGTACAACTCTATTCAGCCCCAACACATATCCTGCGGCCTGGGCTGGCAGATGTGGCAGGACGAGAATCTGCACAAGATGATGAATGCTGGCGAGTTGATGTTTGGCACGGTGGACACTTGGATTGTTTATAAGCTGACCCGGGGCAAGGTATTTGCCTCCAATGCTTCTAATGCTGGTACTACCCGCCTCATTAACAACCGCACCTTGAATTGGAATACGGAGGTTATAAAGTACTTGGGATTTACCCCCGACATATTTGCCGAGGTGAAGAACGAGGCAGATGACTACGGAATGCTGGACAAGAATATCTTGGGTGTGGAGATTCCCATTACCGGCGTGGTAGCTGATCAGCAGAGTGCCCTGTTCGCTCAGGCCTGCCTGACCCCCTGGACAGTGAAGTCTACAAACGGCACAGGCAGCTTTGTGACCTTCAATTTGGGAGACAAGAATGTAGAGGGTAAGGGCCCCTATGCCAGCATTGTTGGTTGGAAACTTCCTGATCAGGTTCGCTTTATGGCCGAAGGCTTCCTGCCTACTGCCGGCAGTGCTTTGGAATGGCTGAAGAATGAGGCCCATCTTATCGACGAGTTCGGCGAACTTCATGGAATTATTCACAGTGTGCCCAACTCGGGCGGTGTATTCTTCTCTCCTGCTTTGAACGGCTTCCGGGCTCCTCTGAACGATGCCACGGCCAAAGCCGGCTTCCTGGGTATTTCCGGTGGCGTCAAGAAGGCGCATTTGGTTCGGTCGGTAGTGGAGGCCATTGCCTTTGCTAACGCCCATATAATTGAGGATGTTGGAAAATGGTTCCAGGTTGCAAAACCGGAGACTGTGAAGATCTCTGGTGGTGTAGCTCAAGAAAATCTGCTGGGGCAGCTTATCGCCAATGTAGTGGGAACCAAGGTAGAAAAGCCGGTCTCCCTGGAGGCTAGCGCGATTGGTGCTGCTGAGTTTGCCGGTATCTATGCGGGCATCTACACACTGCAAGATATTCCTAGACTGTTGACTGTAGAAAAGATTTATGAACCTGATGCCAACGCACAGAAGGATGTGGAGACCTATGAGAAGTGGAAGAAGGTGATCGAGCGAACCACAAAGTGGGAGTTCTGATGCAAAGATTGGGTTACTGACAGGAAGGGAAAAAGAAGACGATACGGAAAGGTGGATCACTGTGATGAGCAAAGAAAAAGTTAGCGCACGCGCATGGATCATCGTATCAATCGTATGGATTGGCTATGTAGTCGTGAACCTGGCCAATTTCTCCATTGGCATTATGATGCCAGACATTCAGACGGAGTTGTCCCTCACTGTGACGCAGACGGGTTGGCTGTCTGCTAGTTCCTGGATTTTAAAGGCGCTCTTTTCCATTCCCATTGCATTGCTCCTGTCCAGATTTAACGCAAAGAACATTATTCAGGCTGTATTTGCCATCGTAAGTGTTGGCTTGCTGCTACAGGGCTTCGCACAGAACTTTGTAATGCTCTTCCTGGGCCGCGCACTGGTATACGGTGTGGCAGCTGCCATCCTGGCCCCTCTGGCCGTGGTCAAGATCAAGCTGATCCCCAAGGAGCGCATGGCTGGCATCAACGGTATTGAGAATTTTACCGGCCCTCTAGGGCAGGTTCTGGGTACCGCAGTGGTTCCCTTCATTATCGTCACCATGGGTACCTGGAGAAATACCATGATCCTGATGGGCGTACTGGCTATCATTGTAACGGTGGTTTGGAGCATCTGTTGTAAGAAGGAAGACGGTATGTCCGAGGCCAACACCACGGGCAAGGCCCAGAAGGTTCAGTTCCTGGCCCCTCTAAAGGAAGCCTGTAGCCACAGAACCATATGGCTGTTGGCTCTGGGCTGGTGGGGCACCGGACTGATCTGGAATGCAGTGTATTCCTACTGGCCCACCTATGTACATGACAGCTTTGGAATCGGTACCGAAGTTTCCGGCGTTATCCTGGGCATCCTGCCCATTGCCTCCATCATCGGTTCCTTGACTTCCCCCAAGATTGCGGATAAGATTGGCTATGATAAGCCCATGATTTGTATCTGGGGTTTCATTCTCCCAGTGGCTTACTTTTGCATGATGATTACCAGCAGCATTCCTCTGCTGTGCGTGGCTGTGTTTGTAGCTGGCTACGGCGCGTATGCCTTTGTTCCTATCGCCTTCACCTCCATCTATAAGATAAAGGGCATTAGTCCCCAGGCCGTCTCCATTGGCATGGCCATGATCTTCACCACGAATGGTGTGGGCGGCGCGCTGGGAGGTACCCTCTCTGCTGCGCTTAGCCAGAGCATGGGCTTGGAGGGCGCGCTGAAGGTCTGCTGCCTGTTCCCCCTGATTTTCGGCATTCTGACTCTGTTCCTGCCTGAGATGGGAAGAAAAGCCGCCGAAAAGGAGCAGTTGAAGAGCTAAACCCAAGTGAAACGGGTGCGGATTGAGTCACGCAACTTATTTTCAAGAGAAACGGAGAGATAAGATTATGCGGGAGCTTTTGGCGAAAATTGAGAGCGATGCACGCTTTGCGCACTGTAGCGTATCCGCAGAAATATCGGAAGACGGAATTGTAACCTTGGAGGGAAGTGCGGACAGTTGGCGCCATGTGGTAGACATCGGGCATTTGGCCGCCTCCTTCCCCGGGGTAGTAAATGTCGTGAATAATCTTTCAGCCGAAGGCATCCGCGTGAAGAAGGACGACAATGCAGAGCGCATCCGGGAGGCCCGTTGGCTGGGTCAAATTGCCTCGGCGGACGTGTTGATTGTGGGTGCAGGTATTTGTGGTTGCGGGATTGCCCGGGAGTTATCCAAATACAATCTACGGGTCATAGTGATCGAACGCAACGCAGATGTGTCGGAGGAGACTACCAAAGCCAACAATGGTGACATTCATCCGGGCCATAAGGCCAAGCCAGGTACCCTGAAGGCTAAACTGAATGTGCGGGGCAATTATCTCTATGACAAATGGCAGCAGGAGCTAGGCTTCGAGCTGGTGCGCTGCGGACAAATCAACGTGGCCTACTCTGAAGATGACATGAAGGGGATCGAAAAAATCTATCGAGACGGCATGGCAAACGGTGTGCCGGGTGTGCGCATGCTGACCAGAGAGGAGTTGCTGGAGCGGGAGCCCGAGATCCCAGGCAATCCTATCGGAGGAGTGGAGGCCCCTACTATGGGGGTAGTAGAGCCCTTCCAGGTTTGCGTGGCCTTGGCGGAGAATGCTGCAGTCAACGGTGTACAGTTTCTGCTTTCCACGGAGCTGCTGGATATTGATGTCAAACCGGAAGGCGGCTTTGCAGCCGTGACAGAAAAGGGTATTATCTCTTGCAGCTATCTAATCGACTGTGCTGGTATTCACGCTGACGATGTGGCTGAGATGGCGGGAGATAAGTTTTATACACTGCACCCTCGCAGAGGCGGTATCGTGATCTTTGATAAGCGAATCGCTGGCCCATACAAGCATGCCATTTCTGCGTTCCCGCGCAACAAGGATGTCGAGTCCAAGGGCGGCGGATATGCCCGTACGCCAGAAGGGAATATCCTAGTCGGTCCTTCTGCGGTGGAAATCCCGGACAAAGAGGACAAAAGCTTGGAAGAGAGCGACTTTGATTACGCCTATGAGCGGGGTAAGAGTATCTTCCCTGATCTGGACCGGAGAGACGTGATCGCTATGTACTCTGGCATCCGTCCGGCGGACTACACGGAGGATTTCATCATTCAGATGTCCCACAAGATCCACGGTTTCGTCCATGTAGCCGGAATTCAGTCCCCTGGCCTGGCCTCCGCCCCAGCTATTGCTGAAATGGTAGAGGGAATCCTTAAGGAGGATCTGCGGGCTCAGGGACAGGATCTGCAGGCGCGGGAGGACTACCAGCCCTACAGAAAGCCCCGGGTGCAGTTTCGGAGACTGAGTCATGAGGAGCAGGAAGCCCTGATCAAGGACAATCCCAAATATGGACATATTATCTGTCGGTGCGAGCAGATTACCGAAGGGGAGATCCTGGATGTGTTGCATTCCCCTATTGTGCCAACTACTGTGGACGCCATCAAGCGCAGAACCAGAGCGGGTATGGGTCGGTGCCAAGGCGGCTTCTGTCAGCCCAGGGTAGTGGAGATTTTGGCAAGAGAGTTGGGGAAAGACTGGACAGAGATTAATCTGAAAGGTCGGAATGCCTATATTCTGGAGCGCAGAAGCCGTTAGGAGGGGCCGAGTATGAAAACAGTGCAGGTGGATTTGGCCGTGATCGGTGGCGGGCCTGCGGGGCTTGCCGCCGCTGCGGAAGCCAAAAGACAGGGGATCCAGCGGGTAGTCCTGATCGAGCGTGACTTGGAGCTGGGCGGAATTCTTCAGCAGTGCGTACATGATGGGTTTGGCCTGCACCGCTTCCAACGGCGGATGTCCGGCGGCCAGTATGCCGAGGTGTTTATCCAGGATGTGCGGGAACTGGACGTTCAGGTACAGGACAACACTATGGTTCTGGAGATCACCCCAGATAAAAAAATCTATGCAGTAAATGAAAAAGATGGGATGCTCCTTTATGAGTGCGGCGCCATCATTCTGGCGATGGGCTGCAGAGAGCGAACTAGAAACCAGGTATTTATCTTCGGTAGCCGTACGAGTGGAATCCTGACGGCGGGCACCGTACAACGCTATATTAACATGGAGGGATATCTCCCTGGCAAGAAGGCGGTAATCTTGGGCTCCGGTGACATTGGCCTGATTATGGCCCGCCGTATGACACTAGAGGGAATGGAAGTGGAGGGCGTCTATGAAGTTATGCCCTCTCCTGGTGGGTTGACACGAAATATCGTCCAATGCCTAGAGGATTATAATATCCCTCTTCACTTGTCCACGACAGTAGTTAAAACCCATGGCAAAGAACGGCTCACAGGTGTGACAGTAGCCAAGGTGGACGAAAACCGCAGACCTATTCCTGAGACGGAGCGGTACATAGACTGCGATCTGCTGGTGTTGGCCGTGGGGCTGATTCCTGAGAACGAGCTCTCCAGGGGGGCGGGGATCGAGATCGATCCCCGCACTCAAGGACCGGTGGTGGATCAGAACTTCATGACCTCCATTGATGGTATCTTTGCTGCCGGGAACGTGGTAGCCGTATTCGACTTAGTGGATTATGTGTCTGAGACTGGAGAGATTGCCGCCAGAGGGGCGGCTGGGTATCTGAAAAAGCAGCAGAGAAGTACAGCCTCTTCCGACTATTACCAAGTACGCGCTGGTGAGGGCGTAAATTTCGTCATTCCGCAGAAAGTAGCTGCGGGAGAGGTTGAACAAGACATAGCGTTCTATCTCCGTGTGAAGCAGTTAGACCAGAATATGGTACTAAGCTGCCGGATGGGAGAGGATATTGTTTCCAGAAAAAGAGAGCGCTTTGTGGCCCCACCGGAGATGCTGGTTGCCCGAGTCGAGAGCGGATGTTTGCTGACTCAGGAGTTGACTGTAGAGATCAGGAAGGAGAAATGGGATGGACAATAAGGAGAAGCTGGACAGAGAGATCACGTGTATTGTCTGCCCCTCTAGCTGTCGGATACGGGTGACCGGAACCATGGAGGCGCCGGAGTTTACCGGCTACACGTGCAAGCGAGGGTTGGAGCACGCGAGGAACGAGTTATACCGACCCATGAGGATGCTCACCAGCACGGTTAAGCTCATCGGCGGCAAGTTCCCGGTGATGCCAGTGATCTCTACTAAAGAAGTGCCTAAAGATAGGATGAATGATTGCCTGGAGCAGATCTACCAGGTGGCGGCAGAAGCTCCTATTCAGGAAGGCGATGTGATCATCCAAAATATCTGCGGCACAGGTGCAGATATCGTGGCAGCCCGCTCTATGCGGACGTTGGATCAGGGCTAAGATACCATACAAGGAGGAAAATGATTATGAATCAGCAGGATATTAAAAATCAGATGCAAGCGATGTTTGGCGAGCACTTTGTTACCGATGAGGAAGTCCTGAAAGAGAGGAGCTCTGATCTGATCGGCTACCGTAGATGGGAGCGATTCAATGGTTCCTATCTGGCAGAAAAGCCTATAGGTGTAATTATGGCCCAGAATACCGAGGATGTGTCCCGGGCGTTGGCTTTTTGCAACGAAAATAAGATTTTAGTGGTACCCCAGTGCGGCCGCTCCTGCGTATGCTCCGGTACAGAGACTTGTGAGGGAAGCATCGTGTTGGACGGTACGGCCATGAACGGCATTCTGAAGTTCGATGAAGAGAACTATATGGTGACCGTGGGTTGCGGAACCCCGCTGAAGTATCTAGAGGAGTACTGCAACCAGCGGGGGTATACCACCGGGCACTTCCCCCAGTCCCTGCCTTTGGCTCAGATGGGCGGACTGGTTTCCACACGGAGCATAGGCCAGCTCTCCACCCTGTACGGTGGCATTGAAGAGCTCCTGATTGGCCTAGAGGCGGTGTTGGCTGACGGTAGCGTAGTTCGCATCAAAAACGTGCCTAGAAGAGCGGCTGGCCCCGACTTGCGCCACCTATTCATGGGCAGTGAGGGCAACATCGGTTTTGTGACCGAGGTGACGATGAAACTGTTCAAGTTGTATCCAGACAATTGGAAGGGTGCTTTCGGCATTGATTCTGTAAAGGCTGGCCTGGACGCTATCAAGGAGATCATGCAGGCCGGTTATCGTCCGGCGGTGGTGCGCCTTCACGATGCGGTTGAGGCCGAGATGACCTACAAAAAGTTTGTCAATGAGGGAGAGAGCATTCTGCTCTTTGTCTGTGAAGGCCCTGAGAGCATTCGCAACGCTACCGGCGAGGCTATTATGGAAATTGTGCAGAAGCACGGCGGCCGTCCCTTGGGAGAAAAGCCGGTGGAGTTGTGGTATCAGGTGCGCAATGACACTTGTGACGACCTGTACCGGGCCAACAAGCAGGGCCTGCTGCGGGATACCTGTGAAATCTCCGGCAATTGGTCTGATATCTACTCTATCTACGAAAATGTGCTCAGGCGCTTCCCTCAGGAGATTGAGGATGTGGTTCAGATCAGTGCTCACTCTTCACACAGCTATCAGACCGGTACCAACATGTACTTTGTGTTCTCGTGGAAAGGAGTCAAGGATCTGGCCAAATCCGAGCAGCAGTACGATACGGCCATGAGCATTATAATGGAGGAGACCCTACGCTTCGGCGGTAGCATCTGTCACCATCACGGTGTCGGCAAGTATCGTACCAAGTGGATGGATCAGGAGCACGGCAGTTCCTATCAAATGATGTACATACTGAAGGACGCCTTCGATCCTAACGGCATCATGAACACGGGTACATTCCTTCCCAAACGATAAGCCGGAGGAAAATAAATTTATGGAAAAAAAGCAGTACCTGACGGACGGGGATGCCATGTTTTGCCCTGTATCGGAGGAGTATCTGATGGACGAGTCCGGCGGAATGGGCTGGGCGGAGCAGTTGTGCTTCCCTACCACTGCCGAGGAGGCTTGCCTGGCCCTTCAGAGGGCCAGGCAAGCGGGAATGCCAGTGACCGTGCAGGGAAGCCGAACCGGTATTTGCGGAGGCGCGCTCCCGATGGGCGGGATGGTTCTGAACCTGTCACGGATGTGCGGCCTATTGGGCGAAACTCATCCAGAACGAAGGGAACTGTTGCTGACAGTGCAGGCGGGGGTCACCCTGTCTGCACTTCGGCAGTTTTTAGATGGTTACCGAAAAGATGGGGTTTCATATATTTTTCCTCTCAACCCCACTGAGGAGCAGGCCACTTTGGGGGGCATTATTGCCTGCCGTGCCGAGGGGGGAAGAGCGGCCTTCTGGGGTTCCGCGGAGACATGGCTGTCTCAGGTTGAGGCAGCGGACTTTGCTGGAAATCTTCACTATTTTAGAGGCAGAGAGCTAAAACAGCTTCTTGGAGATGAGGGACACAACTGGGTGATCCTCTCTCTGGAACTCCGTCTGGCGGAAGAACCGGCTCACACTGGGGTACTGTTATGTCCTTTCCAAGCGCTGAGTGGTATTTGCCGCTTTTTGGAGCAGAAAGAGAAGGTTGGGGGGCTGCATCTGTCTATGGCAGAATGGCTGGGCGCAGAGGCTTTGGAATTGCTATGTGAAAACAGCAGTGAGGCCCTGGCCAAAACGGGGCTGTCTGACCTGAAGCGGACAGACACTCTGCTGCTGGAGTTTACTGCACACAGCGAGGAGGTAGTGTTGAACGGCCTTGAGGCGCTGTTAGGCTTATTGGAAGAATGCGGCTGTGACACAGACGTGGCGCTAATGGGCGATAGCCCTAGAGAGCGTGAACGGTTGCTTTCTCTGCGGCACTTGCTCAACGAGACAGTCGCTGGAAAGGCCCGCGCAGCATCTGCGGTGGCAGGCCGGCCTCCCCTATTATTGGACTTGGCGTTTTCTCAGGGAATAGAACCATTTGTCACTGAGTGCCGACAGCATATTGCCGGACAGTGGGCAGGCTGGGGGCATGGGGCGGTAGGCCATGTACACTTACACCTATTTTATAAGAACGAGGTGGAGTACACCCGGCAGCGGGAGACTGCTATTGTACTGCTAGAAGCGGGGCTTCGGCTGGGGGGAACACCCCACCGGGAGTTTGGCAGGGGAAAGTGCCGGCAGGCGGATGGAAGTCCGGTGGGGGCGGCTTACAAAGAAGAAGGGATGAGCGTATGGAAGTCGCAATATGTGTAAAGCCGGTGCCAGATTACGACATGGTACCTGCCAAAGAGTGGCAGGCCGTGCAGGGCGGTCATCCGGACATCTCCTACGTCCGGGATTGCTTTGGCTGCTTCGACGGGACTGCGCTGGAATTGGCCCTGCGGCTGAAGGAACAGGATCCCAGCGTTGAACTGCGGGTGGTAAGTGTAGGTGAGCCAACAGGTCTGCTGAAGGGACTCTATGCAGTAGGCTTTTCCCAGGTAACGGCCTTGCTGCCCGCGGAGGGGCGGACGGAACTGGATTTCCAACCGGAGTGGACAGCGGAGTATCTAGCATCCTATTTCCGCCAAAACCCGGCAGAGTTAATCCTGTGCGGACGGCAGACTGGCCCGGGAGACAGCGGTATGGTTCCATATTTTCTGGCGGAGAGGCTGGGAGTGCGTTGCGCACCAGGTGTAGTACAGCTGAAAGCTTGTGGATCCAGTGAAGAAAGCTTGATTCAGGCGGTCTGCGTGGATGGAACAATTCGGGGATTGAGCAGGGGAACCGTGGCTATTTTAGATAATGTGCCGGATTGCTTTTTGCGACTACCCACCCTGAAGGAGAAGATATCTGCGAAAACGCGGGAAATACTGATTCAGACGGAAAAACGCTCAGGGCTGCAGAAAGGAAATGCTACGGTACTGGAGCGTTTGGAGGCTTTGCCTAGGCGGGAAAAGTGCCGCTTTTTGGAAGGGACAGTCGAGGAGCAGGCGGCTGGATTTCTTGCGTGGCTCAGGGAGAGTTGCAATTAAGGAGGCATATAGGGTGAAAACAGCCATACTGTATATTGCAGGAGAAAAGCGCGGCTCCTTGACTGTTCCTTTCTCCGCCGCAGAGGATGGAGAGTGTATTGTTAACTGGGTTCTGGAAGACGGAGACTTTCTGAAGCAGGCGGTCTGCCGATATCAGACAGAACACCCAGAGCTGTTGGTGCTGGAGGATAGCGGTGAGACACGGGATTTGGCTGTCCGGTTGGCCGGGCGGCTGGGGGGGAGCTGTATCTTCCAGGTTAGAGAGCTGTGGTCAGAAGAACTTTGCCTGTTAGCCCGCAGAGGGGCGTATAACTCCAATTTACAGGCAGTCTACCGCTTACAAATACCCGCTGTGGTGACGGTGACCGGTCGGGGGCTACCGGGGACGGAGACGCTAGAGAATGCAAGCGGGATCCTGGCCGGAGGGCGGGGGATTGGTGGAAGAGAAAGATATCGGCGCTTAGCTGCTTGCGCCACTGCGCTGGGAGCTCAGGCGGGTGCCACTAGGCCGGTAGTAATGAATGCCTGGGCGGAGATGGATCGACTTATTGGGCAGTCTGGCCGACAAGTCTCCCCGAAGTGGATGATGACGGTAGGGGCTTCCGGTAGTGGGCCTTTTCTGGCGGGAGTCCGGGCGGAGCGGTTGGTGGCAGTAGATACCGACCCCAACGCAATGATCTTCTGGAACGCTGAACTGGGGATCCAGGCGGATGCCGGGGCTTTTTTGGATGCACTAGAAAAGGAGCTGAACCGGGAGACGTGAAATATACGCATGTAATCTGGGATATCGATAACACTATGTTGGATACGGAAGAAGAACTGCTGTGTTCTCTCTCAGATACACTTAAAGAAAAGTATGGTATAGAGCGGAGCGAGGAAGAGCTGTGGTTTGCCATGGTAATGTCCGCCCGAGAGACAGTTCGGTGTTTGGGCGTTCCGGAGGGGGAGAAGCTGTGGCTGTGCTGGAACCGGAGGAAAAGGAGTTACCAGGAAAAAGTTACTGTATTTTCTGGCGTGGAGGAAGCCTTGATACGGTTGAGGGGTGCCGGAGTACACCTTGGTATTATTACCGCTAGAACCCAGGAGGAATACCGGCAGGACTTTATCCCTCTGGGCCTGGAGCGGTATTTTGAGACAGTACTTTGTGCAGACAGCACACAGAGACAAAAGCCTGATGCAGAGCCCGTGGATCGATATCGTGCCCTGACTGGGGTGGAGAAAGGGGAGATCCTTATGGTTGGAGACAGTGCTTCGGATATGCAGTGCTGTAGAGCGGCAGGGATTTGCGGAGGCTTAGCCTTGTGGGGCAAGAAGGTGGACTTATCCGTTCCAGCGGACTACCATTTTTCTACCCCGGCGGCGGTCGCCACTGCCGTCCTAGAATCAGAAGGATGAGCGCACACAAAGAACTGGAAGGTGTAAGAACATATTTAAGCTTATTTGGGATGAGAACATCCCACTCCTGTGCTTGGTTGTGGATTGACAAAATAAAAAAGATGGCCTGGGAGGAAAAGAGAACTGTTTTGGGCTATGCAGACAGCATAAAAAGTTGCCTGACACAAAATATTGATTTTTAGTTGGATAGGTGCCATATAAGCGGCACCTATCCATTTTTTGATTTCGGAAGCCATCGGCTCAGCCGGTGGAAGTGTCCCGTAAAAAAGCTTTAGCTTTGAGCATCGAGCGAAGCAAGCCGCTGATATGAAACTTCCGATAAAAGAAAGCTACTATTAGAACGATGATCGCCCCGTTTACGGACTGTAAAGCAAGTGATGCAAGCGAAATAAAGTTCAGCACGTCTTGACGCTTGCCGGAAATAGGTCCTTATCAAGCCACCGACTTAGCCAGTGGTTATGACCGGTGGATATGGTTGCTGTTATAAGCATGGAAGGTGATCTCTCCGAGGCAGAGTTCAAACAGTGCAACGAGGCCTTCAACCACTAGTCCCATGAGATGGAGTGGTAGATGGAGGTTTTGAAGGTGGAAGAGGAAAAAGCTATACTGACTTGGAAGGAGCGGGAAAGAGCAAAGTTGCTTTGGAAGAGGGGCATTTCTTTCAAGATAGGGTGAATTCCGCCCTAGTCACCACTATTCTTGATCACATCGTGATTAAAAAAGGGAGCACCAGAGAAGAAGTACATTTTGGGTCATTTTTGAGCGGGGAAATTCCTCCATGTGCTTCACCCGTCTCCAAGAGCGGAGCGGGAGCTCTTTTTGAGCCTCCGTAGTGTGCCCTGTGCGTGTAGCCCTAGGACTATTTGTACTCCAGAACATCCGCTACAACAAGGCCAGCGCAGAGAGCTTCTCTGTAGTCTGATTCTCAGAATAAAAAATCTGCCCCGCCGGAGACCCGGCGGGGCAGTGTGCTTTTACTTTAGCAGGCGGATCCACTCGCTGTTGTAGAGCTCACGGATTTCAGGGGAGAGACAGGCAAAGCTCTCCGTCTTGGCATATACGTCGTCGGTAGGGTAGGCATAGGGATCGTTGGCGGTCTCAGGGTCCAGCTCCTCACGGACACTCAGCAGAGGGGAGGAGTACCAGATCTCCTCACAGTTCTTGAGGCCGGCCTGAGTGGAGCACATGAAGTTAATGAACTTCTCGGCGTTCTCCTTGTTCTCCGCGCCCTTGGGGATGCACATGGCATCCACGTAGAGATTGGTGCCCTCCCGTGGCAGGGCAAAGGCCAGGTCAGGGTTGTTCTCCTGCATGGTAAGAAAATCGCCGTAATAGTAGGCGCCGATGAGGGCATTCTCACCCTCCAGCTTGTCGAAAATCTCGTCCATGACGTAGGACTGCACCAGGGGCTTCTGCTCTACCAGAAGGTTGGTGGCCTCCTTGACCTGGGCGGGATCCTCAGTGTTATAGGAGTAGCCCAGCTTCTTGAGGGCAATGCCAATGGCATCGCGGGAGTTGTTGAACATCAGAATGTCGCCGGAGAGCTCCTCATCCCACAGAATGTCCCAGGTTTCCACATCCTTCTCCGCAGGGTCAATGTAGGCGCTGTTATAGATCACGCCCAGCAGGCCCCACATGTAGGGGACGGAGTAGAGGTTCTCCGGGTCGTACTCCGGGTTTTTCAGATTGGGGTCGATGTCGGCAAAGTTGGGAATATTGTCAAAGTTCAGCGGCTCCAGCATGTCCTCCTCGATGAGCTGACCGATCATATAGTCTGAGGGGATGATGACGTCGTAGCCGCCGGCGCCGCCGGCCAGCTTGCCGTAGAGCGCCTCATTGGACTCAAATGTCTGATAATTGACCTTGATACCAGTCTCCGCCTCGAAATCCTCCAGAACGGACATATCAATGTACTCGCCCCAGTTGTAGACGTTGACCACGCCGGCAGTGCCGGTGTTGCCGCTGGAACTCTCGCCGCTCGGTGTCTCGGCTGTGCCGGAAGGCGATCCGCCGGTACAGCCGCTCAGGGCCGCCGTGCTGAGGGTTGCCAGTGCCAGTACAAGTGCAATTTGCTTTTTCAATTCCTTTCGTTTGCCCCTTTCAAAAAATAATATTATATCAAGGCGGGCTGCCTTTGATATCCGTCAGTTCCCATGAACCATGCGGCGCTTGTCCTGCCGGGTCTGGCGGACATTGACGATGACCAGTAGGGTGACCACCACCACGAAGAGCAGGGTGGACAGGGCGTTGATCTCCGGGCTGACCCGCTTCTTGGCCATGGAATAGATGACCATGGACAGGGTGGAGAAGGTGGAGCCGGCGGTGAAGTAGCTGATCACGAAATCGTCGATGGACATAGTGAAGGCGATGAGCAGGCCGTTGATCACGCCGGGCATGATCTCAGGCAGGATCACCTTTCGGAAAGCCAGAAAGCCGGGAGCGCCCAGATCCTGGGCCGCCTCATAGATATTGGGGTCAAGCTGCTGGAGCTTGGGCATGACGCAGAGGATGACGTGGGGAATGTCGAAGGTCAGGTGGGCGATGAGCAGGGTGACAAAGCCCAGGTTCCACTTGATGCCCAAGGCAGCTCCCAGTGTGCCGTTAAAGACGTTGACCGCCAGTACAAAGAACAGCATCATGGACACGCCGGTGATGATGTCCGCGTTGGTCAGGGGGATGTTGTTGATGGTGGTGACCACCGTGCGGCTGCGGCGGCGGAAGTTGGTGAAGCCGATGGCGGCTGCCGTGCCAATGATGGTGGAGATCACTGCAGCCAGAATGGAAACCGCCAGTGTGACCCACAGGGCGTCCAGGATCATGGAGTTCTGGAACAACTCCTTGTACCAATCCAGGGTGAAGCCGGACCACACCGACCGGCTCTTGGACGCGTTGAAGGAGAACACGATGAGCACGAAGATGGGCAGGTAGAGGAACAAAAAGACCAGCAGCATAAAGAAGCGGCTGCCGATGCGCCGGGACTGTTTCACAGGAACGACACCCCCTCTTCTCCCTCGCCAAAGCGGTTCATAATGGCCATGCAGACCAGGACGATGACCATCATTACCAGGGCGATGGCGGAACCCAGCCACGGGTTATAGGTGGTCCCCATGAACTGCATCTCAATGAGGTCGCCCAGCAGCAGGCTCTTGCCGCCGCCCAGCAGACGGGAGATGACAAAGGTGGACACCGAGGGAATGAACACCATGGTCACGCCGGAGAGCACGCCGGGCAGGGAGAGGGGGAAGGTCACCCGGCGAAAGACCGTGAAGGAGTTGGCGCCCAGATCCTGGGCGGCCTCGATCACCTTGGGGTCGATTTTCTCCAGAACGGAGAGGATGGGCAGAATCATGAAAGGCAGGAAGTTGTAGACCATGCCCAGCACGATGGCCCCCTGGGTGTTGATCATCTGGAAGGGGCCGATACCAAACAGGCCCAGAAAGCTGTTGATCAGCCCCCGCTTCTCCAGCAGGAACATCCAGGAGTAGGTGCGCAGCAGGAAGTTCATCCACATGGGCAGCATGATGAGCATCATGGCCACCCGGCGCACCGCAGGACTCTCCTGGGCCAGCCAGTAGGACAGGGGATAGCCGATGAGCAGACAGATGAACGTGGCAATGATGGCCAGTAAAAAGGAGCGCCCGAACACGCCGGTATACTGGGCCATGGTAGAGAAGTTCTCCAGCGTGAAGCCGCCGGCCTGGCTCGTGAAGGCGTAAAAGACGATGATCAGCAGGGGAGCCACCACAAAGATGGCCATCCAGATGACATAGGGAACGGCAATGCCCTTACTCTTCATCCTCGTTTCCCTCCTCCGGGCCCTCATTCAGCTCGTCATACTCCGAGCTGTAGGAGCTGTAGTCGCCGAACATACCGGAGTAGCGGCTCTTCTTCATGATGTGGAAGCCGTCGGGGTCGATCTTCACCCCAATCCTGGCCCCCACTGGGGAGAAGTCGGTGGTCTGGATGAGCCACTTGAAGCCCTTGAAGTCCACGATGATGTCGTAATGCATCCCCTTGAAGGTGACCTCGGTGACAGTGCCGGTGAGCTGGCCCTGCTCCACGGGGACAATGTCGATGTCCTCCGGGCGGATGACCACATCCACAGGCTCGTTGGGCTGGAAACCGCCGTCCAGACAGGGGAATTTCTTGCCGTACATCCCCACCACCCTGTCCTCATGCATGATGCCGTCGATGATGTTGGACTCGCCGATGAAGTCAGCCACAAAGGCGTTTTTGGGCTCGTTATAGATATCCTGGGGGGTACCGATCTGCTGGATACGCCCTTCATTCATGACCACGACCGTGTCGCTCATGGTGAGGGCCTCCTCCTGGTCGTGGGTGACATAGACAAAGGTGATGCCTACCTGCTGCTGGATGCGCTTGAGTTCGATCTGCATATCCTTGCGCAGCTTGAGATCCAGCGCACCCAGCGGTTCGTCCAGCAGGAGTACCTGGGGGCGGTTGACAATGGCACGGGCGATGGCAACCCGCTGCTGCTGGCCGCCGGAGAGGGAATTGACCGAACGCTTGCCGTACCCGGCCAGGTTGACCAGGGCCAGGGCCTCTTCCACCCGCTCCCGCAGCTCCGCCTCGGGCACTTTGCTAATGCGCAGACCGAAGGCCACGTTTTCAAAGATGTTCATGTGGGTGAACAGGGCATACTTTTGAAAGACGGTATTGACCTTCCTCTTATGAGGAGGAACGTCATTAATCCTCACGCCGTCAAAAAACACGTCGCCGGAGGTCGGCTTCTGAAAGCCGCCGATGATACGGAGCGTCGTGGTTTTGCCGCACCCGGAGGGACCGAGCAGCGTGAGGAATTCCTTGTCGTTGATATAAAGGTTGATATGGTCCAGAATGACGTCGTCGTCAAATTTCATGAAGCAATCCGACAGGCGGATCAGTTCCTTGGACATGTATCCTCCCCCATTTCTAAAAGGTAGTAAAGGGCGCACCCAAACCGGCGGTTGGGTACGCCCTAATGACGAAACAAATCATATATGTTCTTGCGAAAAATGTCAATAATAAAACGAAATATTTTCAGGGATTTTATACCCGCTCCCCGGTGGGAAAGTATTCCGCCACGAAATCCACCTGCTCCACGGTGAACACGCGGCCCCGCAGGTACTCCAGCAGCCCGGCGTCGGTGGGGAAGGTAAAGGCCAGCTTATAGGAATAGAGGGCCTGGAAGGAACGGCCGTACTTCTTGTTGTCCCGCTCCCGGCCATACTTGCCGTCCCCCAGCAGGGGATGGCCGGCGGCGGCGAACTGGGCGCGGATCTGGTGGGTGCGGCCGGTGAGCAGCTCGCACTCTACCAGGGACAGTCCGCCCGCCGTCCGCAGAGTCTTATATAAGGTGGCGGCGCTCTTGCCGCCGGGGACGGGGCGGGAGAAGACCTTCACCTGGGCCCGGTCCTCATCCTTGAGTAGAAAGCCCTCCAGCTTCCCCTGGGATGGCTTCATGCGGCCGTGGACAATGGCCAGGTAGAACTTGGCGATCTCCCGATCCCTGATCTTCTGGTTAAGGATGCGCAGGGTCTCGGCGTTCTTGGCGGCCATGACGATGCCGCCGGTGTTGCGGTCGATGCGGTTGCACAGGGCCGGAGTAAAGGAGTGCTCGTCCCGGGGATTCCACTCCTTCTTTTGGTAGAGGTAGGCCTGAATGTGGGTGATGAGGGTGTTCACCTTTTCGTGCTCGTCCGCGTGGCACAGCAGGCCAGGCCGTTTGTTGAGCAGCATCAGGTTTTCATCCTCATAGACGATGTCCAGGTGGGGCTTGAAGACGCTCAGAAAGGCGTTCTCCTCCCTGGGCTGCTCGAAGAACTCATCGTTGATGTATAACTGGAGTATGTCCCCCAACTGGAGCCGCACATCCCGCTGGGAGCCCTTCCCATTGACCTTCACCCGCTTGAGGCGGATGTACTTCTGGGCCAGCGGCGCGGGGAGGAGGGGGAGGGTCTTGGCCAGCCAGCGGTCCAGCCGCTGTCCGGCGTCGTTTTTTCCGATGGTGAATTCTTTCATAGTCTGCCTCACAATTCATTTGCATCCATTATAACATAAGCGCACAACCGGGGAAAGAGGGGAAAGGGCTTGCGCAGCACGGTCAAGCTGTGGTATCATAAGAAGGAAATCCGCCGTAAAGTAGTACAGCCTGCCGGACTTTGAAAAAATGTGGGTTTCCACGAAAAAAATATTTGACATTGGCCGCGGGTTTCGTTATAATGTCTGCTGTGCCATTGTGTGAGGTGTACCATGCGACTGGATCTCCGTTCTATTCTTCATGTTCCCGGGGCTTCGCTCCCCTTCTCGTTTGCGTTGGATCTGTCCGGCCTGGACTTCTATGGAGAGCATCCGTTTGCCGGCCCGGTACAGGTGTCTGGTACAGTGCGAAATCAGGCGGATGCCCTCGTTCTGGAGGGGACGGCGGAGACTACGCTGGAGCTGGTGTGCGACCGTTGCCTCAAGCCCTTCTGCCGGGATATGCGCGTTCCGGTGGACAGCCTGCTGGCCGAGACTCTGGAGGACGAGGAAAACGACGAGATCCTGCTTCTGGATAACGGTACGGTGGATCTGGATGAGGTCTTTACCACCGCTTTGGTGCTGGCCATGGACTCCAAGCATGTGTGCTCCGAGGATTGCAAGGGGCTGTGCGCCACTTGCGGCGCGGATCTCAACGAGGGACCCTGCGGCTGCAAGCCTGAAATTGATCCACGTTTTGCTGCCCTCGCGCAGCTGTTGGATAAAGAGTCTGAGTAAGTTTTGCCCGGCCAGGGCATGAACCTAAGGAGGTGTCATAGATGGCAGTCCCTAAGAGTAAAGTGTCCAAGCAGCGCCGGAACAAGCGCCGTAGCTCCGTGTGGAAGCTGGAGACTCCCGGCGTTACCACCTGCCCCAAGTGCGGTGCGTTCCGTCTGCCCCACCGGATGTGCAAGAGCTGCATGAGCTACAACGGCCATGAGTTCGGCAAGGTGGAGGCTACCGCCGAGGCGAAGTAAATAGCCCGAAAAGAACGAGGGGAATCACCCCTCTTTCTTTTTGCCCGGAAATGGGGTAAAATAGAAGCGTGGAGCGCCCGGGAGCAGGGCAACAGAGAACTGCGCAGACCGAAAAACAGGCTGGACGCAGTCCAGCGGTATTTTCGGCGGAGCAGTGAGCAGTTGCCCGTCGCGGAGGGCGCGCAGCGTGACAGCGTCGCCGCAAGCTCCAGATCCTTCGCTTCGCCGCAGGCGGCAAAGCTCACTCCTTCCGCTGCGGCTCCTTTCCCCACCGAACCCGCGGCCGTCGCCGCTGGGCTTCGGCGGGGGCCCCGGAAGTGGGGGAGCGCACCGCGCCGTATGGCCGGGCGGCGGCCCTGGAGAATCGCAGCAGACCACAAGGGCCGCCCTTGCAATAAGACGTAGGGGCGGGTGCACACACCC
>ERZ1106950.248-NODE-248-length-63371-cov-6.629967_pt1 | contig 63371 bp, 45 predicted proteins | sample MGYA00403675_ERZ1106950 | MGnify/ENA primary metagenome ERZ1106950 (study PRJEB35170, sample SAMEA104062410) | human gut metagenome | biome: human gut; feature: human-associated habitat; material: faeces | place: Denmark | collected 2012-06-13 ... | reverse complement strand
ATGATACATCTACCGGGGCAAAGCTTACCCGGCAAGGTTTCTCACATGGTCGACGTCAGATTCCTGAAGTGTGAGTGCATCAGGGCTGACGAGCAGCAATTAGGCTGCTAACGCGTACTGTTCGTCTGCGTTTATATTTAGTTTCCCGGTTGGTACGCAGTCTGGGAGTCTGCGGATGGCTTCCCCAACTTCAAAGCCCCCGTCGAAACCAGTACAAGCCCTGAAAATGAGTCTGCAACGCTGTTTTTTCATAAAACAGCACTGGTGATGAGACGAAAGCACTTTTTAATATTGATATATCATTCATTATATAAGATATATCGACTGATTAACAGTATAGAAATAAAAACAGAATTTGTCAAGAAGATTTTTATATTTGAGGCTATTTGGTGTTGTGAACAGCAATACTTATAATTTTTCTGTCATATGTTCACAAATCTTACATAAATCTCTGCTATAGTAACCATATGAAAGATAAAATCTGTTGCTGAGGGCGATTTTCCCGGATTTTGCGCTGTGGCTGTAAAGGCGCTGAACAGTCGTGGATTTTAACAATACTCGGAAAACAGTATAAATAAAAAGTAAAAACTGTTTCGGAAAATAATGAAGAAAAACGGAGGGGATCAAATGGATACATTAAAAATCCTGGTGGTGGATGATGAGAGCCGCATGAGAAAGCTGGTAAAGGATTTCCTGACAAAGAAGAATTTCCAGGTACTGGAAGCCGGTAATGGTGAAGAAGCCATGGATATCTTTTATGAGGAGAAGGACATCGCACTGATCATTCTGGATGTCATGATGCCGAAGATGGATGGATGGGAAGTTTGCCGTGAGATTCGCAAGAACTCAAAAGTTCCGATCATTATGCTGACTGCAAGAAGTGATGAGAGAGATGAGCTTCTTGGATTTGATCTGGGGGTAGATGAATACATCTCCAAACCATTCAGTCCGAAAATCCTTGTTGCAAGAGTGGAGGCAATTCTGAGACGTACAGGTCAGAATAATCCGGAAGATGTGATTTCAGCAGGCGGCATTGTTATAGATAAAGCAGCACATCTGGCTACTGTGGATGGTAAGCCTATGGAACTGAGCTTTAAGGAATTTGAACTTCTGACATATTTTCTGGAGAATCAGGGAATCGCACTTTCCAGAGAAAAGATCCTGAATTCTGTATGGAATTATGACTACTTTGGAGATGCCCGTACGATTGATACCCATGTTAAGAAGCTCAGAAGTAAAATGGGAGATAAAGGTGAATATATAAAGACTGTATGGGGTATGGGATACAAGTTTGAGGTAGACGAATGACAGGAACCGGAAAAACAGATAAAAAATTTCATACTCTGCAACATCAGATTTCAGTAGTGTTTATATGTCTGTTACTGCTTTCAATCTTTACCATTACTCTGATCAATGGTCTTTTTCTTGAAAAATATTATGTATCCAAAAAAGTAGAAGTGTTGGAGGAGGCAAAAGAAGTGTTGTCTCAGATGAATCTGGATGACATCCTGCAGTATGATACAGATATAGAAGAGGACAAAAAAGGGGCAACAGATGAGATTTCGGATGAGATTGAGAGGAGCAGTTCCAGAAATAACCTTACCTGGATCATAGTAAATGAGGAAAACAGCGGTTATTATTACTGGGGAGAGAATAATATGGCAAAAATGCTCCGCAGTAAGCTGTTTGGGTATATTAATAATCTGGATCAGGATATGCAGCACAGTCGTGTGCTCAAAAAGACAGATACCTGTACCATGTGGCAGGTGCATGATCGCTTTGCAGGCATGGAATATGTGGAATGCTGGGGACAGTTTGATAATGGTTACTATTTCCTGATCCGTTCTCCTCTGGAAAGTATTAAGGAAAGTGCATCTATTTCCAACAGTTTTTACTTCATTGTAGGAATAATCATAATTGTGGTCAGCGGTATTGTGATTCTTGTGATGACAAATCGTATTACCCGCCCGATTAGTGAACTGACCAAATTATCAGAGAAGATGTCTGATCTGGATTTTGATGCCAGATATCAAAGCAGGGCAGGTAATGAGATTGATGTACTTGGCGATAACTTTAACAAAATGTCCAGAAAACTTGAGAGCACGATCTCAGAGTTGAAATCGGCTAATAACAAGCTTCAGAAAGACATAGAAGATAAGATTAAAATTGATGAGATGCGTAAGGAATTTCTTGATAATGTTTCTCATGAGCTGAAAACTCCTATTGCATTGATCCAGGGATATGCAGAGGGGCTGAATGAAAATATTTCCGATGATCCGGAAAGCAGGGAATTTTACTGTGAAGTTATTATGGATGAGGCTTCAAAGATGAACAAGCTGGTCAAAAACCTGCTGACGCTGAATCAGCTGGAGTCCGGTAAAGATGCCCCGGTGATGGAAAGATTTGACATTGTATCTCTGATCAGGGGTGTACTTGGTTCTATGCATATTATGATCGAACAGAAAGAAGCAACTGTGATTTTTGAAGAAACAGAACCTGTATATGTATGGGCGGATGAGTTTAAGATTGAAGAGGTTGTGACCAATTATACAAGCAATGCACTGAACCATCTGGACGGAGAACGAAAAGTAGAAATTAAGGTTCTTCAGGAAGAGGACTGTGTGAAAGTAACCGTATTTAATACAGGTACTCCGATTCCGGAAGAGGATATCCCAAATCTCTGGAATAAATTCTACAAAGTAGATAAGGCCCGGACAAGAGAATATGGCGGAAGTGGTATCGGACTTTCAATTGTTAAGGCAATCATTGAGAGTATGAACCAGAAATATGGGGTATGTAATTATGATAATGGCGTGGAGTTCTGGTTCACTCTGGATTGCAGGCAGTGATAAGATATCCGGGTATTGTGAACGTAGTGAGAAGCGTGTTACTGTGAATGGAGTGAACAGTAACTGGTAGTATGATCGGAATAAAAACAGACAGAAGCAAAGAAAGCACTTTGCAACTGTCTGTTTTTGGGTTATACTGTATTGGAGCGTTTTGATCGGATATTTTATTCCGGTCTGACATGTGATCCGGAAAACCTTTGGATTACCATAATGAGGAAAACAGATAATGACATCAGGAGGATAACATGATTGCAATAATTGACTATGATGCCGGAAATATTAAAAGTGTAGAAAAAGCACTTCATTATCTTGGGGAAGAAACAACAGTAACCCGCGATCCGCAGACTTTGTTAAATGCGGATAAAGTAATCCTGCCGGGCGTGGGAAGCTTTGGACAGGCGATGGAGAATCTTCATACATACGGACTTGTACCTGTGATCCATGAGATTGTAGAGAAGAAGACGCCATTTCTTGGAATCTGCCTGGGACTTCAGCTCCTTTTTGAAAGCAGCGAGGAGACACCGGGTGTGGAAGGCCTTGGAATCCTGAAAGGGAAAATTGTTAAGATTCCTCCTGCGCCGGGGCTTAAGATTCCACATATGGGATGGAATTCCCTGCATTTTCAGAATAATGGCAGACTGTTTCAGGGAATCCCGGAACAGACCTATGTATATTTTGTGCATTCCTATTATCTGCAGGCAGAGGAGCCTGAGATTGTAAAGGCTACTACAGAATACAGCACCTGTATTCATGCTTCCGTAGAAAAGGACAATGTATTTGCCTGCCAGTTCCATCCGGAAAAGAGCAGCAAATGGGGACTGAAGATACTTGAAAATTTTGCTGCTGTGGGAAAAGACGGCAATACTGAGAAGGAGGGAAAATAAGATGTTTACAAAGAGAATTATTCCCTGCCTGGATGTAAATAACGGACGTGTGGTAAAGGGCGTAAATTTTGTGCAGCTTCGCGATGCGGGTGATCCGGTGGAGATTGCCAAAGCCTATGATGCAGCAGGAGCGGATGAACTGGTGTTTCTCGATATTACAGCATCCTGCGAACAGAGAGATACGGTAGTTGACATGGTAAGACGGGTTGCTGCCAATGTATTTATCCCGTTTACAGTAGGCGGCGGTATCCGTACTGTAGATGATTTTAAGAAACTGCTGAGAGAAGGAGCAGATAAGATTTCCGTAAATTCTGCAGCAATTGACAGACCGGAACTGATCAGTGAGGCGGCTGACAAGTTTGGAAGCCAGTGCGTAGTTGTGGCTATTGATGCCAAGCGCAGAGAAGACGGCGGATGGAATATTTACAAACATGGCGGAAGACTGGATACAGGGATTGATGCCATAGAGTGGGCAAAGAAAGTGGAAGCTCTGGGTGCAGGGGAAATTCTTCTTACCAGTATGGACTGTGACGGTACAAAAGCAGGATATGATCTGGCTCTTACCAGAGCAATTGCTGATGCTGTCTCCATTCCTGTGATCGCATCAGGCGGTGCTGGGACACTGGAGCATTTTTATGATGCACTGACCGAAGGGGGAGCAGATGCTGCACTGGCTGCGTCTTTGTTTCATTATAAAGAACTGGAGATTTCTCAGGTGAAGGATTATCTGTCTGACAGGGGAATTTCTGTCAGACGATGACCACGAAAAATATAAGAGGTGAAGGATAAGGTATGTCAGCAATTTCAGGTGACTGGCTGGAAGCCCTGAAGGGGGAGTTTCACCAGCCGTATTATGCGAAATTATATAAAACGGTGATGACAGAATATCAGACCAGGAAGATTTTTCCTCCTGCGGATGATCTGTTTAATGCATTTCATTTTACACCGTTGAATGAAGTGAAGGTAGTGATTCTGGGTCAGGATCCCTATCATAATGACGGGCAGGCTCATGGGCTTTGTTTTTCCGTAAAGAGAGGAGTGGAGACGCCACCGTCCCTGGTGAATATTTATCAGGAGCTTCATGATGACTGTGGATGCTATATCCCCAATAACGGCTATCTGGAGAAGTGGGCGAAGCAGGGAGTGCTTCTTCTGAACACAGTTCTGACTGTACGCGCCCATCAGGCAAATTCACACAGGGGGATCGGCTGGGAGCAGTTTACGGATGCTGCGATCCAGGTTCTGAATGAGCAGGACCGTCCTATTGTATTTCTGCTCTGGGGACGTCCGGCGCAGATGAAAAAATCCATGCTGAATAATCCGAAGCATCTGATTCTGGAGGCGCCTCATCCAAGTCCTCTGTCTGCTTACAGGGGATTTTTCGGATGTAAACATTTCAGTAAAACAAACGAATTTCTTGTTGCCAATGGTCTGGAACCAATCGACTGGCAGATAGAAAATATATAAGAAAAGAGGTAATGTGTAGTCAGGTAAAAGACACACAGTGATAACATGAATCAGAAAAACAATTTAGTAAAAAATGCATCCTTTCTGATGATTGCAGCTATGATCTCCAAGGTGATCGGTCTTCTGTACAAGAGTCCCCTTTCCAATATTATAGGAAGCCTTGGAATGGGCTATACAAGCCTTGCGCAGAATGCCTATATGATCCTTCTGATGATCGCATCCTTTAGTATTCCACAGGCGGTATCCAAGCTGATCTCCGAGCGTATTGCCCTGAAGGATTACAGAAATGCACATAAGTTCTTTAAGGGTGCCATGATCTATGCCATGGTGATTGGCGGAGTGGTCGGTTTATTCTGTCTCTTTGGAGCAGGACTGATCATCCCTCAGAATCAGAAGGATGCAATTCCGGCACTTCAGATTCTGGCTCCGACGATTTTTTTGTCCGGTATTCTTGGGGTATTCAGAGGATATTTTCAGGCATACAGAAATATGATGCCAACATCTATCTCCCAGATCATTGAGCAGGTATTTAATGCAGCAGTCAGTCTTCTGGCAGCCTGGGGATTCATCAATGCATTCTCAGATGGAACAGAGAACAGCATTGCAAAATGGGGGGCAGCAGGTTCCACAGTAGGAACCGGAGCCGGAGTGGTGACTGCATTGGCATTCATGCTTCTGGTATATGGTGTAAACCGCAGAAAAATCCTGCACCGGGTAGAGAGAGACCACAGACATCAGGAAGAGTCCTACAAAGAGATTTTTCGTGTGATCATCCTGGTTGTTTCGCCGATCATTCTCAGCGCCTTTGTTTATAATGTAAATGCTTATATCAATGGGTATCTTTTCTCGGATATTCTGGGAAGAAGAGGTGGAGATGCGGCACAGATTGGTATTTTATATGCAGAGTATGCTACTTACTTTATGACAATTATCAATATTCCTCTGACGCTGTCCAGTACGGCACCTACTTCCATGATTCCGGAAGTTTCCGCTCTATATGCCACCGGAGATATTGAAGCGACCAGAGAGTGCATTGACCAGACCGTACAGCTTTCTATGGTAGTTTCCGCCCCATGTGCAATGGGACTGGCAGTGCTTGCACAGCCGATTGTATTTTTGCTTTACGGAAATTCCACAGGACTGGCAGCTAACCTGCTGATCCTTGGTTCTTTTTCAATCCTGCTCAATGGAATGTCAAATATTTCCAATGGAGTTCTGCAGGCGATCGGACAGCAGAGGATTCCGGTGATTACGGCTGCAATCGCACTGGTTGTGGATATTGTGGTAGTGGTAGTGTTGCTGTTTACTACAAACCTTGGAGTTTACGCACTGCTGATCGCAATGGTGATCTATTCTGTGGTTGTATGTGTGTTAAATGACAGAGCCATGAAGAAATATCTGCAGTATAAGAATCCATGGAAAGAAGGATATCTGTATCCTGTTCTTGCATCTGTTCCCATGGGAATTGTTGCAGGCTGTATCTGCTATGGACTGAACATTTTTGTAAAATCCAATTTCATTTGTCTGATCGTTTCCATTCCTGTTGCTGCGGTTGTTTATCTGTTTGCTTACCTGATCATCAGCAAGCCGTCAGAATCACAGCTTAGAAGAATTCCGGGTGGAAGCTATCTGATAAGGATTGCAGAGAAACTTCCGTTCTGGCAGAATAATTAAACACTGAAATTATAAAAACAAAAGAGTTATATTTCATGGTTTAAATGTATTTCTGAAATAGAAACACATTTAAAATTTCTGAAATATAACTCTTTTTTTGAGCGCGTTTGAAAAATGCTTTTCGCAAAGCAGGATATGTAGATTGCGTAAAGCATTTTTCAGACACGCTCTAAGGCGGATATATTGCAAGGTAAAATACATTGCAATATATCCATTACGGTATTATTTATGCATTTTTTTCTTCTACTTTTTTCAGATTCTTCTGAGCTGTGGAGAGCATCAGTTTGATTCGGTTGAGCTGGTTAACTTCACTTGCACCCGGGTCATAGTCGATGGCTACAATATTGGCTGTCGGATATTCTCTGCGGATCTCTTTGATAACACCCTTACCTACAATGTGGTTCGGCAGACATCCGAAAGGCTGGATACAAACAATATTCGGAACATCTCCATGGATCAGTTCCATCATCTCACCTGTCAGGAACCATCCCTCACCTGTCTGGTTTCCGGTGGAAACGATCGGAGATGCCATTTTTGCCAGATCTCTGATATCAGCAGGCGGTGCAAAATGGCGGCTCTGTGCAAGAGCTTCGCTTGCAGGCTTTCTCACCCATTCGATTGCTTTGATTCCCCAGTTTGCCATGGTTGCCTTGGACTTCTTGAATCCAAGATTTTCTACCTTAAAGTTCTGATTATAGAAGCAGTAGCACATGAAATCGATCAGATCCGGTACAACTGCCTCAGCGCCTTCAGATTCCAGAAGCTCTGCCAGATGATTATTTGCAGCAGGCAGGAACTTGACAAGGATCTCACCTACGATGCCGACACGAGGCTTTTTCACATCACTGATCGGAATGGTATCAAATTCGTGAACCATTTCGCGGCACATTTTCTTAAACTGGCTGTGGCTGACACTGCTTCCGCTTAAGAAAGAGATTACACGCTGTTCCCAGATTTTATGTTTTCTGTTTACGATTCCCTCTTCCAGTTCATAAGGACGCATACGATATACGCATTTCATCAGGATATCTCCGAATACGGCACCGTAAGCAACTTTCTTCACTAATGGAAGCGTAAGTTTGAATCCGGGATTGCTTTCCAGACCGCTTAAGTTAACAGAGATAACCGGAATCTGTTCCATACCGGCTTTCTTTAATGCGCGTCGTATAAATGCGATATAGTTGGAAGCACGACATCCGCCACCTGTCTGTGACATGACAACGGCCGTTTTGTTCAGGTCATATTTACCGGAAAGCAGAGCATCCATGATCTGTCCCACAACGATCAGAGACGGATAGCAGGCGTCATTGTTTACATACTTCAGACCAACATCCACTGCATGCTTATTGTCATTCGGAAGCACCTCCAGGTTGTATCCGCAGGAATTGAATGCTGCCTGCAGGAGGCTGAAATGGAACGGTGACATCTGCGGGCAGAGGATGGTATAGTCCTTTCTCATTTCCTTTGTAAAGGATACTTTATCAATGGAAGCAGGTTTGACAGTACGTTTCTGTCCCTGTGCTTTCTTCGCGCGGATCGCTGCGATCAGGGAACGGATACGGATTCTTGCAGCACCAAGGTTATTTACCTCGTCAATCTTTAAGCAGGTATAGATTTTGTCACTTCCGTCAAGGATTTCATAAACCTCGTCAGTAGTAACTGCATCCAGACCACATCCAAAAGAGTTCAGCTGGATCAGATCCAGGTCATCGCGTGTCTTTACATAGTTTGCAGCAGCATACAGTCTGGAGTGGTACATCCACTGGTCATTGACGCGGATCGGGCGTTCCACAGGTGCCAGATGAGAGATGGAATCCTCGGTAAGTACGGCAATACCATAGCTGTTGATCAGATCCGGGATACCATGATGGATTTCCGGGTCAATATGGTATGGGCGTCCTGCAAGGACAATACCATGGCGTCCTGTATCTTCCAGATATTTCAGGGTTTCTTCCCCTTTTTTCTGTACATCGCGGCGTGCAGCAGCCATTTCCTCCCAGCCCTTATGCACAGCAGCTTTGACTTCTTCTGCCGGGATATCCTTAAATTCCTCTACCAGACGATTTGCCAGAATTTCCTCAGAAGTAAATGCAAGGAACGGATTGCGGAAGGTAATGGACGGATCATTTAATTCGTCTACGTTATTCTTGATATTTTCGGCATATGAGGTAACGATCGGGCAGTTATAGTGATTGACTGCATCCGGGAACTCGTTACGTTCATATGGGATACATGGGTAGAAAATAAATTTCACGCCATTGCGGATCAGCCAGGTTACATGGCCATGGGCAAGTTTGGCAGGATAGCATTCAGATTCACTTGGAATGGACTCAATACCCAGCTCATAAATCTTTCTGGTGGAAGTAGGAGAGAGCACAACCTCATACTTCAGTTCTGTAAAGAAAGTATACCAGAAAGGATAATTCTCAAACATGTTCAGAACACGGGGGATACCTACTTTACCTCGCGTTGCCTTATCAGCAGTAAGCGGTGTGTAGGAGAAAATACGCTTATATTTATATTCATAAAGATTCGGAATATGATCTTTGTTCTTTTCCTTGCCAATACCGCGTTCACAGCGGTTACCGCTTACATACTGGCGGCCTCCGGAGAATTTGTTGATAGTCAGACGGCAGTTATTGGTACATCCACGACAGTTTGCCATAGAAGTTGTATATTTCAGCTCGTTGATCTTATCAATGGAGAGCATAGTCGTTTCTGCACCTTCCTGATGGCGTTCGCGGGCAATCAGTGCAGCACCGAAAGCACCCATGATTCCGGCAATATCCGGACGAATGGCTTCACAGCCTGCAATCTTTTCGAAGCTTCGAAGAACTGCATCATTGTAGAAAGTACCACCCTGTACAACAATGTGTCTGCCCAGTTCGGAAGCATCAGAAACTTTGATTACCTTATAGAGTGCATTTTTGATAACAGAGTAAGCAAGGCCTGCGGAAATATCAGAAACCTCAGCTCCCTCTTTCTGTGCCTGCTTTACCTTGGAATTCATGAAAACAGTACATCTGGTACCAAGATCAATAGGATGTTGTGCGAAAACAGCAGCTTTTGCGAAATCCTGTACTGTATAATTCAGGGATTTGGCAAAGGTTTCAATAAAGGAACCGCATCCGGAGGAGCATGCTTCATTTAACTGTACGCTGTCAACGGTCTTGTTGCGGATCTTGATACATTTCATATCCTGTCCGCCGATATCCAGGATACAGTCTACCTCTGGGTCAAAGAATGCAGCTGCATAGTAATGGGATACGGTCTCAACCTCGCCCTCATCCAGGAGCAGGGCCGCTTTGATCAGAGCCTCGCCGTAACCTGTAGAACAGGAATAAGCGATCTTTGCGTCTTTGGGAAGCAGTTCATAGATTTCTTTAATAGAACGGATGGTAGTTTTTAACGGGTTTCCGTTGTTACTGCTGTAAAAGGAATAGAGAAGTGTTCCATCTTCGCCTACCAGTGCAGTTTTGGTTGTGGTGGAACCTGCATCAATACCCAGATAGCAGTTTCCTTTATATGTAGCCAGATCTCCTGTTTTTACTTTGTAGGAACTCTGACGTTTTGCAAATGCATCGTATTCTTCCTGAGAAGCGAAAAGTGGTTCCATACGTTCTACTTCGAAATCCAGCTTAATGGAATTGCGGAGTCTGTCTTTCATTTCTGTCAGGGAAATGGAGTTGTCTTCTTTTGCATTTAATGCAGAACCGATGGCTGCAAAAAGATGGGAGTTCTCCGGAATGATGGTGTGTTCCTCATCCAGCTTCAAAGTACGGATAAAGGATTCTCTCAGTTCGGACAGGAAGTGAAGCGGACCACCCAGGAATGCAACATGTCCACGGATGGGTTTTCCGCAGGCAAGACCGGAGATGGTCTGGTTTACAACTGCCTGGAAAATAGAAGCTGACAGATCTGGTTTGGTTGCACCGTCATTGATCAGCGGCTGGATATCCGTTTTGGCGAAAACACCGCAGCGGGCAGCAATCGGGTAGAGTGCTTTGTAATCTTTGGCATATTCATTCAGACCTGTGGCATCTGTCTGGAGAAGAGAAGCCATCTGGTCGATGAAAGAACCGGTACCGCCTGCACAGATACCGTTCATACGCTGTTCTACGTTTCCGTTTTCGAAATAAATGATCTTGGCATCCTCACCGCCAAGCTCGATGGCAACATCTGTCTTTGGTGCCAGCTTCTGCAGAGAAGTAGAAACTGCAATAACCTCCTGGGTAAAAGGAACGCCCAGATGGTTGGCAAGGGTCAGACCGCCGGAACCTGTGATCACAGGATGGAGAGTCATCTCGCCATACTGGTCAAAGGCTTCCTGAAGAAGGTCTGCAAGGGTTTCCTGAATGTTGGCGAAATGGCGCTTGTAATCTGCGAAAATAAGATTTTCATTCTCGTCCAGAATCGCGATTTTTACAGTAGTGGAACCAATGTCAATTCCAAGTGTTTTGTAATTCATAAAGTAAATTCAAGCCTCCTCTTTCTGTATAAAAGAAAAAATATTGAAGTAATTCTTTCCTATTAAAATATCTATTTCCAGATATGAATATTCCGTAATATTATACGCTAACGGTCTGGAAAAGACAATATGAAACTTTACCAATGATTACCTTATTTGCAGTTGAAAATTCAGCTATTTCGGGATATAATAGAAAAAGTGATTTTTATCAAGAGGAGAGAAAAAATGGCAGAATATAAACTTCTTAAAACAGAAGGCCGTGCCAAGCGTGCAGAATTTCATACAGTGCATGGCACGATCCAGACTCCTGTTTTTATGAATGTGGGAACGATCGGCGCAATCAAGGGTGCCGTATCTACCATGGATTTACAGCAGATCGGAACACAGGTAGAATTATCAAATACTTATCATCTTCATGTGCGCCCGGGTGATAAAATAGTAAAGCAGTTAGGTGGCCTTCATAAATTTATGGTATGGGACAAACCAATCCTTACAGACTCAGGCGGATTCCAGGTATTTTCCCTTGCAAAGCTGAGAAAGATCAAAGAAGAGGGGGTTTATTTTAATTCCCATATTGACGGGCATAAGATCTTTATGGGACCGGAAGAGAGTATGCAGATCCAGTCCAATCTTGCCTCCACCATTGCCATGGCATTTGATGAATGTCCAAGCAGTGTGGCTGACAGGGATTATGTGCAGAAATCTGTAGACAGGACCACAAGATGGCTTGCCCGCTGTAAAGCGGAAATGGCGAGACTGAACAGTCTGCCGGATACCATTAACAAAGAACAGCTTCTGTTTGGAATCAACCAGGGTGCTGTTTATGAAGATATCCGTATTGAGCATGCCAAAGCGATCTCTGAAATGGATCTGGATGGCTATGCGGTCGGCGGTCTGGCAGTTGGAGAAACCCATGAAGAGATGTACAGGATCCTGGATGCGGTAGTCCCCTATCTTCCTCAGAATAAACCTACTTACCTGATGGGTGTGGGAACACCGGCAAATATTCTGGAAGGTGTTGAGAGAGGAATTGACTTCTTTGACTGCGTATATCCAAGCCGTAACGGCCGCCATGGACATGTATATACCAATCATGGAAAGATGAATCTGTTCAATGCAAAATATGAACTGGACACACGTCCTATCGAAGAAGGCTGTCAGTGTCCTGCATGCCAGCATTACAGCAGAGCCTATATCCGTCATCTTCTGAAAGCAAAGGAAATGCTGGGAATGCGTCTCTGTGTACTTCACAATCTGTATTTCTATAATCATATGATGGAAGAGATAAGAGATGCTCTTGATGCAGGAAACTTCGCAGAATATAAGAAAATGCGGCTGGAAGGCTTTGAAGAGGGCAAAATTAATTCGAAAAGATAATCTGTATATAAAATAATTATTAAATATGCCAAAAACTCTTGAAGTAAAGCGGTTTTTTGTGTATGATGTGTAGTGACGCTTTAATCGGATTGTTATGCATGAAATATGAGGTTTCATACAGAAAGTAACGGAGATTATAAGTGAATTGCAAAGCAGCTCTTCAGTATGAGCAGCCGTCAGGACGGTCTGTGAATACATGATGGACTGCAAATATGCAGAATAACAGGAAAAGTTACAGGAGGAATCAAAATGAACGCATCAAGCGGAATGGGTATGGTTGGCGCTATTGTCTGGATGGTAGTACTGTTCGGAATTATGTACTTCTTAATGCTTCGCCCTCAGAAAAAAGAGCAGAAGAGACTTCAGGCAATGTTAAATGACATGGAAGTTGGCGACAGCATTGTTACTACCGGCGGCTTTTATGGAGTTGTCATTGATATGACAGAAGAAGACGTGATCGTAGAATTCGGTAACAACAAAAACTGCCGTATTCCAATGAGAAAACAGGCAATCGCTGAAGTTGAGAAAGCCGGAAGCGTTGCCGAATAATGAAAGAGAAATGATAAAAAGCAGAACACATAGTCAGTGATGACTGTGGTTCTGCTTTTTTGATTGGCACTTTTGTATTTTTTCACTTTAATAGGTTGAAATCTGTCGGAAAGTGCGTTATTATAATAACAATTACGCAATTAGAGTATTTTTGGAGGAAATTATTATGGATTATAAGATTGCATTGATCCCCGGCGACGGAATCGGACCGGAAATCGTAAGAGAAGCAAAGAAAGTACTGGACAAGGTATGCGAGAAATATGGACACAGCTTTTCCTATTCAGAAGTTCTGTTAGGCGGCGCATCCATCGATGTACACGGCGTACCCCTTACTGATGAGGCAATTGCCACTGCCAAATCATCAGACGCCGTACTGATGGGCTCTATTGGCGGAGATGCAAAAACTTCTCCATGGTATAAGCTTGAGCCGTCCAAACGCCCGGAAGCAGGACTTCTTGCAATCCGTAAGGCATTAAATCTTTTTGCAAACTTAAGACCGGCTTACCTTTACAATGAGCTGAGAAAAGCCTGCCCTCTCCGCGATGAGATCATCGGAGACGGATTTGACATGATCATTGTACGTGAGCTTACAGGCGGTCTGTATTTCGGAGAACGTCAGACTATTGAAGAGAATGGTGTGAAGAAAGCAATTGATACACTTTCCTATAATGAAAACGAAATCCGCCGTATTGCCATCAAAGCATTTGAGATCGCACGTAAGAGAAGAAATAAAGTAACAAGCGTAGATAAGGCAAATGTTCTGGATTCTTCCAGACTCTGGAGAAAAGTGGTAGAGGAAGTTGCCAAAGACTATCCGGATGTTACCTTAGAGCATATGCTGGTTGACAACTGCGCAATGCAGCTTGTACGTGATCCAAAACAGTTCGATGTTATCCTGACAGAGAATATGTTCGGAGATATCCTTTCAGACGAGGCAAGTATGGTAACAGGCTCCATCGGAATGCTTTCATCTGCAAGCTTAAATGAGACAAAATTCGGTCTCTATGAGCCAAGCCATGGTTCTGCACCTGATATTGCAGGACAGGATAAGGCAAACCCTATCGCAACCATTCTTTCCGCAGCAATGATGCTCCGCTTCTCCCTTGATATGGATAAAGAAGCAGATGCAGTGGAAGCAGCAGTGCAGAAAGTCCTGACAGAGGGATACCGCACAGGTGATATCATGTCAGAGGGATGCAAGCTTGTAGGAACAAAGGAAATGGGCGATCTGATCGCAGCAGCTCTGTAAGAATTGATATTAAGAGGATTCAGCCGGCGCAGGCAGATTACGGAGTCAGGAATTTCGGTTGAATCATTAAAAATAAATAAAACAGTAAGAAAAGAGGAAATAAAACAATGAGAAGTGATGCAGTAAAAACAGGCACACAGCAGGCACCTCACCGTTCCCTGTTTAATGCTCTTGGAATGACAAAAGAAGAAATGGACAGACCTCTGGTAGGTATCGTAAGTTCTTACAATGAAATTGTACCGGGTCATATGAATCTTGACAAGATCACACAGGCAGTTAAGCTTGGTGTGGCAATGGCAGGCGGTACACCTGTTATGTTCCCGGCAATCGCAGTATGCGACGGTATTGCAATGGGACACGTTGGAATGAAATATTCTCTGGTTACCAGAGACCTGATCGCAGATTCCACAGAAGCCATGGCAATGGCACATCAGTTTGATGCACTGGTAATGATTCCAAACTGTGACAAGAACGTACCCGGACTTCTGATGGCAGCAGCCAGACTGAATGTTCCTACTGTATTCGTAAGTGGCGGCCCAATGCTTGCCGGACATCTGAACGGACACAAGACAAGCCTTTCCAGTATGTTCGAGGCAGTAGGTGCTTACGCAGCAGGCAAGCTTGATGAGGACGGACTGACAGAATGCGAAATGAAGACATGTCCTACATGCGGATCCTGTTCCGGTATGTACACAGCAAACTCCATGAACTGTCTGACAGAGGTTCTTGGTATGGGTCTGAAAGGAAACGGAACCATCCCTGCTGTATATTCCGAGCGTATCCGTCTTGCAAAACATGCAGGTATGCAGGTTATGGAAATGTACAGAAAGAACATCCGTCCAAGAGATATCATGACAAAGGAAGCAATCCTCAATGCCCTGACAGTAGACATGGCACTTGGATGCTCCACAAACAGTATGCTTCATCTTCCGGCTATCGCTCATGAGATCGGAATGGACTTTGATATCAGCTTTGCAAATGAAATCAGTGCAAAGACTCCAAACCTCTGCCACCTTGCACCTGCAGGCCCTACATACATAGAAGACCTGAACGAAGCTGGCGGTGTATATGCAGTTATGAACGAACTGAATAAGAAGGGACTCCTTCATACTGAGTGCATGACAGTTACAGGCAAGACAGTAGGCGAGAACATCAAAGACTGTGTAAACTTAAATCCTGAAGTTATCAGACCAATCGACAATCCATACAGCCAGACAGGTGGACTTGCAGTTCTTAAGGGTAACCTTGCGCCGGACGGCGGTGTTGTAAAACGTTCTGCAGTTGTAGAAGAGATGATGGTCCATGAAGGACCTGCAAGAGTCTTTGACTGCGAGGAAGACGCAATCGCAGCTATCAAAGGCGGCAAGATCGTAGAGGGTGACGTAGTAGTTATCCGTTACGAAGGACCGAAAGGCGGCCCTGGTATGAGAGAAATGCTGAATCCTACATCTGCAATCGCAGGTATGGGACTGGGATCTTCCGTAGCCCTGATCACAGACGGACGTTTCAGCGGTGCATCCAGGGGAGCATCCATCGGACACGTATCACCGGAAGCAGCAGTCGGCGGACCGATCGCACTTGTTGAAGAGGGCGATATCATCAGCATCAACATTCCGGAACTGAAACTGGAGATCAAGGTTTCCGATGAAGAAATGCAGGCAAGAAAAGCAAAATGGCAGCCTCGTGAGCCAAAGGTAACAACAGGATATCTTGCAAGATATGCTGCCATGGTAACCTCCGGAAACAGAGGAGCGATCCTTGAGGTACCAAAAGCAAAATAAAGATGAACAAGTACCCGGCGGGAATTGTAGCATAACCTGTGATTCCTGCCTGAAAAGTTAGGAGGATATGTAAAGATGCAGCTTACAGGTGCTGAAATCATCGTTGAATGTTTAAAAGAACAGGGCGTTGACACTGTATTCGGATATCCGGGCGGTGCCATCCTGAATGTATATGACGCCCTCTATGAATATAAAGACCAGATCACACATGTACTGACCTCCCATGAGCAGGGAGCTTCCCATGCGGCAGACGGATATGCAAGAGCTACCGGCAAAGTCGGTGTATGTCTCGCAACCTCCGGTCCCGGAGCTACCAATCTGGTAACAGGAATCGCTACCGCATACATGGATTCCGTACCAATGGTGGCAATCACATGTAACGTGGGAACACCGCTGCTCGGAAAGGATTCTTTCCAGGAGGTTGATATTACAGGAATTGTAATGCCTATTACAAAGCACAGCTTTATCGTAAAAGACATTACTACTCTGGCAGACACTGTACGCAGAGCATTCTATATTGCAAAGAGCGGACGTCCCGGTCCTGTGCTTGTAGATGTGACCAAGGATGTGACAGGTGCGAAATATGAATATACTGCCTGCGCTCCTGCTGAGATCACACCGAAAACAGACACCATCAAAGACGAAGACATTGCAACTGCAGTACAGATGATCAAAGAAGCGAAGAGACCATTTATTTTTACAGGCGGCGGTACGATTATCTCAGAGGCATCCAGAGAAGTGACAGAACTTGCTCACAGAATCGACGCTCCTGTATGTGACAGTCTTATGGGTAAGGGAGGATTTTCCGGAGAAGATCCTCTGTACACAGGAATGCTTGGAATGCATGGAACAAAAACTTCCAATCTTGGTGTCTCAGGCTGCGATCTCCTGATCGTGCTGGGAGCCAGATTCAGTGATCGTGTCACAGGAAACACAAAGACCTTTGCAAAGAATGCGAAGATTCTCCAGATTGACGTAGATGCTGCAGAGATTAACAAAAACATCGTAGTAGATGCAAGTGTGGTAGGAGATGAGAAAGAAGTTCTCAAACGTATTCTGGCAGAGGTTCCGGAAATGAGACATTCGGAATGGACTGCACATATCAGTGAACTGAAGGAAAAATATCCGTTAAGATATGATCATTCCCAGCTTACAGGCCCATACATTATTGAAAAGCTGTACGAACTGACAAAGGGAGATGCCATCATCACAACAGAGGTTGGACAGAACCAGATGTGGGCAGCTCAGTATTTCAAATACAAAGAGCCAAGAACCTTCCTTTCTTCCGGTGGTCTGGGAACAATGGGATATGGTCTTGGAGCAGCAATCGGTGCCAAGATGGGAAGACCGGACAAAACTGTGGTAAACATTGCAGGTGACGGCTGCTTCCGTATGAATATGAATGAGATTGCAACAGCAGTCCGCTGTGGCAGACCTTTAATTGAAATTGTATTGAACAATCATGTACTGGGAATGGTACGTCAGTGGCAGACATTGTTCTACGACCACAGATATTCCCATACAATTTTAAATGATGCAGTAGATTTTGTGAAGCTGGCAGAAGCCATGGGAGCAAAAGCAATCCGTATCACAAAGATGGAAGAGGTAGAGCCTGCATTAAAAGAGGCTCTGGTATGTCCGGGACCTATCGTACTTGACTGTATGATCGATCAGGATCTCAGCGTATTCCCGATGGTACCGGCAGGCGCAAGCATTGATGATATTTTTGATGAGGAGGATATGAAAAACAATGAGCAGAGTGTATAATTTTTCCGCAGGACCGGCTGTACTGCCGGAAGAGGTACTGAAAGAAGTAGCAGAGGAGATGATGGACTATCAGGGCTCAGGTATGTCTGTAATGGAAATGAGCCACAGAAGTGCTGATTTCCAGAAGATCATTGACGAGGCAGAGCAGGATCTTCGTGATCTGATGAAGATTCCAGATAACTATAAGGTATTATTCCTTCAGGGCGGAGCTTCCCAGCAGTTCGCAGCAATCCCTATGAACCTTATGAAGAACAAGGTAGCTGATTACATTGTAACAGGACAGTGGGCAAAGAAAGCATACCAGGAAGCACAGAAATATGGAAAAGCAAACAAGATCGCTTCTTCCGAGGATAAAACTTTCTCCTATATTCCTGACTGCAGCGACCTTCCGATCAGCCCGGATGCAGACTATGTATACATTTGTGAAAACAACACAATTTACGGAACAAAATTCAAGAAGCTTCCCAACACAAAAGGAAAAACTCTGGTAGCAGATGTTTCCTCCTGCTTCTTATCTGAGCCTGTTGATGTATCCAAATATGGCATCATCTATGGCGGTGTACAGAAGAATATCGGACCTGCTGGTATGGTAATCTCCATCATCCGCGAAGATCTGATCACAGATGATGTTCTGGAAGGAACACCTACTATGCTGAAATTCAAAACACAGGCAGATGCAGGTTCTCTTTACAATACTCCAAACTGCTACTGCATCTATGTATGCGGTAAGGTCTTCAAATGGCTGAAGAAAATGGGCGGCCTGGAAGAAATGCAGAGACGTAACATTGAGAAAGCGAAAATCCTCTATGATTTCCTTGATCAGAGCAAGCTGTTCAAAGGAACTGTTGTACCGGAAGACCGTTCTCTTATGAATGTACCATTCGTAACAGGTGACAAGGACATGGATGCCAAATTTGTAAAAGAAGCAAAAGAGGCAGGACTTGTAAACTTAAAGGGACACCGTACAGTGGGCGGTATGCGTGCAAGTATCTACAACGCTATGCCAAAAGAAGGTGTGGAAGCACTGGTTGCTTTCATGAAGAAGTTTGAGGAGGAAAATGCATAATGTTTCAGTATCATTGCCTGAATCCCATTGCAGAAAAAGGTCTGGGATTATTTGATGAAGAATATAAGAAAAGCGAAGATCTGCAGGAGTGCGATGCAGTCCTTGTAAGAAGTGCAAAAATGCATGACATGGAGCTTCCTGAGAGCGTGAAGGTAATCGCACGTGCAGGTGCAGGTGTCAACAATATTCCTGTAAAGGACTGTGCAGAGAAAGGCGTTGTAGTATTTAACACACCGGGCGCCAATGCAAACGGTGTTAAGGAGCTTGTACTTGCAGGTATGCTCCTTGCTTCCCGTGATATCGTAGGTGGTATCGAATGGGTTGCCAAAGAGAAAGACCAGGAAGACATCGATAAACTTGCTGAGAAACAGAAGAAACAGTTTGCAGGATGCGAGATCATGGGCAAGAAGCTGGGTATCATCGGTCTTGGTGCCATCGGAGCAATGGTGGCAAACGCTGCTTCTGCACTTGGAATGGAAGTATACGGATATGATCCATACATCTCCATTGATGCTGCATGGAATCTTTCCCGCACCATCAAACATATCAAGAGCCTGGATGAGATTTATTCCCAGTGTGATTACATCACCATCCATGTACCTCTTCTTGACAGCACAAAAGAGATGATCAACAAAGAAGCTTTAGACAAGATGAAAGACGGCGTAGTACTTCTGAACTTTGCCCGGGATCTTCTGGTTGATGAGGATGCTCTGATCGAAGCATTGGACAGCGGAAAAGTAAAGAAATATGTGACAGACTTTGCAAACCATACAGTAGCAGGACATAAGGGAATCCTGGTAACTCCACACCTTGGAGCATCTACAGAAGAATCCGAAGAAAACTGTGCGGTAATGGCTGTAAAAGAAGTCAGAGATTTCCTCGAGAACGGAAATATCAAGAACTCTGTAAACTTCCCGAACTGCGATATGGGAACCTGCGTAGCAGTAGGACGTATCGCCATCTGCCACAAAAATATCCCGAACATGATCAGTCAGTTCACCAAGATCCTTGGTGCAGAAGGTCTGAACATCGCAGATATGACAAACAAGAGCAAAGGCGAATACGCTTATACTCTCATTGATCTGGAAAGCGTAGCATCCAAAGAAGCACTGGATGAGCTGAAAGCAATTGAAGGTGTTTCCAGAGTTCGTGTGGTAAAATAGTAAGATACAAGTTAACGGTTTAGAGCGTGTCTGAAGAATCATTCCCGCAATCTGCACGCCCCACTTTGCGGTATATTTTGTCCGAATTCGGTTGTCGTAGCCCGCTACGACGCCCTCATCCGAACAAAATCTCCCACAAATTGTGACGCACATCTTGCGTAAAGCATTTTTCAGACACGCTCTAGTATTTTTATAATGACTGTCGATTTGCAATAAAGATTTATATATTTAAAATATCTCCTGTCCAATTGAGATTTTCAATTGCCGGGAGATATTTTTGTTTTCATGTTAGGATAAAAAAGAAGCCCGGCCTGGCAGTGCCAGAGGGCTTCCTCAAAGTTTTTGATGGTCAAGTGTATATTTGCAATCAGCATCCTCTTGATTTCATAAAGTCAAGAACTTCTTCTTTGGTGGACATAACGCGAAGAGCACCCTTGCGTGTGGTGATCAGAGAAGCTGCCGCATTTGCGAAGGTGAGCAGTTCTTTTAAGTTCTCTTCTGTCAGATTGTCCAGGCCATGTTCCAGAACATAGTTTAAGGAACTTGCGCAGAAGGTATCGCCTGCACCTGTTGTCTCGATAGTCTTTTCCTGAAGGAAAGGAGCAGCCTCTACTTTCATATCTTTGTAGTAAGCGCGGCTTCCGTCTTTTCCAAGTGTGATAAGGATAAGCGGAATGTTGTATTTCTCTTTCAGAAGTGCGGCGCCCTTGTCATAGTCTGTAGTTCCGAACAGAAATTCAACTTCGTTATCTGAGATTTTCAGAATATCGCATTTGCCAAGGCCGTATTCGATTTCTGCCTTTGCGTCATCCAGAGATTTCCATAATGGCGGACGAAGGTTCGGGTCGAAGCTGACGATACATCCGGCTTCTTTTGCAACGTCGATGGCATAGCGGGTTGCTTCGCGTACTCCTTCGTGAGTGGAAGAAAGAGTTCCGAAGTGGAAGATTCTGGAATCTCTGATCAGGTCTTCCTGGATTTCGTCTTTGGTAAGCATCATATCTGCACCCGGGTTACGGTAGAAGGAGAAATCTCTGTCTCCGTCAGGATAGGTATGTACGAAGGCAAGTGTTGTGTGTACTTCGTTGTCGATCACAAGGTTGCGGGTGTCGATCCCTACTTCCTCTACGGCATTCTTAAGCTGGGTTCCGAACATGTCGTTTCCGACTTTGCCGATGAATGCAGTTTTTTTGCCAAGCTTCTCAAGCATTGCAAGCACGTTGCATGGAGCACCGCCCGGATTGGCTTCCAACATTGGATTCCCCTGTGCGCTGCTTCCGTTTTCAGTAAAGTCAATCAATAATTCGCCTAATGCGGTTACGTCAAAGGCTTTGTTTCCCATTTTGTATCCTCCTTGTTGTAATGGAAAGAAGCATAGTATCCGGAACAAGATTCTTTCCATGGTTAATAACATAAATTTAGCGCAGGAAAGGGAATTTGTCAAACAATTTTCTTTATTTTTTTGTGCAAAGATGCTAAAATAAACATAACTTGATTTGTTATTGTTTACAGGTGACGTTTAATGTACCATAAATACGCTGCCGGTAAGGGTAACCGATCATCGTATTTCTGACAATCGGGGAGGTAACGCAGCTATGGACGAAAAAGTATACGGCTATATGGACTGGCCGAGGATTGAAGCTATTGTGTATGGAGAGGAAACTGCTCCCAGAGATGTGATGGGACCAAGGATCACGCAGGACGGAGTTCTTATTCAGGGATTTTTTCCTGATGCAGAAGAAGTCAGTGTGATCAGCGGAAAGAAAACCTATGTCTGCGAGAAAGAGGACGAGGCCGGATATTTTGCAGTATTGCTTCCTGTACGCAAGGTGCCGGAATACAGATTTCTTATAAAAATGGGAGAGACAGAGAAAGAATGTTATGATCCCTATGCTTTTCCATGCCAGATCACAGAGGAAGAGGAGAAGGCTTTCTGCGCAGGTGTTTATTATGAGGCATATAAGAAGCTGGGCGCTCATCCTGTGGAGATTAAAGGAGTGAAAGGTACTCTTTTTGCTGTCTGGGCTCCGAACGCAGTGAGTGTAAATATTGCAGGTGATTTTAATGGATGGATCGGACGTGCAACTATTATGCACCGTATGCCTATGTCCGGTATCTTTGAGCTGTTTGTACCCGGGGTAGAGGCAGGAACACACTATAAATATGAAATTAAAGTCAAAGGCGGCGAAGTTCTGTTAAAGGCTGATCCTTATGGGAACAGTGCAGACCATGATCCTGAGGGAGCATCTGTGGTAGCAGATGTAAGTGCTTTTCAGTGGAATGACGGAGACTGGATGAAAGAGCGTCACAGATTTGATGACAGGAAACAGCCGGTTTCTATATACGAAACATCTCTGGAGGAATGGAAATCCGCTGAGGAGCTGGTGGAATTTCTGGCAGAGGAAGATTTTACCCATGTGGAACTCCATCCTGTGATGGAATACCTGGATGATATTACAGGTGGTTATTCTACATATGCATATTATGCACCTACTTCCAGATTTGGAAGCGTGGCGGATTTTCAGAAGCTGGTAGATGAGCTGCATCAGGCGGGGGTCGGTGTGATTCTGGACTGGACACCTGCACAGTTCCCGCGTTATGCCTCCGGTCTGGAGAAATTTGACGGAACACCTCTTTATGAGAGACAGAATCCGGCAGAGGCCATTCATCCGTTCTGGGGAACATTGCTCTATAATTACGGAAGCCCGATGGTGAAGGACTTCCTGATCTCCAATGCCTGCTTCTGGGCTGAGGTCTACCATGCTGACGGTCTGCGTATGGACGATGTGGATGCCATGCTGTATCTGGATTATGGCAGAAATCAGGGAGAATGGACACCTAATATTTACGGAACCAATGAAAATCTGGATGCTCTGGAATTTCTGAAGCATCTGAATTCTGTGATAAAGGAGAGAAATCCCGGATTGCTTTTAGTTGCTCAGGAGAACGGACTCTGGCCGGAGCTGACAGACAGTGTGGAGAATGACCATCTGGGATTTGACTATAAATGGAGTGGCGGATGGACAAAAGATCTGCTTGAATATCTGAGCAAGGATCCTATTGAGAGAAAGAATTACCATGATCAGCTGACTATGTCCATGCTCTATGCATACTGCGAACATTATATTCTGACGCTTGGCAGCAGGGATGTTGGTACATTGAAGGATTTTGCGGATAAGCTGCCGGGAAGTGAAGAACAGAAGAATGCGCAGATCAGAGAGGCTTATGCTTATATGATGCTTCATCCGGGATGCAAGATGATGGCACCGGATAAAGATATGCCGAAAGAACTGGAGGTATTTGTCAAAGACCTCAATAATATGTATCTTGCTCATCCTGCACTTTATCAGCTGGATGATGAATATGATGGATTTGAATGGGTTCAGCTGATGAAGTATGAGGAGAATGTGATCGCATTCATGAGAAAGACAGAGAAACCGGAAGAAACTATTCTGGCTGTCTGCAATTTCGCGGCAATCCCATATGAAAACTACAATGTGGGAGTTCCTTTTGCCGGCAAATATAAAGAAATCTTTAACAGCGATGATAAAAAGTACGGTGGTAATGGTGTAGTAAATACGAGAGTTAAAGCAGCGAAGAAGGCTGAGTGTGATGAGAGAGAGTATTCCATCACATTGAAGCTTCCGGCACTTGGCGTGGCAGTCTTTACCTGCACTCCGGAAGAAACTGAGAAAAAGCCTGCTGCCGAGCACAGCCAGATCAAGAAATCCATCACCAAGACAAGAACTGTACGAAAGGCTGCCGGGAAAACAAAAGCAGCTGTAAAAACCGCAGTGAAACCGGTGACGAAAAAGGTGACAAAAGAAGCACCCCAAATAGTGAATAAAACGGAGGAGAAAATACCGGTCAAAAAGGACTTGACAGAGAAGAAATAATATTATAAACTAAATGCTGTAGCTGTCAGAATTATCAATTTCTGACAGATTACAGCATAAGCTGAAATAGCTCAGTCGGTAGAGCACTTCACTCGTAATGAAGGGGTCGTGAGTTCGAGTCTCATTTTCAGCTTGAAAGATATTGGGCAATTGTAATTTTATAGAAAATCCGCTATACTGAAAAGCAGAGTATAGTGGATTTTTTATGTTTTTATGGATGTTCGTATGGTGAGTACCTTAAAATTGCCGGTAGGAATTGAAATGATTGTAAAGAGAAATTTACGTTACTGTCCACACGCCACTATCCCGCGAGGTGTTTTGGCATGAATATGCAAAAATCCCGAGACATACAAGCCAAAATTCCATTGCCGCAGGCAATCTGGAATGAATTTTGGCTAAGTTACTGTGAACGGAGTGAACAGTAACAAATTTACTTGACAATCTCGGGCCTATCCTTTAATATAACTTTTGGATTATACCAAATAAATAATGACCGGGAATCTATCAAGAAGAATGGTTGATTTCCGGTTTTCTTATGTGGACATTATGGTCAGGAGTGCACGCAGACTGGATGGAACAAAAACGGACCGGATATATCTATAATTGGAAAAATGGACATATACAGATGCGAAACCATGCAGAGACTGGCACTGTAACAGGCGTCAGCATTGGCATAAACCGATGTAGGGGCGAGAGCTTTTACGCGTGGTTTCGTATCTTTTTTAGTATAAAGAGGTATCTTTTTTACATGAAAGGAGCTGAATATAGTTGGCAGAGGTTTCACTTGAACTGAAGGAGATAAAGAAAAGTTTTACAGAAGGCGAAGCAGTTCTGGATAATATCAGTCTTGAGATCAGTAAAGGGGAGTTTATTACTTTGCTGGGATCTTCGGGATGCGGCAAGACGACAACATTGCGAATCATTGCCGGTCTGGAACAGCCCGATGCAGGAAGTGTCTGGCTGGATGGCAGGGAAGTGACAGGTCTGGAGCCGAACCAGAGGGATGTGAATACGGTATTTCAGAATTATGCTCTCTTTCCACATATGAATGTTGCGGAGAATATTGGCTATGGTCTGAAACTGAAAAAAGTTCCTAAGAGTGAGATCAGGAAAAAAGTTTCTCAGATGCTGGAACTGGTGCAGCTTGAAGGATATGAAAAAAGAAAGCCTTCCGAACTCTCGGGCGGTCAGAAACAGAGAGTTGCCATTGCGAGAGCACTGGTGAATAATCCCAAGGTACTGCTTCTGGATGAGCCGCTGGGAGCACTGGATCTGCAGCTTCGCCGTGCGATGCAGATAGAACTGAAGCATCTGCAGAAGAAACTGGGAATTACATTTATCTATATCACTCATGATCAGGAAGAAGCTATCAACATGTCTGACAGGATCGCGGTGATGAGGGACGGACGTATTGAGCAGATCGGAACACCGGATGAGATCTATAATCATCCAAAGACCAGTTATGTGGCAACATTTGTAGGAAATGCAAATATCCTGCATGGGGTTGCAGAGAGTATTCAAGGAGAGAATGCAATCGTAAAGATTGGAAATGACAGGGTAATTGTAAAGCTTGAAACAAGTCAGCAGGATACAAGGGCAAAACAATACCTGGCAGCAGGAGAGAAAGTAACTCTGGCTGTGAGAAGCGAAAATATATTGTTACAGGAAACTGCTGTAATCGGTGATACCGGTACAGATCACAGAGACACTGTTGATATAAGTGTGTCAGGCGGTGGTTTGGATGCACATAATAAGAATAGTGTATCAGGTTTACAGGCAACTGTTACAGAGAAGAATTTCGCAGGAGGTCAGCTTCGTGTAACTCTGAAGCTGAGTGATGGTACACAGTTGATCGCCAGCAGATACGGAATCGACGCATCCGTCGCAGAAGGCCAGACAGTAAGATGCAGTTTTCTGCCGACAGATGTAGTACTGGTAGACAGGGAGGACATTCATGAAGAAGCGTAGAAACCGTTCTGACAGTTCTGCATGGATGGCACTTCCACTGTACATTTTTACTATTGTGTTTGTAGTATGCCCCCTTATCTATATGGTGGCGCTGAGTTTTGCTACGCCGTCCAGAGGATTTGGGGTGACCTGGAAATTTACGCTGGACAATTACAGAAATATTCTGGAACCTGTATACCTGAATACATTTGTGGAATCACTGAAACTGGCATTTACCAGTACGATAGTGATCGCTTTGATCGGCTATCCGTTCGGGTATTTTATGGCGAGGCTGCCGGAGCACAGAAAGAAAAAGGCACAGCTTCTGTTGTCTACGCCGTTCTGGGTCAATTCCCTGATCCGTCTGTATGGCTGGATCATTATTCTGCAGAAAAAAGGACTTTTGAACTTTGTATTGATGAAACTTGGGATCATTGAGAAACCGCTGTCCATCCTGTACAGCTATCCGGCAATTGTGATCGGTATGATTTATGTGCTTCTCCCGTTTATGATCATGTCTGTATACTCCAGCGCAGAGAAGCTGGACTGGTCTTATGTGGAGGCTGCCAGAGATCTTGGGGCATCCAGACTGCAGGCATTTTTTACTATAACACTGAAGCTTACACTGCCTGGGCTGCTTTCGGGTGTGATCCTGACTTTCGTGCCATCCATGGGACTGTTTTTTATTGCAGATATCCTGGGCGGAAATAAAGTGGTACTTGTGGGAAGTCTGATACAGGATCAGATGACAAGAGGAAGTAACTGGCCCTTTGCAGCAGCACTTGCTGTGGTGATGATGGTACTTACAACTGTACTGATCATGATCTACAGGAAAGTGACAAATGCCAGAGAACTGGAGGGAATCGAATGAAAAAGAATTCAAGATTTGCCGGATTTTATATGGGGCTGATTTTCTTTCTGATGTATCTCCCTATCGCGGTAGTGATCGTTTTCTCCTTTAATGAATCCAAACTGCCGGTGAAATTTACGGGCTTTTCCTTGAAATGGTATCAGGAACTGATCCATGACAGGGCAATGTTGGAAGCGTTGGTGAACAGTCTGATCCTTGGGGTATTAAGCTGTCTGGTTAGTGCAGTGATCGGTACTCTGGGTGCAGTTGGGTTATCAAGGATTCACTGGAAGTCAAAAGGGGCGCTGGAATACATTTCCATATTGCCGTTAATGATACCGGAGATCATCCTTGGTATGGTGCTGATGGCGTTCTTTTATATGCTGAACCTGCCCTTTGGCATGCTGACACTGTTAATAGGCCATACGGTATTCTGTGTGCCCTATATTCTGATGGAAGTGAAGGCAAGACTGGCAGGCATGGATCCGGCGCTGGAAGAGGCAGCCAGAGATCTGGGGGCAGGACCTTTTCGGGCTTTCCGGGATATTACGCTGCCCTTAATTATGCCGGCGGTAATTTCAGGTTCGCTGCTTGCATTTGCCATGTCCGTGGATGATGTGGTAATAAGTATTTTTGTAAACGGACCGCGTCTGTCTACGCTGCCGATCAAGGTGTACACACAGCTGAAGACAGGAGTGACGCCGGAGATCAATGCGTTGTGTACGATATTGTTGGCAGCTACACTGATTATTTTTATTGTTTATTCACTGATAACAAAGAAGAAAAAATAAATGCTATAGCTTTTAGGAACATTCTGAACAGCCGGCAAATGCTTTTGGAACAGCCGGATTATAAAAAACAGAGAAAAATACATTCAGAGGAAGGAAAAGATGATGAACAAACTGATTGAGTTAAAAAATCTGACCAAGAATTTTGATGATCAGCAGGTTTTGCGCGGCATCAATCTGGATATTTACGAGAAGGAATTCCTGACGCTTTTGGGACCCAGCGGATGTGGAAAGACAACCACTCTTCGAATCATTGCAGGCTTTGAAGAACCAAGTGACGGAGAAGTACTGTTTAACGGGATTGAGATTTCCAAGCTTCCCCCGTACAAGAGAGAGGTTAATACTGTGTTTCAGAAGTATGCTCTTTTTCCTCATTTAAATGTGGCGGAGAACATCGGTTTCGGGCTGAACCTGAAGAAGGTCGATAAAACTGTCATCGCCCAGAAGGTGGAGCGTATGCTGAAGATGGTTGGTCTGGAAGGCTTTGGGAAAAGAGATGTAACTCTGCTCTCCGGTGGACAGCAGCAGCGAGTGGCCATTGCCAGAGCTCTGGTAAATGAGCCGAAGGTTCTGCTTTTAGATGAGCCCCTGGGTGCACTGGATGCAAAGATCCGTAAACAGATGCAGGTAGAATTAAAGAAGATCCAGCAGGAAGTCGGCATCACTTTCATTTATGTTACCCATGACCAGGAAGAAGCCCTGTCCATGTCAGATACGGTTGTTGTTATGAATAACGGTGAGATTCAGCAGATCGGTTCGCCTACAGATATCTACAATGAGCCGGAAAACCGTTTTGTTGCAGGCTTTATCGGTGAATCTAATATTATCGAGGGAACCATGATCCGTGATTATCTGGTTGCTTTTGACGGATTTGAGTTTGAATGTGTGGATAAGGGATTTGAGGATAATGAAGAGATTGAAGTTGTATTAAGACCTGAGGATCTGGATATCGTAGATCCCGGTCAGGCAAAGATCAGGGGAATCGTGCGCAATATTACCTTCAAGGGCGTGCATTATGAGATCCTGATCGAGACAGAGCTTCGTACTTATATGGTTCATACCACAGATTATGCGGAAGTCGGAAGGGAAGTGGGACTGAAATTCGGGCCTGAAGACATCCATGTTATGTGTAAGATGGGAAGCTACTGATGAAACAGTACAGAAATCTTATCAAACCATATCTTGTGTGGGCATTTGTGGTCATTGTCATCCCGCTGATTTTGATCGCATTATATGCATTTACAGAAGATGGAAACGAAGTGCTGACGTTCTCCTTCACCCTGGAGAATTTCCGCAAATTCCTGGAAGCTACGTATATGAGCGTTATTTTCAAATCCTTTAAGCTTGGAATCCTGACGACGGTCATCTGTCTGGGACTTGGCTATCCGCTGGCATATATTATTTCCAAATGTCCGGAAAAATCCCAGAGTCTTCTGATCCTGCTGGTAACTATTCCGGAATGGATCAATATGCTTCTGCGTACTTATGCATGGATGAACCTGCTGTCGGACAATGGTATCATCAACCATTTGCTTGGATTACTGGGGATTTCCCCGGTGACAATGATGTATACGGACTTTTCCGTAGTGGTTGGTCTGGTCTGTAACTTTATGCCGTTTATGATCATCCCGATCCATACATCCCTGAGCAAGATGGATAAATCCTTTATCGAGGCTGCCTATGACCTGGGTGCAAATAAATTCCAGACCTTCACAAAGGTTATCTGGAAATTGTCCATCCCCGGTGTGCTCAATGGAATCATGATGGTATTCCTGCTGTCTATTTCCACATTCGTTATTCCGAAACTTCTCGGAGGCGGACAGTACATGCTGATCGGTAACCTGATCGAGTCTCAGTTTATCTCAGTTGGTGATTGGAACTTCGGAAGTGCGATTTCTCTGATTCTGGCTGTGCTCATTCTGATCTTTATGAGCCTGATGAAGAAGATGGATAAAGATGAATAAGGGAGGACGGCATGAAACGTAATAATAAATTTTTCTCAATGTTATATGTAGTACTCTGCCTTGCTTTCTTTTACCTGCCGATTCTGGTGACGATGATCTTTTCCTTTAACTCATCCAAGTCACTGACCAGATTTACAGGCTTTTCCCTGCGCTGGTATCAGGAACTTCTCGGTAACGGGGAAGTAATTAAGGCAGTTTATGTATCTGTTACCATTGCGATCATTGCGACCATTGTTTCTACAATACTTGGAACCATTACAGCGATCGGTTTATCCAAATCAAAGAAGGTAATCAAGGAACTGCTTTTGAATATTAATAATATCCCGATTCTGAATCCTGAGATCGTAACTGCCATCAGTCTGATGCTGTTGTTCTCTTCTCTGGGATTTCGAAAAGGATATCTGACTATGCTGCTGGCACATATTGCGTTCTGCACCCCGTATGTAATTACCAGCGTTTATCCGAAGGTAAGGGCTCTGGATCCGAATATGGCAAATGCTGCCATGGACCTTGGGGCAACACCTTTTCAGGCTCTGACAAAGGTTATCGTGCCGATGATCAAAGAGGGTATTTTCGCAGGCGCGCTGCTTGCATTTACCATGTCATTTGATGATTTCGTTATTTCCTATTTCGTATCAGGAAATGGTGTAAAGAATATCTCTATTGTTGTATATAATATGACAAAGCGTATCAATCCGACGATCAATGCTTTGTCAACCATCGTGATCGTAGTCATCATCGTGGTACTGCTTTTGTCCAATCTGCTTCCGAAGTTTAAGAATAAAGCCAGAAAGCTGAACAGGAAAGCAGTAAAAATTGTCTCTGTAGTTCTGGTTGTTGCCGTTACGGCAGGGCTGATCAAATGGGGATTCGTGGCGCAGTCCACTCATGTGCTGAAAGTTTACAATGCAGGAGAGTACATGGATCTTTCCCTGCTGGAGGATTTCGAAAAAGAATATGATTGTACCATCGTATACGAGACTTTTGAGTCAAATGAGATGATGTACACCAAGCTTTCAAGCGGTGAGACTTATGATGTGCTGATCCCGTCTGATTACATGATTGAGAGACTGATCAAAGAAGAATATCTGCAGGCACTTGACTGGAAAGAAATTCCGAATAAGAAAAATCTGCTGAATGATGTCATGAACCAGAGCTATGATCCGGGCAACCGTTATTCCTGTCCGTATTTCTGGGGAACAGTAGGAATCCTTTATGATAAGACAGTAGTAGATGAGGCTGATCTGAAAGATGGCTGGAATCTTCTGTGTAATCCGAAATATAAAGGAAATATTTACATGTATGATTCTGAGAGAGATTCCTTTATGATAGCATTAAAGGCACTTGGGTATTCCATGAATACTACAAATGAGTCTGAGATCGAGGAGGCTTATCAGTGGCTGATCAATCAGCGTGACACTATGGATCCGATCTATGCAGGCGATGATGTGATCGACAACATGATTTCAGGAAACAAAGCGCTGGCAGTTGTGTACTCCGGAGATGCATCTTACATTATCAGTGAAAACCCGAATCTGGACTACTTCACACCGGAACAGGGAACCAACAGATGGTATGATGCAATGGTTATCACAAAGGACTGCAGCGAAGTACAGCTTGCCCATGAATTTATTGATTTTATGATCAGTGATAAATCTGCTCTTTCCAATACGGAAGAAGTAGGGTATACTTCTACAGTGAAGAGTGCTTTTGAAACCATGAAGGAGGGGGACTATGCCGGGATCAGTTCTTATATTCCGGATACAACCAACCCGAATAACGAAATCTTTGCTTATCAGCAGCCAAAGATCAAGCAGAAATTTGCGGAACTCTGGACAAAAGTAAAAGCAAAGTAAAAAAGGATAGCCGCTGTCTGCCGATACGGTGGAAGGCAGACAGTGGCTGATACAGACAACAATGCAGAGCATAAGAAGGGAGATCATTTATGAAAAAAAGAGTACTTGCAGTAGTGATGTGTGCATTAATGGCAGGAACAGCATTCACCGGATTCAAGGATGCAGGAGATGATAAAGAACTTGTACTTTTTACATGGGAAGGAATGTTCCCGCAGGAAGTTCTGGATGATTTTGAAAAAGAGACAGGAGTTAAAGTTGTTTATTCAAACTTCGATACAGATGAAACCATGCTTGAGAAGCTTTCCATGGCAAAGGGCGGCGACTATGATATCGTAATCGCAGATGATTATATTCTGGAAACTGCGATCCAGGAAGGACTTGCAGAGAAGCTTGACAAGGATTCTCTGGAGAATATCGAAAATATCAACCCATTATATCAGGGACAGTTCTATGATCCAGACGATGAATACACAGTTCCTTACGGAGCAGGCATCCCGCTGATCGTTTATGATCCGGAACAGGTGGATATTGATATCAAAGGATATAAAGACCTCTGGGATCCGTCTTTTGAGGACAGCATTGCACTGACTGCAAACTATCGTGTGATCAATGGTATCACCCAGCTTTCCATGGGCGAGAGCATGAATGAAGAGGACGTTGACGTGATCAAGAAGACAGGAGAGAAGCTTCTGGAACTTGCTCCGAATGTACGTCTGATCCAGGATGACAATACACAGAATGCACTTCTCAACGGAGAAGCAAGTGTTGCATTTCTTTATACCTCTCAGGTAACAGCTGCTCTGGCTGAGAATCCTGATCTGAAGGTGGTATATCCGGAAGAAGGACTTGGATTTGGTATTATGGGTATGTTTATTCCAAGTGAAGCGCCGGATAAAGATGCGGCATATTCTTTCATGGATTACATCATGCAGCCGGAGGTTGCAGCGAAATGCACAGACTATATCGGCTATTACAGCACAAATAAAGCAGCAGACGAGCTGGTAAATCCGGATCTGGTAGTTCCGGATGACGTTACAAAGGGCGAGATCGTCCAGAATGTAAGCCAGGACGCAGACGCACAGTATCAGAAGAACTGGACTGAATTTAAGGCTGCCTGCGACTAAGGGGTTAATCAACTAAGGAGTTAATATGGATGTTTACAAGGGGACCGGTGCCTTTTCCGGAATTGCCATCGGTAAGATACTGTATTATCATAAAAGCGAATATCAGATGCGCCAGTACGAAATCACAGATGTGAAAACAGAGCTGAATATTTTCCGGCAGGCGCGCACCAGAGTCATGGAACAGCTGGAGGATTTATATGAAAAAAACTGCATAATTCAGGGAACCCAGGCAGAGATTTTTCTCAGACAGAAGAATCTGCTGGAGGGAAAAAGCTTTCAACGTGCCATTGAGAGTGTCATACAGAGTGAAAAAGTAAATTCTGCCTATGCGGTAATGACTACAAGGGATGAGATGCTTAAGACTTTCAGAACTCTCGAAGAGCCTGCGATTAAAGAACGGCTGGATAATATGCGGGAGATTTCCGACCGTCTGATCGGTGAACTGGGAGGTATCTCTCCCAGGATAGATCTTGGGGATGAGCCTGTGATCGTTGTGACGGAGAGTATCACGCCAACAGAACTGATGGAGATGGATAAGGATAAACTGATGGCTATTGTTACCCATCATGGTTCCGACATGTCTCATGCTGCCATTATGGCAAAAACAATGAATATACCGGCGCTGCTGGAAATTGACACAGATTCGGAGTGGGACGGACGGCAGGCTATTGTGGACGGATATACCGGAACTTTGTATATTGATCCGGATGAAGAGGTAAAAAAAGAATATGAGATCCGCAGGCAGGCTGATAAAGAAGAAAGAGAAGAGCTTCTGAAATTAAGGAGAGAACCGGATATCACAAAAGATGGCAGAAAAATTGAAATCTATGCCAATATCGGAAATATGGACGACCTGAACAGTGTGCTGTATTACGGAGCTGCCGGGATTGGTCTTCTGCGCAGTGAATTCCAGTATCTTGGAAGAGAAAATTATCCTCGTGAAAATGAGCTGTTTCTTGCATACAAAAAGATTGCGGAGACCATGGGAGAAAAGCTCACTGTGATCCGTACGGCAGATCTCGGAGCAGACAAGCAGGCAGAATATCTGAATATCCCGGACGAGACAAATCCGATCATGGGGAACAGAGGAATCCGTCTCTGCCTTGACAGAAAAAGAATGTTCAAGGCACAGCTTCGGGCAATTTTCAGGGCGAGTGCATATGGAAACCTGGCGCTGATGTATCCGATGATCAGCTCAGAAGAGGAAATGGATGAGATTGAAGAAATTATCCGGGAAGTAAAGAGCGGGCTGGATGAAAAAGGAATTCCGTATAAACATATTAAGACAGGAATCATGATCGAGACTCCGGCAGCAGTCATGATCAGCCGGGAGCTTGCCAGAAGAGTGGATTTCCTGAGTCTTGGAACCAATGACCTGAGTCAGTATACACTGGCGATGGACAGACAGAATCCGCTTCTGCGCAAGAAATATAATGACCATCACCCGGCAGTGCTGCGTATGATTCAAATGGTGATCGAAGCGGGACATGCAGAAAACCGACGTGTCTGTATCTGCGGGGAACTTGCAGCAGACACTGCTCTGACAGAAGAACTTCTGAGGATGGGTGTGGACTGTCTCTCTGTAGTGCCGGCATGTATTTTGCCGGTAAGAAAAGCACTGAGACAGGTAGATCTGTCGGGAGATGATAAAGGTGCGTAAATTTGGTGAAAAGTAAAGTAGTATTACTTCCCTGTCGGGAATATGATGAAGAAAAAATCTATATGCTTCTGAAGCAGGGGCTGGATTTTCTGGGTGGAGTGGAGACTCTGATTCCAAAGGATGCGAAGATCCTGCTGAAGCCGAATCTGCTGAAAAAAGCAGAGGTAGAGAAAGCAGTGATCACACATCCGGTTGTAGTAGGAGTTTTTGCGGGAATCCTGCGTGAAAGTGGGTATGAGAATATTGTGCTTGCAGATTCCTGCGGTCATGGAACCACTCAGGCAGTGATCCGCGGAACAGGAATGGATACTTATCTTGAGAAATATCATATTCCGGCTATTGATTATTCTGAGGGCGTGAAAACTGCTTATCCGCAGGGAGTCCAGGCAAAGGAATTTATCCTGCCAAAAGAACTGTTGGAGCAGGACTGTGTGATTTCCCTGAGCAAGATGAAAACACATGCATTAGAACGTATCACCGGTGCGGTTAAGAACAGCTATGGGTTTGTATATGGATTTCATAAAGCGAAGGGGCACACGCAGTACCCGAGTGCAGACAGCTTTGCCAGAATGCTTATTGATCTGAATAAATGTGTGGCACCGAAGCTGTATGTGATGGATGGGATTGTGGCCATGGAGGGCAACGGACCGGGTTCGGGAGATCCGGTTCCTATGAATGTACTGCTGATGTCCACAGATCCGGTTGCACTGGACAGTGTATTCAGCCGTTTGGTTTATCTGAAACCGGAGATGGTTCCGACGAATTATCATGGCGAGAAAATGGGACTTGGTACATGGAAAGAAGAGGAGATTACCCTTCTGACACCAGACGGGGAGATTTCCATGGCAGAGGCAGTGAAAAAATACGGAAATCCGGCTTTTAATGTAGACCGTACAGAAGTGCGAAAGAATATCTGGACAAGAATGGCGGGAGCGTTAAATATTTTTCAGAAAAAACCATATATAGAAGCTGATAAATGTGTTCGCTGTGGGATCTGTGTGCAGAGCTGTCCGGTTCCGGGGAAAGCTGTGGATTTCAGAAAAGGCAAAGGAAAGCCGCCGGTATATGATTACAGAAAGTGTATCCGCTGTTTCTGCTGCCAGGAGATGTGCCCGAAGAAGGCAATCAAAGTGAAGTAGATGAAAAGCAGATAATAAAAAGCGCAACTATTTATAGAATTGCCATGGTATTTTCGCAGAATCAGGACAGAGGAAAGCCGGACAATTACCAAAAAGCACATAACAGAGGATGAGAGTATCTCGGATTGAGACAGATTCTATCCTAAGTTATGTGCTTTTTTTGAGTCATATCCCTCTTTAACCGAATCAGGAAAGTTCCCTGCTTTGGCTGCGAATATTCGTTATTCGTCTGACTATGGCTGTCGAAGATACAAAATCTATCTTCCGAGGCTTCTGCTTATCTCGCGGATGAATTCCGGAGTAGTACCACAGCATCCTCCGACAACAGATGCACCATTTTCAATCAGAACCTTCATATGTTCTGCAAAGCTTTTGGCGTCCATACTGTAAATGGCATTTCCCTGATCATCAATCGTCGGCATACCGGCATTAGGTTTGGCGATGACAGGAATGGATACGTTCTCTTTGATATTGCGGACAACGGATACCAGCTGGTCAGGTCCTACAGAACAGTTGATCCCAACTGCCACAGCACCTGCACCCTCAAGGGCGATCGCAGCCTCCACAGCATTTCCTCCGCTGAAAATGCTTCCGTCAGCTTCTACGGTCATTGTACACATTACAGGAAGAGAACTTACGGATGCAGCAGCATCCAGTGCAGCAAGTGTTTCCTCAATATTGATCATGGTTTCCGCAGCGATCAGATCAACACCTGCATCCTCAAGAACCTTAATCTGTTCACAGTATGTTTCATATGCCATCTCATAGGTGAGATCACCGGCAGGCTCCATCATCTTGCCTGTTGTGGTAATATCACCGGCAACATAGACCTTATGTCCTACTGCCTCTCTGGAAATATTTACAAGTGCATGGTTCATTTCCGCAAGCTTATCCTGCAGTCCGTGAAGTCCGAGACTGTAACGGTTTCCGCCGAAAGTAGGTGCGTATACGATCTGGCTTCCTGCTTCAACATAAGCCTTCTGCAGATTCTGCAAAACTTCTTTGTGCTCCATGATCCATGCTTCTGTACAGATTCCTCTTGGCATTCCGGCGGCCATAAGATTGGAACCGGTAGCACCGTCGAGCAGTACAACATCCTGTGTCAGCTTCTGAAATTCTTCTTTAGTCATGGAAATTTCCTCCTGTGTTTTTCTATGAAAGTCCTGAGTGGCTGCCATGAATCAGTCATGTCTGCATGGGTAAATTCGTGGATACCGGACAGGATGACTTTCATATACTGTGACATTATAGCACAGCTTTCAGGATAAATGGAGAAAATTAATAAATTTTTATTTCATATGATGCAGTAAAAATTTCATCCTTGTCCAGAGTGTTGATATATTTCTTTTCCGGAAGCTCGCCCTTAAATCCAAAATCATCACAGCGTCCCATCCATGGTTCAAGACATACAAAAGGAGAACCCGGGACGGACCAGATGCCAAAGCTTGGAAATCCATGACAGATCAGTTCCACATAAGGAGTTCCGTCAGGGAAAGCGATGCCGGCCTTTTCAATCTGGTCATCAAAAATAAGGGCATCTTTGTCAAACATGTGAGCATCAATAAGGCAGGAACCATTCTCAAGCTCCAGTGTATAAGCTTTATCTGCGACCGCGGTGCCTGATGATATGTCGATCAGCAGATAGGAGAGGGAATCCCGGCCGTCGAAAGTAAGATGATATTGCTCCTGGGAGCCAATTCCTCCGGCAGGTACATTGAATGCAGGATGGCCGCCAATTGTAAAATACATGGTTTCATCATTAAGGCTGATCACTTCCCAGCATACACTGACCTGGTTCTTCTCCAGAACATGCTTGATCTTCAGCTCAAAATCATATGGATAATTTTCTCTTGTGGCATCAGAAGATTTCAGCCTATGGGTGATGGAATCAGCAGTCATATCCACGCAGGTAAATTCGCTGTCCCTGGCAAACCCATGCTGACTGGAGGGATATTCGACTCCATTAATACGATAGTGATCCTCAAAATGACGTCCCACATTAGGGAAAAGAACCGGTGCGTGGCGTTTCCAGTAAGCCGGATCTGCCTGCCAGATCACTTCTCTGTTATGTACTTTATCAAAAATGCTACAAAGCTCAGCACCATGATCGTCTACAGATACTCTAAGATAGTCGTTTTCAATTGTATGGATCATAAATGAATCCTCCTTGATCGATAAATATTGTGTAACTGTTCAGCTGGCAGTATTCTGCAAGATGGTTTGGCATGAATAAGCCAAAATGTCATCACCAAAGGTGATTTGAAATGCATTTTGGTTCGTAACTGCGAAGGTACCGAATAGTCACGGACATTGATGTCCGGCAATTTTTAAAAAGGTTTTGATTTATAGCAATCCTCTTAAATGCATTATTTTAGAGGATTGCTGTAAGTTGATGCCAGAATCAATCTGTTTATAAGTATAACACATGGACAGGATTAAATATAGTTATAAATACATAAAAACAAACTTGAAATGTCGCGATAAAACGAAAAATACACGGATATAGTGACGAAATACAGAAATTATATGTGTAAAAACCACAATAAATAATTGACGAACAAAAAAATATTTGTTACAATTTACCTCAACGAGTCCTGCGGGACCAGAGCGTGTCTGAAAAAATTGTGACGCACATCTTGCGTAAAGCATTTTTCAGACACACTCTAAGACATAATGAACAAAACGTGAAAACAAGGAGGTCATTGCTATGGCGAAAAAAAGAAATATCATTGTTGGACAATCAGGAGGACCTACTGCAGTAATCAATTCCAGTCTTGCCGGAGTTTATAAGAATGCCATTGAACGAGGATTTGACAAAGTATACGGAATGCTTCACGGCATTCAGGGACTGTTGGATGAACAGTATATTGATCTGTCAACACAGATTCATTCAGAACTGGATATCGAATTACTCAAGAGAACACCATCTGCATTTTTAGGTTCCTGTCGTTACAAGCTTCCTGAGATTCACGAAGATAAAGCAATTTATGAGAAAATTTTTGAGATCTTAAATAAACTGGATATCTATGCGTTTATCTACATTGGCGGAAATGATTCCATGGATACGATCAAGAAACTGTCTGATTATGCGATTCTCACAGGACAGACTCAGAAGTTCCTTGGTGTTCCGAAAACAATCGACAATGACCTGGCGCTGACAGACCATACACCCGGATTCGGAAGTGCTGCAAAATATATCGGCGCATCCACAAAAGAAGTGATCCGCGATGCACTGGGACTTACTTATAAGAAAAATATGATTACGATCATGGAGATTATGGGACGTAATGCCGGATGGCTTACAGGTGCCACAGCACTGGCAAAATCTGAGGACTGCGACGGACCGGATTTGATCTATCTGCCGGAAGTGCCTTTTGATGTTGAGAAATTCCTTGCAAAAGTAAAAGATCTTCTGAATAAAAAAGCATCTATTGTAATCGCAGTTTCCGAGGGAATCAAGCTGGCAGACGGAAGATATGTATGTGAGCTTGGAAGCGTGGGAGACTATGTGGATGCATTTGGACACAAACAGCTTCAGGGAACAGCCACTTATCTGGCAAACTTCCTGGCAGCGGAGTGCGGATGCAAGACAAGAGCTGTTGAACTTTCCACATTACAGAGAAGTGCTTCCCACATGGCATCCAGAGTGGATATTGATGAAGCATTCATGGTAGGTGGTGCTGCAGTTAAAGCTGCAGATGAAGGTGACACAGGTAAGATGGTTGTTATCGATCGTGTTTCCGATGATCCCTACATGGCAGCTACAGGTATCTACGATGTACACAGAATTGCAAATGAGGAGAAACTTGTTCCGAGAGAATGGATGAATAAAGATGCTACAAACGTAACTAAGGATTTTGTAGACTATATTAAACCTCTGATCCAGGGAGATTATCAGCCTATTATGGTAAATGGTATGCCGAGACATCTGGTACTGAACATGAAAAAAGGCAGAAAGAAATAATTGATAAAAATTATAAACGGGCAGCCGGGCAGATCAACTTATCTGTTTTGCTTCCCGTCTTTTCCTGTTATATATGAGATGTGAGAGAAAATATAGATAAAGACCAGAATAAAGGACAGAGAAAACCTTAACAATAATAAGAATAATAAAATAAATCACATTATGCAGAATGTATAAAAAATTTAGCTAATTTTAGCAGAATAACCTTGACGAAATGACACAAACTCTATAAAATAATTATGTGCGTATAAGAAACATATATTTACTTATGTGCGAAAGGTGTGGCTGTTCAGTTACTTCACAACAGAATGCTGAACAGTTACAAAAGAACAATAATTAGGAGGAAAATGTAAAATGGCAAAATGGGTTTACATGTTTACAGAAGGTAACGCTAATATGAGAAACCTTCTGGGTGGTAAAGGTGCTAACCTTGCTGAAATGACAAACCTTGGTCTTCCTGTACCGCAGGGCTTCACAATCACAACTGAAGCTTGTACTCAGTACTATGAAGATGGAAGACAGATCAATGAAGAGATCATGGCTCAGATCATGGAAGCAATCACCAAAATGGAAGGAGTTACCGGAAAGAAATTCGGTGACAAAGAAAATCCTCTGCTTGTTTCCGTTCGTTCTGGTGCAAGAGCTTCTATGCCAGGTATGATGGATACTATCCTGAACCTTGGTTTAAACGAAGACGTAGTTAACGTACTCGCTGAGAAATCCGGCAATGCTCGTTGGGCATGGGACTGCTACAGAAGATTCATCCAGATGTACTCTGACGTAGTTATGGAAGTCGGAAAGAAATATTTCGAAGAACTTATCGATAAGATGAAAGCTGACAGAGGTGTTAAGCAGGACGTTGAACTTACTGCAGAAGACCTTCACGAATTAGCTGAACAGTTCAAAGCTGAATATAAAGCAAAAATCGGTGCTGAATTCCCAACTGATCCTAAGGAACAGTTAATGGGTGCTATCAAAGCCGTATTCCGTTCATGGGACAACCCACGTGCAAATGTATATCGTCGTGACAACGATATCCCATATTCCTGGGGTACTGCAGTTAACGTACAGATGATGGCATTTGGTAACATGGGTGATGACTGTGGTACAGGTGTTGCCTTCACACGTGACCCTGCTACAGGAGCTAACGGTCTGTTTGGTGAATTCCTTACAAATGCTCAGGGTGAAGACGTTGTTGCCGGTGTTCGTACACCTATGCACATCTCCGAAATGGAACAGAAATTCCCGGAAGCATTCGTACAGTTCAAACAGGTTTGCGAAACACTTGAGAAACACTACAGAGATATGCAGGATATGGAGTTTACTGTAGAACATGGTAAACTGTATATGCTTCAGACACGTAATGGTAAGAGAACAGCTCAGGCTGCTTTAAAGATCGCTTGTGACCTTGTAGATGAAGGCATGAGAACAGAAGAAGAAGCTGTAGCTATGATCGACCCACGTAACCTTGATACTCTTCTTCACCCACAGTTTGATGCTGCTGCTCTTAAAGCTGCTACACCAATGGGTAAAGGCCTTGGCGCTTCTCCTGGAGCTGCTTGCGGTAAGATCGTATTCACAGCTGATGATGCTGTTGAATGGGCTGAAAGAGGAGAAAAAGTCGTACTTGTACGTCTTGAGACATCTCCAGAAGATATCACAGGTATGAAATCTGCTCAGGGTATCCTGACAGTTCGTGGTGGTATGACATCTCACGCAGCAGTTGTTGCCCGTGGTATGGGTGAGTGCTGTGTATCCGGATGCGGCGATATCGCTATGGACGAAGAAAACAAGAAATTCACACTTGCCGGTAAAGAGTTCCATGAAGGAGACTTCATCTCCATCGATGGTACAACAGGTAACATCTACGACGGAATCATCCCGACTGTAGACGCTACAATCGCTGGTGAGTTCGGACGCATCATGGCATGGGCTGACAAGTACAGAACAATGAAAGTTCGTACAAACGCAGATACTCCTGCAGATGCTAAGAAAGCTGTAGAGCTTGGTGCAGAAGGTATCGGTCTTTGCCGTACAGAGCATATGTTCTTCGGTGAGGGACGTATCGATGCATTCCGTGAAATGATCTGCTCCGAAACAGCAGAAGAGAGAGAAAAAGCACTTGCAAAAGTTCTTCCATATCAGCAGGATGACTTCAAAGGTCTCTTTGAAGCTCTGGAAGGTAACCCTGTTACTATCCGTTTCCTGGATCCGCCTCTTCATGAGTTCGTTCCTACAGATGAAGCTGACATCAAGAAACTTGCAGATGCTCAGGGCAAAACTGTAGATCAGATCAAGACTATCATCGCTTCTCTTCATGAGTTCAACCCGATGATGGGACATCGTGGATGCCGTCTTGCTGTTACTTATCCTGAAATCGCTAAGATGCAGACAACAGCAGTTATCCGCGCAGCAATCGAAGTTAAGAAAGCTCATCCGGACTGGACAATCAAACCGGAAATCATGATCCCACTTGTTGGCGATGTAAAAGAGCTTAAATATGTTAAGAAATTCGTAGTTGAGACAGCTGATGCTGAGATCAAAGCCGCTGGTTCTGACCTTCAGTATGAAGTTGGTACAATGATCGAAATCCCGAGAGCAGCTCTTACAGCTGATGAGATCGCTAAAGAAGCAGACTTCTTCTGCTTCGGTACAAACGACCTTACTCAGATGACATACGGCTTCTCCCGTGATGATGCAGGTAAATTCCTCAACGCATACTATGACGCTAAGATCTTCGAGAACGATCCATTTGCAAAACTGGATCAGGTTGGCGTTGGCAAGCTGATGAAGATGGCTATCGAACTCGGCAAACCGGTTAACCCGAACCTTCACGTAGGTATCTGCGGCGAGCATGGTGGAGATCCGTCTTCTGTAGAATTCTGCCACAAGATCGGTCTTAACTATGTATCCTGCTCACCATTCCGTGTACCGATCGCTCGTCTTGCAGCAGCACAGGCAGCTATCGCTGAAAAGAATGCATAATTATAAATAATATATAAGTTCATGCGCAGGCATGACAGTGTCCAAACGATAACAGAATGGTCCTAAGATAGAGATATCTTAGGGCCATTTTTACATGGACTTTAATTCAGGGATGTGTTATAATCCCAGTGCCGAATATATGGAAATTGTTGGAAAAGAGGAAAAATTTATGCAGGAGCAGATCCCGGTCAGAAAAGTGGACACTGGAAAATATATGAAAATAATCCGTTCACTTCTGGAAGAAGGAAAAGAAGTGCCGCTTGTGGTGACGGGCAACAGTATGCTGCCTTTCCTGGTAGACGGACGAGACCAGGTTCTGATAAAAGAAGTAAACCGTTCATTGCGAAAAGGTGACATTGCTTTCTTTCAGAGAAAGAATGGACAGTATATCATGCACAGGATCCGCTATATCAGACAGAATCCGAAGACAGGTAAGAAGGAATACTGGTTTGTGGGAGACGGGCAGGTTTATACCGAAGGCCCGATTGAACAGGAACAGATATTTGGTCTTATTATTGAAGCTCAGCGAAAAGGAAAAAGAATCGGTGAGAAGAATATCCGGTGGCTTTTTTTCAGACATATCTGGCTTAAAATTGTACCATTTCGACCATTAATACTGAGATTATATGCATTTTTTTTACATTGATTTGCTTGAGAAACCTACAATGCAGTGATATAATAAGAAACATTAAAAATATTAAAAACAGAGGAATGCAATCAACTGGAGACAAGATTTGAATTCGACTTTTAAGAAAATAATCACGAAAATCAAACAGGGATATCTGAAAGAAATCTATGCAGAAACATTATGGATGTATCAATATGCCAGAAGATACTGGAAATCCATATGTTTTTACATATTTTCCGGAATTTTCGGGACAGTGATGGGACTGGGGAGCAGTGTAATGTCCAAGTATCTCATTGATGCTGTAACCGGAGGACACAGAGACAGAATTCTGATGCTGGCTGTAATTATTGTATGTATGACTGCGGGAGGAATTATTTCCAACGCTGTGATCAGCAGGATCTCGGCCAGGATTAATGTTGTGGTTCAGAATGAAATTCAGGCAGATATTTATGACAGGATCATAAATACGGACTGGGAAGCACTCCATCAATTCCGCAGCGGTGATCTTCTTAACCGTCTGTCAAATGATGCAAATCAGGTGGCTTCCAGCGTGATCAGCTGGATTCCCAACTGTATTACCAAACTGGTCCAATTTGCAGGAGCTTTCGTGATCATTTTCCATTATGATCCTGTTATGTCGGGAATCGCCCTTCTCAGTGCACCGGTCACGGTTCTTCTGTCCAGGAAACTGATGAGAAAGATGAGAAACTATAATAAAGAAATGAGGGAAATGACCAGCAGTCTGATGGCGTTTCAGGATGATACTTTTCAGAATCTGCAGTCTGTAAAAGCCCTTGGTCTGATGAGTCTCTTTGAGGATAAACTAAAAGGTCTCCAGAGAGATTATCAGGATAAAATGATGGATTATAATAAGTTTACCGTATATACATCATCATTTCTTTCGGCAGTAGGTACTGGGGTATCTTATATCTGCTTTGGCTGGAGTGTATACCGGCTCTGGAGCGGATATATTACAACCGGCACGCTGCTGATGTTTGTCCAGATGGCAAATTCCCTGTCTTCGTCGTTCTCTGCACTGGTACAGATTGTTCCTTCTGCGATTAATGCAGCAACCTGTGCAGGCAGACTTATGGCTGTTTCAGGACTTGAGAAAGAGAAATTTCTGGATATGCCGGAAGTGGGCAGGATCAGGAAATCTGCTGACAAGGGGATTACTGTTGAACTCAGGGATGTAAATGTCGTATACAGAGAAGGCAATGAGGTTGTCCGAAATGGTAACTTTATTGCAGAGCCAGGCAGGATCTCCGCTGTGATCGGACCTTCAGGAGAAGGAAAGACCACACTGATCCGTGTTTTTCTGGGATTGATCTATCCATCTTCAGGAACTGCCAGTCTTACAGACTGTAATGGCGTCAGCTGCTCTATTTCAGCAGGAACCAGAGATCTGTTCGGATATGTTCCCCAGGGAAATACCATGTTCGCAGGAACTATTGCCGAGAATATGAGAATGGTCAAAAGCGATGCGACTGATGAAGAAATCAGAAGTGTTTTGGAGACAGCTTGTGCCTATGAATTTGTCAGAAAGCTGCCCGAAGATATTTATACGCATATCGGAGAGAAAGGTTGCGGACTCTCAGAAGGACAGGCGCAGCGTATAGCCATAGCCAGAGCCCTGCTGAGAGATGCTCCTGTACTGATTCTTGATGAGGCAACCTCCGCGCTTGATACAGATACAGAAGAACGGGTGCTGAAAAATGTCATGAGTATAGGTGCCCACAGAACCTGCATTGTAACTACCCATCGTCCAAGTGTTCTGACTATGAGTGATCATATATACAGAATTAAGGAGAACCACCTTGAGCGGGTGAAGTGAAGATATGAAGGAGATGAAAGCTAAGAAATGAAAAAGAAAAGCGGATGGCGGATCGTGTTTATTATTTCAATTATAGGCTGTATCTGCTGCGCGGGATTTCTCGGATGGTATCTGTATCAGGATTACCGCACAGAGAAAGAATATGAGCAGCTTCAGGCAGAAGCCAGAGAGAAAGCAGCTCAGGAAGAAGCCAGGAAGAAAGAGGAAGACAAGGTATCACTGGAAGAGATAGAGAATGCAGAGTTTACCGGAGAACAGCAGGGAGAAGAAGCTGAGATCACCGAGAACTTTTTTGTTGATATGGAGAATCCCATCAACTTCGATGAATTGCAGAAAACGAACTCCGATATCTATGCCTGGATCAGAATCCCGGATACAAAGATCGATTATCCGATTGCACAGCGTGAAGGAGATCCCTCCTATTATTTAAGCCATGATATGTATCAGCAGCCGCGATTTGCAGGCTGTATTTATACAGAAGACTGCAACAGTAAGGATTTTATGGATCCAAACACAGTGATCTATGGACATAATATGAAGAATCAGTCCATGTTTCAGAATCTCCATCTGTTCCGTGATAAGGATTTCTTTGACAGTCATCCGGATGTATATATTTATACACCCGAGGGTGTTTTGAAATATACAGTATTTGCATCCTATACCTATGATGACAGACATATTATGAATTCCTTTGATTTCAAAGATAAAAAAGTATTTGAGAAGTATCTTGATGACATTTTTAATGTACGTGCCATGGATGCAAACATCCGCAGTGATGTCAGTGTAACTTCGGATGATCATATCATTACACTGGAAACCTGCGTAGGAGGACAAACTCAGTCTAGATATTTAGTACAGGCTGTTTTAAATAGGAATGGAAAGAATGAGTGAAAGAGAAAAAACAAACAAACAAAATCAGGTAGATCAGTTAAACAGAGGTTTGCTGAATATGCTTGACGGGACTGCCAATCCGGCAGGACGGACGCAGACAAACGGGTCAGTCGACAAAGAATCGGATATTTTTGATGATATCTTCCGCGATTTTAAAGAATCGTCAAAAGCTGCAGAGAATCCAACAATATCAAATCTGAAACTGATTCCGAAGCCGGAACCAATACTGGAACCCATACCGGAGCCAGAACCAATACCGGAGCCAGATCCAATACCGGAACCAATACCGGAACCAGAACCGGAGCCGGAACCCATACCGGAACCAGAACCCATACCGGAACCAGAACCAATACCGGAGCCAGAACCGAAGCCGGAACCCATACCGGAGCCAGAACCGAAGCCGGAACCAATACCGGGACCAGAACCGATACCAGAACCGGAGCCGGAACCCATACCGGAGCCGGTACAGAAACCGATATCAATCGCAGAACAGGAAACAGTTGCCACACTGCCTCCAGAACCGAAGAAACCGGAGAAAACAGTACGTCCTGTACGTAAGAGCGCGAATCCGGCGAAAAACAGTCCTCATATGAGATATATCAGATATGAAGATCTGGAAGAAGAACAAAAACAAAAACAGAAACATCAGCAGGCACAGCTGATACAGGATCAGCAGAGTCAGACACAGGCAGGACAACGTCGGCAGGCACAGGCTCAACAGCAACAGACACAGATCCGGCAGAGGAAGCCCTCAGCGTCATCGGCCAGACCGGTTCCCGCAGCTGATACAGACCGAACCCGGAGACACTCTAAATCCGGTCAGAAACCAGATTTTAAATCCAGACAGAAATCCGGTCATATGCAGAAAGCACCCCGAAAGAAAAAAGGCCCTCTTATTGCAGTGCTGGTAATCTTAGGCATATTAGTTCTGCTGTTAGCGACTGCCGTAGGAGCATACTTCTATCTGAATAAGAAAGGCGAAGCCCAGTTAAAGAAAAATCAGTCCATAGCATCCATCACCGCACCGGAAGAGGCGTCATCTGAAGATGATGGAAAAATGATAGTGTACAATGGTGCAAAATATAAGTATAATGAAGATAACATAAACATTCTGTTTATGGGTATTGACAGAGATATGCAGGATACCGGAGAGAAAGTGATCGGAGAGAATGGTCAGGCCGATGTGCTCATCTGGGCAGCCTTAGATTCAAAAACCGGACATTTATCCTTGATAAATATCTCCAGAGATGCTATGGTAGATGTGAATAAATACAATGTGAAGGACAAATACCTCGGAACTGACAAAATGCAGCTCTGTCTGGCCTATTCCTATGGAGACGGCAAAGAGAAAAGCTGTGAGAATACACTTCAGTCAGTTTCCAGACTTATGTATGGTATGCCGGTAAATGCATATGTTGCCATTGATTATTCTGCTATTGCTCCGCTGAACGATGCGATCGGCGGCGTTACTGTAAATGTACTGGAGGATCTCACACAGTCAGATTCCGCATTGAAAGCCGGAGAAACAGTTACTCTTCATGGAGAACAGGCACAGACCTATGTGCGTTCACGTAACACAGAAGTTCTGGATTCCAATAATCAGCGAATGGAGAGACAGAAACAGTATATTGATGCTTTCCTTCAGCAGGCAATTAGTCAGACCAAAAAGAATCCTACACTTCCTGTAACATTGTATAATGATGTATCCGACTATATGGTTACCAATATCAGCGCATCTGAAGCGACACATCTGGCAACCCTGATGATTCAGAACGGAGTTTCCGGAGGTGATATCCTGACTGTACCCGGTGAGGTAACTCAGGGAGATGTATATGCGGAGTTCAATCCGGATGACAAAGAGCTTTATAAGCTGATTCTCAGCGTATTCTATAAAGAAATAAAGCAATAATAAAGTAAGGAGGATGGTTCCAATGAAAAAAAGAATGATGATCATGCTGTGTTCTGCAATGTTAATCTGTGGTTTATCCGTTCCTGCAATGGCTGCAGTCAGCCCGACCGGAACAAGAGTTGAGACACCAACCACAAATAAAACCTCTACAGCACCAAAGACAGGCGAAGGAAATCTTGCTCTCTACAGTCTTGCAGGGGCTCTGCTTCTCGGTGGAACTGCTGTAATCTCAAGAAAGAAACTTGAGCAGTCCAGGTAGTTCGGTGCCGAGTGAAACATTGTGTGTTTACGAGTGAAAAAGTCCTCAGAAAGTCTTCCTGAAAGTTTCGGAGGACTTTTTTACGTCATGAGAAAATTTAAAGAATTTGATAAAAACATATATAAAATTCATACTAAAGTATGTTGGAACACCACATGGAAAGGGGTAAAATTTATCTCTGTATGAACATGCATATTTGGAAAGGAAAAAAATGATCGATTTACATGCCCATATTTTGCCGGGTGTGGATGATGGAGCACGTGATATTCAGGATTCACTGGAAATGGCAGTTATGGCTGCAGACAGCGGAGTCAGCATTATGGTGGCAACTCCACACAGCAATCAGACCGGCAGATTCGAAAATTTCTGTTCAGAGAAACTGAGCGGAGATTTCAGACGTCTGAAAGCAGCAATCCGACAGAATCACATACCCTTAAGAATACTGGAAGGAATGGAGATTTTTGCGTCGGAAGACCTGGAAGATAAAATTAAAAAAGGGCTTCTTACAGGAATCAATCATACAGACTATTATCTGGTAGAATTTCCCTTTGAGGCAGATCCAATGTGGATCGGAGAATGCCTGGATGCAGTCTTTGAAGCAGGTAAGATCCCGCTGATCGCTCATCCGGAGAGATATTTCTGTGTACAGGATTTTCCGGAGATTGTATATGAGTGGCTCAGATCAGGGTGTTATGCACAGATGAATAAAGGAAGCATTCTGGGCAGATTTGGCGGCAGAGTCAGAGAGAGCGCACGGATACTGCTGGAAAATGATCTGATCACCTGTGTGGCGAGCGATGCCCACAGATCCTATGTAAGAACACCCCATATGAAAGAAGTGAGAGATCACCTGACCAGAAATGGCGGGTTTGAATATACATATCACCTTCTGGAAGGCAACCCCCGGCGGATCATAAGTAACAGACAGATCCCTGCCCACGGCAGACGTCCGGAACGGCTCAGAAGGTACTACTGGTGAGAGGGAGAACAAGGAGAATGTTATGAAAAAATTAAGAATACTAAGCATTATCGTATTTGTGGCAGCAGCGGTCTCCTTTGGAATGTACAGAAATGAACAGATCAATTCCAAGGATAACCAGGCTCCGAAGATAACCATGAAGAAAGATTCCATTAAAGTATCCTGTGATGCAGATCAGAAAAAACTTCTCAAAGGAATCAAAGCAAAAGATTCCAAAGATGGAGATGTGACCGACAGTCTGATCATAGAATCCATCAGCAATTTCACAAAAAATAAAACAAGAACCATGACAGTAGTGGCATTTGATTCCGACAATCACGCAACCAAGGCTACCAGGAAAATGAAATATAAGGATTATACTTCTCCTGAGTTTTCTCTCACTGAGCCGCTGCGTTTCCCTATGAATACACAGGATATCATGGGAACTCTCACATGTAAGGATGTACTGGACGGAGACCTCACCGGCAAGATAAAGATGTCCAGCGAATATTATGTGCAGGCTGACAAGGCCGGAGAATATCCAATGATGTATCAGGTAGCCAACAGCGCAGGCGATGTACAGAAACTTCCTGTAACTGTAGAGATCTATGATCCTGCCAAAGAATCCCAGAGACCTCAGATCGAACTGTCCCAGTATCTGATCTATACTTCTGCAGGGACAGTGATCAATCCATGGGATTATGTACAGCAGATTACAATGGGCGGGATTAAATATATCAGAGATGAGGACGGAGTACTCAGAGATCCCAAGCCATCCCAGAACCAGCAGAGAACATCCATAACATCCGAAGAAGTACAGATCAACAATGAGGCTGACTTTAACAAACCCGGAGTATATGAGATCACATACCAGATGACAGATGACAGCGGCAAAGAGAGTGTGACCGGACAGGTTCGCCTGATTGTAGTCGTAAGATAAGGAAGGAAGAGAACATGGAAGAGAGAATTGACGGTGGACTGGTTCCACAGATTGATCTGATCAGCATGCTGAAAGATATAGCAAAGGAATGGTGGGCAATCCTGCTTCTTTCCCTGGCTGTGGCATTGTTTGCTGATATCTGGGTGAATGTCACCTATCAGCCCGAATATAAGACATCCACAACTTTTGTAGTCACTGCCAAAGGAATGAACACAAATGTATATCAGAATTTGAATTCCACCCAGCAGCTGGCACAGCAGTTTACAGAGATCATGGACAGCAATGTCCTGAAGAAAAAAGTAGCACAGGATCTGAAAATGAGCAGCCTGAATATTGATTCATCTGTAGATCTGGTACCTGAGACAAACCTGATCACTCTGTCTGTGAAAGCAGGCACAGCTGTAGAGTCTTACAGGATTCTGCAGTCTATCATGAAGAATTATAATACAGTATCCGATTATGCTATCAAGAATGTGATCATAGAGACCATTCAGAACCCGGCAGTGTCTATGGCGCCTGTGAATCCTCTGAATGAGAAGAAAACAATGATAATAGCATTTATAGCCGCAGCAGCAGTATTTATGGTACTGGTTGCAGGCCTTTCCTATCTTCGTGATACAATCAAGAATCCCAAGGATGTTACCTCCAAACTGGATACCAGACTTCTGGGAAGTATCTATCACGAGAAGAAATCCAAATCCATTAAGCTTCGTAAGAAAAAGGAATTTGTATCCATGCTGATCAGTAATCCGCTCAGAAGCTTTCAGTACGCAGAATCCAACAAGATGATGTCATCCAGAGTCAGAAGCTACATGGATAAGGAGAATGCAAAAACACTTCTGGTCACCAGCGTAATGGAGAATGAAGGTAAATCCACAGTAGCGGCAAACCTGGCACTCGGACTCGCGCAGGAAGGCAGCAGAGTAATGCTCATTGACTGTGACTTCCGTAAACCGGCACAGTACAAGATCTTTGACATGGAAGGCAAAGACGCAGATGATCTGGGTAAGGTGCTGACAGGCAAGGCAGGAACAGAGAATCTGATCTGCAACTGGAATGATACAAACCTCTATATGATACTGAACCGAACATCCTCTAATTCCATTGAGGCATTGCTTAAGAGTACCACACTGAGACAGATTGTGGGATTCTGCAGGCAAAACATGGATTATGTGATCATTGATACCTCTCCTCTGGCACTGGTATCAGATACAGAGGAGCTGGCACAGATGGCAGATGCTTCCGTACTCGTAGTGAGACAGGATACTGTCCTTACCAAGGACATCAATGACGCCATCGATATTCTGAACAATACCAGAGGCAAGGTTCTGGGATGCGTGCTTAATGATGCATCATCATCTCAGATCACAGGAAGTACAGCACATTATGGATATGGAGGATATTATGAGAAACGAGCATAACAGTAGAGAAACAGATTCCGGGATCCTGTATTTTACTACGATCCTGGATGATATGTGGAGAGGCTTCAAGAAGTTTTTCCTGCTGTGCCTGATCATTATCGCAGCCTGCGGAGCAGGATTCTACTTCAGGGCCAAAACAAGCTACAAACCATCTTATCAGGCATATTCCTCCTTTGTGGTAGATACCAAGACAGCCTATGTCTACAATCAGGATTATTCCAATGAGAAGACTGCAGGTCAGCTCAGTAAGACATTCCCTTATATCCTTACCAGTGGTGCCTTATCAGATATTGTGGCAGAAAGTCTGGATGTGGATACTATTCCTGCAACGATCACTGCTGAAGCAATCTCGGATACTTCTATTTTCACCATTAATGTAACAGCATCTGATCCTGATACTGCCTACAATGTACTTCAGGCAGTGATCAAGTATTACCCTGAGGTTGCAGAATATATTATCGGTGATACCCAGCTTACTCAGATGGATGAGAGCGGTGTGCCGGAATCACCTGTAAATCCGCCGCAGTTCAGGCAGTCAGCTGTGAAGGGAGCTTTGGGAGGAGTTGTATTAAGTCTTTTATTCCTGTTCTTCTATGCAGCTACAAGAAAGACAGTGAGAAGAGAAGAGGATCTGAAAGATTACTTAAGTATCCCTTATCTTGGCAGTGTGCCCAAGTCACGTGGAAAACGCAGAAAAAAGAGCAAAAAGACAGTCCTTCTGGATGGTTCAGGAAACAATACGGTTCTCAGAGAGAGCTTTCGTACCGTGCGTACCAGAACAGTAAAGAAAGCAGAAGAAGACGGAGTGAAGAGCATTCTTGTCACAAGTGCCACAGCAGGCGAAGGCAAGACTACAGTTGCTGTTAATCTGGCCATCTCTCTGGCAAAGAAAGGCAAGAGCGTAATCCTTGTGGATGCAGACCTGAGAAATCCTTCTGTGGCAGAAGCTATGGGACTGGAGAAAAAGGAATATGGTGTAGCGGATGTACTGGAACAAAAAGCAGACTTAAGAGATATCCGTCTCAGATATGGAGAATACGGACTGGATATTCTGCCCGGAGGAGATCCGCTGAAAGATCCTTCCGTGATTTTGGGAGGCGGTCTGATGGAGAAACTCCTGCAGGTTCTGCCACGTAAATACGATTACGTGATTGTGGATACACCCCCATGCGGTATGCTGTCCGATGCGTCCTTTATTGCCCGTATGGTAGATGGAGCTGTGATGGTAGTCCGTCAGGATTCTGCAAGAATCGACCGTATTCTCGGCGGTGTTGAGAATATTGCGGCAACAGGAGTTGACCTTATCGGCTACGTACTTAACGGTACAGAAATGGGTATCACAGGTTATGGCTATGGATACGGTTATGGTTATGGGTACGGTTATGGATACGGATACGGTCACTATGGCCATTATGGAAAGAAAAACTACGGATATGGAGAAAGACCGGAGCCGGAAGAAGAGACGAAATAATGCGACAGAATACAACAATACCGGCCCCATAAGGCCGGTATATTTTTCCAAAAAAATAAAAGCAAAAATAGTACTTAAGTATGTAGGAATACAAAGAAGAAAAGGTTAAAATTTTTTTATATGGCTTTTATGGCAAAAGCACTATGAGAAAAGAAGGGTATGAAGAAAAAATGGTTGAAAAACAGAAGATCAATTATCATCTTTTATTGAGACGGGTCTGTCTGATCATATTGGATATTATTCTGACAGTAATCGCATCAGTTGCAGCACTGGCTACCCGTTTTGAATTTAATATCATGCAGATACCTGAGGAATTCTCAGGGGTCTTATGGAAGGACGAGATATTTTTTGTTCTGATCACGCTGATCATCTTTGGGATATTTCGAATATATAGTAGTCTGTGGGAATATGCAGGACTGGAGGAGGCTTTCAACATTATCGGTGCAGTAGTGGTATCTACACTCTGTGAGCTGGCAATCGTAGTGGGAACCGGTCGGCATCTTCCCAGAAGTTATTATGTAATGCGCACCTTTTATCTGGCAGCACTGGTGGGAGCAAGCCGCTTCTGCTACAGAATAATCCGTCTGCGTATACGCAAGAAAGAAACATTTACCATCAGCCGTAAGAAGAAAAGAATTATGCTGATCGGTGCAGGAGAAGCAGGCAGAACTCTTATACAGGAGATCCAGAACAGCCGTTATCTGGATCAGAAAGTCTGTTGTGTGATCGATGATAACAGCCGGAAAATAGGTCGGTTTATCATGGGAATCCGGGTAGTTGGTGATCGTTATGCGATTCAGAAGAATGTAGAGAGATACGGAATTGAGCAGATTATTATCGCAATCCCGTCTGCGGGAAGCAAGAAACTGAGGCCAATACTGGACATATGCAAGGAGACAGGCTGTGAGCTGAAGATCCTTCCTGGTATGTATCAGCTGGTAAATGGTGAGGTGAATGTAAGTAAAATCCGTCCTGTAAATATTGACGACCTCCTGGGCAGAGAAGAGATCTCCGTAAATATGGAAGAAATCCTGAATTACGTATCAGGCAAAACAATCCTTGTGACAGGAGGAGGCGGCTCCATCGGAAGTGAACTGTGTCGTCAGATTGCTTCCCATACTCCGGGCAAGCTGATCATTTTTGACATTTATGAGAACAATGCGTATGATATACAGTATGAACTGAATATGAAATATCCGGAACTGAATCTGATAGTCCTGATCGGATCAGTCAGAGATTACAACAGAATAGAGAAGATTTTCGCAGCACACAAACCGGATATCATCTATCATGCCGCTGCACATAAGCATGTACCTCTTATGGAATCCAGCCCGAATGAAGCTATTAAGAACAATGTGCTGGGAACCTACAATCTGGTACTGGCAGCTGACAGATGGAAAGTAAAGAAATTCGTTCAGATTTCCACAGATAAAGCTGTGAATCCTACTAACATTATGGGAGCCTCCAAGAGAGTCTGTGAGATGATCATACAGAGCTTCAACAGACATTCTCAGACAGACTATGTAGCTGTTCGCTTCGGAAATGTCCTGGGCAGCAATGGCAGTGTAATTCCTTTATTCAAGAAACAAATTGCAGCCGGCGGTCCTGTCACTGTCACAGACCCGGAGATCATCCGTTATTTCATGACAATCTCAGAGGCAGTTTCCCTGGTACTTCAGGCAGGAGCTTATGCAAAAGGCGGCGAGATCTTCGTACTGGATATGGGAGAACCTGTCAAGATCCTTGATCTGGCAACGAACATGATCCGACTGTCAGGCTATAAACCCGGAAAAGACATAGAGATCAAATTCACAGGCCTGCGCCCGGGTGAGAAACTCTACGAGGAGCTTCTGATGGATGAGGAAGGTATGACAGATACCCCTAATAAATTGATTCATATCGGTCATCCTATTGACGTAGATGAGAATAAGCTATATTATGCTCTTAGAGTAATGGAGGATGCTGCTGCAAATGAGACGGATGACATGCGTCTTATTATGGAGAGCATAGTGCCAACCTATAAAGTAAAGACAGAGGATATGTAATGAGAAGGAAGAAATCGAGAGATTCTTACATAAAATTTAAGAATACTGCAGACAGAGTCATTGCCGGAGCCGGGCTTGTGATTCTCTCTCCGGTGATGGCAGGAATTGCCATCGCCATAAAGGCAGAAGAAGGAATCAGCGCCCCGGTATTCTTTAAACAGAAGAGAGTGGGCATCAATAAGAGCCATTTCATGCTGTACAAATTTCGAAGCATGAGAGCGGATACGCCTCATGATATGCCTACCCATCTCCTTCTGGACCCTGAGCAGTATCTTACGAAAACAGGAAAATGGCTTCGCAAAACAAGCCTGGACGAGCTGCCTCAGCTTTTGAATATTTTCCGGGGAGATATGGCAGTAATCGGCCCAAGACCGGCTCTGTGGAACCAGTATGATCTGCTGGAAGAGAGAGACAAATACGGAGCAAATGATATTAAACCCGGCCTCACCGGATGGGCGCAGATTCACGGACGGGATGAACTGGAGATTACAGAGAAAGCCCGCCTGGATGGCTATTACGCAGATCATATGGGACTGTTTATGGATATTCGCTGCTTTGTCGGAACGATTTTCTCTGTGCTTAGAAGTGACGGAGTGGTAGAAGGCGGTACAGGAGCTATGGACAAACCGAAGAAAAAACTCCTGATCATTACCAATCATTCTTACATGCTGTATCGCTTCCGCAAGGAACTGATAGAAGCATTATCAGATGAATACGACGTAGTGATCAGTACTCCGTTTGTAGGGCATGAAGAAGATCTGAAAGCGCTTGGAGCCAGATGTATAGAGACAGAGGTCAACCGCAGAAGCGTCAATCCTGTAACTGATCTGAAACTGATCTGTACATATAAAGAGATCCTTAAGAAAGAGAAACCGGATCTGGTGATCACATATTCCATTAAACCTAATATTTATGCAGGATATCTCTGTGGCAAAATGCATATTCCGTTTTATGCAAATGTACAGGGCCTGGGAACTGCTTTTCAGAAACCTGTTCTGTCAGATATAGTAACCATTATGTACAGAAAAGCATTAAAGAAAGCAGAGAAAGTATTTTTCGAAAATCAGGTAAATGCCGCGGAGTTCTGTAAAAGAAAGATCATACATCAGAAGAAAGAAGTCATTCTTCATGGTGCAGGCATTAACCTTGAAGAATACAGTTACTGTCCATATCCGGATAATGAAAAGATTCATTTCCTTTATCTGGGAAGAATCATGAAGGAAAAGGGAATGGATGAACTCTTCGGTGCAGTGGAAAAACTGCGGGAGGAAGGCTATGATTTCGTTCTGGATCTGGTTGGATTCTTTGAAGATGAGTATAAAGAACAGGTGGAACACCTGGAGAGTGAAGGAATCGTGAAATTCCACGGATTCCAGGAGAATCCCAAACCATATTATGAGAAAGCGGACTGTGTAGTACTCCCAAGCTACCACGAGGGAATGAGCAATGTACTGCTGGAAGCTGCTGCTACAGGCAGAGCGATCATCACCTCCAACATCCCCGGTTGCCGCGAAGCAGTTGACAATGGAAAGAGCGGAATGCTCTGCCGGGTAAAAAGCACCGAAAGTCTCTACAAAGCAATGAAAAGATTCATCCAACTGTCCCCAAAGACCAGAGAAAAGATTGGAAAGGCTGGAAGGGAGAAGATGGAGAGGGAATTTGAAAAAGGTAAGGTCGTGGAGAAGACGATACAGGAGATTAAGAGAGTGTAATATAATAAGAGATGATAAAAAGCATTACAAAGAAAGGTCGAGTAGGTATGGAGAACAATCCTCATACCTACTCAATCCCAAGAAAAATTATTTGTAATGCTTTTTTAGTTATTCAAAGTCAAGATGCTGTAATCAAATTTTGAGGGATGTACAACAACAGGGAGATAGGAGTAATCAGATTTGCTGGTCAAATCGACAGGAATTATAAACAGCAATCGGGTTTGTAAGAGATGATAGAGAGAAAATCCCTGCAATATCAATCAATTATATGGAGAAAAATATGGATAAGTACTATATATTAATACTTGGATGGGTTGCCGTGATGGGAATACTGTCCATAATGATATCAATGAAACGAGTAGAGATGGTGTGCGGAAAAGAAGAATATCGGTGGAAACCGGTATGGGCAGTTGTGACAGTGGTGCCGCTTATATGGATGTGCAGCCAACGTGGCGGAATTATGGATACAGGTGTATATCTGGAGGGATTTAAGGATATGCCGGGAGTATTCAGTGGAATTGCATCATATATGGGAACGGTTAAAAAAGATAAAGGCTTTTACTTTTTATCTGCAGTTATAAAATGTATTGTTGGAAATAATAGCGTTGTATATTTGTTTATCATAGCCGTTCTTCAGGCGGGAATGCTTTTTTATGTATATCGGAAATATTCAAGCAGATATCTTGTGAGTTTCTTCTTATTCCTTGCGTCAACAGATTATATATCATGGATGTTCAATGGAATGAGACAGTTTCTGGCTGTAACAATTACTTTTATCGGAATTAAATTCATTCTGGATAAAAAGTATGTAAAAGCAATTATCTTGATTCTGATAGCTTCATTGATGCATCAAAGTGCGTTGTTAATGATTCCTTTTATTTTTATTGTACAGGGAAAGGCGTGGAATAAGAAAACATTATTATTCATTCTGGCAGTTATAGCTGTGGTTGCGTCTGTTGGACAGTTTACAAATGTGTTGGATAGTATGCTTGCGGAAACACAGTATAAAAATGTTGTATCGGATTGGCTGAGTTGGGAAGACAACGGAACTAATGTATTGCGCGTATTAGTGTATGCTGTTCCTACTATATTATCGCTCATTGGCCTTAAATATATACGGAATGCAGACAATCCGGTCATTAATCTCAGCGTAAATATGTCAATCGTATCTGTAGGATTCTACGTTGTATCTATGTTTACAAGCGGTATATTCATTGGAAGGCTTCCGATTTATTTCTCGTTATATAGTTATATTTTATTACCATGGGAAATTGATAATATGTTTACGAAAAGATCAGCGAGATTAGTGTATATTATTACTGTCTGTGCATATTTGGTGTTCTATTATTACCAAATGCATTTTGCATGGAATTTTATATAAGATATGAGATTCAGGAATGGAGAATTGAAGATGCATAAAAAAGAGCCGATAATCAGTGTAATTATGGGTATATATAATTGTGGAGATACTTTATCAGAGGCAATTAAATGCATAATTAATCAGACTTTTAAGGACTGGGAATTAATTATGTGTGATGATGGATCGAGGGACAATACATATGAGATTGCAACAAGCTATAAAGAAAAATATCCTGAGAAAATCATTGTGCTACAAAATGAGAAGAATAGAGGATTAAATTATACCTTAAATGAGTGTTTGAAACAAGCCAGGGGAAAATATATCGCAAGAATGGATGGAGATGATCGGTGCGATAAAGAGCGATTTTCAATAGAAATAGATGTACTGGAAAAAGAACCGGAAATAGCAATTGTCAGTACAGATATGGAATTCTTTGATGAAAGTGGAGTCTGGGGAAAAATCAGTCATCCGGAATATCCAATGCCTGAAGATTTCGTGAGAGAAAGTCCTTTTTGCCATGCCCCATGCATGGTAAAGAAAGAGGCATACATGAAAGTAAAAGGCTATTCTGTTTCTGAAAAGTTATTAAGGGTAGAAGATTATCATTTGTGGATAAAAATGTACAAGTGTGGATACCGTGGAAAAAATATTCATAAATGTTTATATCAGATGCGGGATGATCGAAATGCATATAGTAGACGTTCTTTAAAAAACCGGCTCAATGAGTATTATGTAAAAAGGCTGGCAGTAAGGACATTCCGATTGAAAAAATGGAATTATCTGTTGGCACTTCGACCGATTGTTGTCGGATTATTACCTGATTTCGTGTATGATAAGTTACATAAAAGAAGGTTAGCAAAATAAGTGAGATGTAAGAGGTGATAGAAAGTGATTCCTAAAAAAATTCATTATTGTTGGTTTGGGAGGGGAGAAAAACCGGAATTAGCAAAAAAATGCATTCAAAGCTGGAAAAAATACTGCCCGGATTATGAAATTATAGAGTGGAATGAAGATAATTTTGATATAGATCAATATCCATATTTGAGATGGTGTTATGATAATAAAAAGTGGGCGTTTTTAAGTGATTTAGTAAGATTATTAGTAGTATATCGGAACGGAGGGATTTATTTTGATACAGATGTAGAAGTGATTAAAACACCGAATGATATGTTAATATGCAATGCATTTTATGGATTTGAGAATAACGAAAATATATGTACTGGAATGGGATTTGGCGCAGAAGCAAAAAACAAGACAGTATATTCAATGATAAATGAATATATAAAATTAGTCCCAGATAAAGAGGGCAATTTTCCAATTATAAAATGTCCGGAATTAAATACCAAAGCATTACTTCCCTATGGATTAAAATTGAATGGGAAATATCAAAAATTAGATGGAGCGGAAGTATTCCCATATGATTATTTCAATCCATATGACGATCCGACAGGAAAGTTGAATAAAACAGAGAATACAGTGTCTATTCATTGGTATTCGAAAAGTTGGATGGATAAAAAGACGATTTTGAGAAGTAAAATTACAAAACCATTTCACCGCATTTTTGGCGTGGATTGTTTTAAGAGGTTAAAAAAGTGAAGAAGATATTGATTGTATCACATGCATTGGAATTGGGTGGTGCTGAGAGAAGTCTAATTGGACTACTGGATGCGATAAATAAAAAGGAGTATAAAGTAGATCTGTTTTTGTTACGGCATGAAGGAGAGTTGCTTTCTTTTATTCCGGAAGGTGTTAATTTATTACCTGAAATTCCGGCCTATACAGTACTTGCGCGTCCAATGGTACAGACTTTGAAAGAAGGACATGTAATATTAACAGCAGCAAGAATGTATGGAAAAATAAAAGCAGATACGTATGTAAAAAAATGTGGACATACAGATAGTGGAGTACCACTTGAGTATAGCCATAAATATACATATCGCTTTATGCCGGAGATACAGTCGGATGAGGAGTATGATTTGGCAATTAGTTTCCTGACTCCGCATTATATTGTTACACATAAGGTTCATGCCAAAAAGAAAATAGCCTGGATACATACAGATTACAGTAAGGTTCAGATTAATGAAAAATCAGAATTAGAAATGTGGTCGGCGTATGATCAGATAATTTCAATATCTGATGATGTGACAAAAACCTTTCAAAAAATCTTTCCAACTTTGTCAACGAAGATTATTAAAATAGAAAATATTATTCCAGAAAAATTGATTATAAGCCAGTCAAAGGAATTTATTCCAGTAGAGGAGATGCCGGATGACAGTATAAAAATACTATCTATTGGAAGATATTGTACAGCAAAAAATTTTGATAATGTACCAAATATATGCAAACATTTGGTAAAACAAGGAATGAATGTAAGATGGTATCTTATTGGGTTTGGTCCAGATGAAAACCTTATTAAAGAAAAGATAAAAGAAGAGCATATGGAAAAAAATGTTATTATGCTTGGAAAGAAAGCGAATCCATATCCATATATTTGTAGATGTGATTTGTATGTGCAACCTTCAAGGTATGAGGGAAAGTGTGTTTCTGTAAAAGAGGCACAGATGTTGGGAAAGGCTGTGGTGATTACTAATTATGCTACGGCAAACAGTCAAGTGGAAAATGGAGTAGATGGTATAATTGTGCCAATGGATAATGAAAAGTGTGCAGAAAGTATTTATTGGGTATTAAAAAATGAAGATGAGTTACAAGAATTAAAAAATAATTGCAAAAAAAGAGAGTATTCAAAAGCAAAAGAAATTAGAAAAATGTATGAGTTAATAAAAAAAGAGGATTAAAAAGAAATAGGAAAACAGTAATGGATATATTAACAATAACTTGTCATGATGTATATAATGTTGGAGCAAGCTTGCAAGCGTATGCATTAATGAAATATTTGGAGCAATGCGGTCATAATGTCGAAATTATTGATTACAAACCGAATTATTTGAGTAAACACTACAGTTTAACAACAGTTAATAATAAAAAATATGATAAATTAGGTATAAAACAATTGTATTTGTTGGCTAAATTACCAGGAAGAGTTATGTGTTTATTTAGTAAGAAAAAACATAATTTTGATATGTTTCGAAAGAATTATTTAAAATTAACTTCTATTAAATATAAAAGCTTTAATGAATTAAAAGAAAAATGTCCAAATGCCGATTTATTTATTGCAGGAAGTGATCAAATATGGAATCCATTATTTCAGAATGGAAAAGATCCAGTCTTTTTTCTGCAATTTGTTCCAGAAAAAATAAAAAGAGTTTCATATGCAGCTAGTTTTGCTGTTGATAAGATGGAAAAAGATGATTTCCAAAGAATAAGATATTGGTTAGAATCAATTGATAAGATTGCAGTTCGAGAAAGTAGTGGAGTTAAATTAATTGAGGAAATGGGATTAAAAGCAGTAAGAACTTGTGATCCAGTTTTTTTATTAGATGAATATCAGTGGGAAAAAATAATATCACACGTTAGCAAAAATCAAAAATATATTTTATTATATGATTTTGAACAAAATTGTGTGGTAGAAGAGATTGCAAAAGAAATTGCTGAAGAAAAAAAAGCGCAGATTATATCAGTGTTTAAAACTAATATACAAGCAAATATATATTCAGATATGGGGCCGTTAGAATTTTTGGATTTAGTAAAGAATGCCGAATTTATTATTTCTAATTCTTTTCATGCAACTGCATTTTCGATAATATTTCATAAAGAGTTTTGTGTGGTTAAGAGAAAAGAAAACATAAATACAAGAATGATTGATTTGTTAAAAGAAGTTGGGTTAGAAGATAGGATGGTGGGGTCACTTTCAGAACTAAAAAAAACAAAATCCTTAAATTGGGATTATGTAGATAATATTATAAAAGAAGATAAGAATAGAGCTAAAAAATATTTAAATGAAGTAACAGGAGAAAGGTAATGAAAGTACCATGTGTGTCTGTAATTATACCAGTATATAAGGTCGAAGAATATTTAGAAAGATGTATTGAAAGTGTGTTAGGACAAACAATAGATGACTTGGAAATTATATTGGTTGATGATGGGTCACCAGATAATTGTCCGCGGATATGCGATCAATATGCAGAAAAAGATAGAAGAGTTAGTGTGATTCATAAAGAAAATGGAGGATTGGCATCTGCAAGAAATGCAGGAATGAAAAATGCATCTGGTGAGTATATATTTTTTTTGGATAGTGATGATTGGCTTGAATTAGATGGACTACAGTATTTATATGAATTGGGTCAGAAGTATCAAGTTGATTTTGTAAGATATAGAGCAATTCGCACAGGATGGCCGGGAATGGAGGAAAATGCACCATGTATAGTCGAAGATATTAGAGAAATGGAAGGGGGGATTTACAATAAAAATAGGATTTTACAAGAAATTTATCCACGTTTATTGGCTACTTCTCAATTAACATTTGGTCCCATTGTCGGAGTGTGGGGATCTTTATATAAACGCGAGTTTTTGAAAAAAAATCAGTTGTTTTTCTATGAAGATATAAAGTTTAGTGAAGATTTAATCTTTAGCTCTAAAGTAGTTATGGCGGCAGAAAGTTTTTATTATGCAGATCAACCAGCAGTATATCATTATTTTTACAACAAGAAGTCAATTTCAAAATCTTTTCGTGAAGGACGTTGGGATTCATGTAAGAAAACGATTGAATTATGTGAAAATGATTTTTTGAAAAATAAACAATTTGATTTTAGTATGCAAATATATTATTTAAAATGGTTTTGTCTGTTTTTGGCATTAAATGAAAGAAAATTCATTGGTGATAGGTATGATAAAATTAAATATTGTAAAAAAATATTAGAAGATGATATGGTGCAAACGTTAAAGTTGAACTTAAAAGTATTTGACATATCGTGGAAACAGAAAATATTAATGATATTAGTTAAATTCAAATGTTATAAGGTGATTGCAAATGTGTGAAAGAATAGAAGTAAGTATAATTATTCCAGTATACAACGAAGAAAAGCAAATTAGTCATTGCCTTGATTCAATACAATGTCAAGAATATAAAAATTATGAAGTGATTATTGTAGATGATGGGTCAATAGACAAAACAGGGGAAATTTGTGATTCTTATGCAAAGAAGGATAGTCGATTTAAAGTTATACATGAAGCTAATGGAGGAGTGTCTGTTGCACGTAATAAAGGCATTGATGTAGCAACAGGTAAACTATTGATGTTTGTTGATAGTGATGATTTTGTTAAGCCAGATTTTATTAATAATTATGTTAAAATGCAAAGTGAAAGTGATGCAGATGTAATTATTGGTGGAATAGCTTTGGAAGAAAAAGGAAAAAGCATAGTTAATAAGGTTCCTAGTTTAAAAGAGCGAGACGAGGATAGTATATGGGATAACATATGTGTTAATCAGGAAATATATGGATACATACCTGCAAAGATATATAAAACAGATATTATTAAAAAGAATAGTATACGATTTAATACAAAAATGTATTCACAG
>ERZ1106950.243-NODE-243-length-63735-cov-11.811055_pt1 | contig 63735 bp, 56 predicted proteins | sample MGYA00403675_ERZ1106950 | MGnify/ENA primary metagenome ERZ1106950 (study PRJEB35170, sample SAMEA104062410) | human gut metagenome | biome: human gut; feature: human-associated habitat; material: faeces | place: Denmark | collected 2012-06-13 ... | reverse complement strand
CCAAGAAATCAGATTACTACCAATGCTTAAATTGTAAGCTTATTTAAATCGAGTTGTACTAGCATATGGCATTTTGAAACAATTCAAAATGGTATTTGCATTTATAGGCAAATAAAAAGAGAGCGCAAAAATGGCAGTAGCCCATAAGGAAACATTACAAAACTTATGACTTATGTCAGGTAAACGGAAAAATAGAAAATGCTATGCAAAAGGTTCACTGATTGCATAGCATTTTTTATTTTTGCAAGATATTAGGTTTCAATTTTTTAGCGTTCCATCGGAACGCGCAGCCATCACTGCAGGTGATGATCTCAGGGGTTTGGGGACATGTCACCAACAAGCACCAGACAGGAATTACGGGAACGAAATTTCTGCCTGGTAGGCATCTTTTACGTAAAGATGCATTGCTTGCCAGTATTTGTACTTCCTCTTATTATCGTAGAAAACTTAGGAAATGTTTACCTTCGATCTATTGTATTCTTCGAGATAACGAAATATAATAAAATCTGTCGGAGGTATAGATATGGATTATATGACGCTCAAAGAAGCCAGTGAAAAATGGGGCATTTCAGCCCGTCAAATAAATTATTACTGTGCAGCAGACCGGATTCCCGGTGCTGTAAAAATGGCAATATTATGGTTGATACCGAAGGACGCAAAAAAGCCGGTTGACGGCAGGACAAAACAAGGGAGGACTTTGAAACATGAATAGTGTTTTGATTATAGACGATAACAAGGAACTTTGTGCCTTGATGAAAAATGCGTGGAACAGATGTTATAGGATGTTAGGAAAATCTTAATATTTTCTCATGCAATCCATTGGGAATTAAGATGCTGCATTTGCTATACTTAATCGGATATACGAGAAAAAAGGAGTTGAAAATATGCCTGAAAAGATTTTGATTATAGATGACGAGCAGGATATAGCAGACTTGTTGGAAGTCTATCTAAAAAACGAAAACTACATAGTTTATAAATTTTACTGTGCAACGGATGCCATGTCGTGTATTGAAAACGGTGACATTGATCTTGCCATTCTGGATATTATGCTTCCCGATATGAATGGCTTTTCGCTCTGCCAGCTTATCCGCGAAAAGTATACTTATCCGATCATCATGCTAACGGCCAAAATCGAAGAAACGGATAAAATCACAGGTCTGACATTGGGAGCAGATGATTATGTGACAAAGCCGTTTCGCCCGCTTGAAGTAGTTGCCAGAGTGAAAGCACAGTTGAGACGTTACAAAAAATATTCACCTGGCACAATCACAGAAAAAGTTCCATCAGAGCTTTCATACAACAAATTACGCTTGAATGTGCAGACCCACGAATGTCTGTTAGACGGTGAACTTGTTTCTCTGACCCCAACGGAATTTTCTATCCTCCACGTTCTTTTGGCAAGCGCCGGAAATGTTGTAAGCATTGAGGATTTGTTTCATGCGGTATGGAAGGATGAATATTATTCTAAAAACAGCAGCACGATTACCGTGCATATTCGGCATCTGCGCGAGAAACTGAATGACACTTCCGATACTCCCCAGTATATTAAAACGATTTGGGGTGTCGGCTACAAAATTTAAGCGAAAGGAGAACGTTATGAAAAGAAGATCAACTTACTTGGCAGTTATTTTGTTTTTAATTTATCTGGCACTCTTGGTCTGGATCATATTGTTCAAATTGCAATTCTCAATCAGCGATTTGGACAAGATAAGAAGTGTGAACATCATACCATTTCATTATGATAAGAAAATTGGAGCGGCATTTCACTTAACAGAGGTGCTTGAAAATGTTTTGATTTTCATGCCTATGGGTATCTATCTCCAAATGCTACTGTCTAAAGCAAAATTTTACGCTAAGATAATGGTGATTGCCGGAACAAGTTTATTGCTGGAAACCACGCAATATGTTTTAGCAATCGGACGGTCTGATATTACCGATATACTCACAAATACGGCAGGCGGCCTCTTAGGACTTGTCGTATATTCGATGATAGTTCGGTTACTTGGGGATAGGGCTAAAACAAACAGGTTGTTTTCTGTTCTGGCGGTCATTGTAAGCGCCATTGTGATTGGACTGCTTGGATTTATCCTGTTTGCCAATCGGTAGGAGGTGTATTTATGCCGAATAAAGAAATTGCGACAGAAAAGCGTCTTAGAGTGCGTCTATACCTGTCGTTGCTGATTTATACCGTTGTGGGATATAGTTTGACAATCCTGCTGAATTACATCTTTTCAAAATTCGACAACGGTATTTTGGCATGGCTCTACTGGCGGATTGATGCGCTTTTTGTTACCTATTTGATGATAGGCTTTGTGTGTATCTTCAAATATTTTTGGAAAAAACCATGGGGGTATCTGGATGAAGTAATTACGGCAACCCAAACGGTTTATGAGCAGAACGACCATACAGTAGCCTTGTCTGACCCGTTGAAAGAGTTAGAAGAACAGCTAAATCAAATCAAAATGTCCGTTCTGTTGAGTAAGCAGGCTGCAAAACAGGCAGAGGAAAAGAAAAATGAAATTGTCATGTATCTGGCACATGATATACGCACCCCGCTGACAACGGTGATCGGCTATTTGAGTTTACTCCATGAAGCCCCGGATATGCCTGAACAACAAAAAGAAAAGTATGTTAAGGTCGCGTTGGACAAGGCGGAGCGTCTTGAAAAACTCATCAATGAGCTTTTTGAAATTACAAAATACAATGCACATACAGTCATTATCAAAAAAGAGAATGTGGACTTGCATTGTTTAATTGCACAGGTGATTGATGAAGTATATCCGACACTCTCTGCAAATGGCAACACGGCGGTATTTACTGCGGAGGATAACTTATCTGTGAACGCTGATCCCGAAAAACTGGCGAGGGTTTTCAGCAATCTTTTACGAAATGCTGCTTCGTATAGCTATCCGCAGACAGAGATCACTATATCGGCCAAACGGTTAGAGCATGATATTCAGATTACTTTTGAAAATCGCGGGAAAACAATTCCGCAGGAGCAGCTTAACAGCATATTTGAGAAATTCAATCGGTTGGATGAGGCCCGGCTTTCCAATACAGGCGGTGTGGGACTTGGACTTTCTATTGCGGAAGAGATTATACATTTACACGGTGGAACGATTACTGCATCCAGCCAAAACGAAACCATAGATTTTGTGATTACGTTGCCTATCTCCACTTAAGAAAATTAGAACATGATCTTAGGAATTGCTTAGGAATTTAAGCGTGTGATTTTTGAGATTGAAAAGCCCTTGTTTGGTACAATGATTATCGAACAAGGGCTTTTCATTGTTCAGCCGAAGCAAAAGAAAGGAGTGTAGGTATGGAACTGAAAATAGAACATTTAAGCAAACAGTTCAAAGACAAAACCGCTGTGAACGATGTCAATCTGACCCTGACCCCCGGCGTCTGGGGGCTTTTGGGGGCGAATGGCGCAGGAAAGACTACTCTCATGCGCATGATTGCTGATATTATGACACCAACCAGCGGAACGGTTTACTATGACGGGAAAGACATTCGAGAATTAGGGGAAGCCTATCGAAATAAGTTTGGCTTTCTGCCGCAAGACTTCGGGTATCACCGGGATTTCACAGTAAAGGACTATTTGGAGTATATGGCTGCTCTAAAAGATATTCCGACGAGAGCAGCCACCCAAAAGATCAATCATCTGTTGGAAATTCTTTCGCTCTCCGATGTGAAAAGGAAAAAAATCTCTAATCTGTCCGGTGGTATGAAGCGGCGTGTTGGTATTGCGCAGGCTATGTTGAACGATCCAGAGATACTTGTTATGGACGAACCGACCGCAGGACTTGACCCCGGAGAACGTGTTCGCTTGCGAAACTTCATTTCCGAGTTTTCGCATGATCGGATTGTGTTGATCTCCACCCATATCGTATCTGATATAGAATATATTTCCACGCGCAATGCGATTATGAAAGCCGGAGAAATTGTTGACGTAGGAACTACTACGGAGTTTGTCAAGCAAATTGAGGGCAAGGTCTGGAATTGCACAATTCCGGCATCAAAGCTGCCGGAATGTGAAATGCGGCTGCGAATCATCAATCAGCGCGGCGAGGATCACAATCAAGTTTCCATTCGTTATCTGTCCGAACATTCGGAAATTGAAGGTTCTGTTACAATGGAACCACGCTTGGAAGATCTGTATCTGTGGCTATTCCCTCAGACAGACTTGGAAAAGGAGGACAGATAATATGCGACTTTTTAGACTTGAATTAAAACGTATTTTGAAATCACGGCGTACTCTGATTTTACTTGTGATTGCGCTTCTGCTTTCCGTAGCTATGGCATACCTGCCTATTTCATTTGAGGGTATCAACCGCCCAAATGAAGATGGGACTGTTACAGAATTGGATGGCTTGGCTGCTATCGAATACAAACGAGGTTTATACGAAACATCCTCCGATGAAGTGACCCCAGATAGGATCAAGACAGCTTTGGAAACTTATCAAAGCTACGTTCAGGAATATGGGCCGGTTGAGGAAGAGGGCTTTCCGCTGTCGGTGAATATTGAAAAAATTGTTCCAATCCGCCCTTTACTGAAAAGTCTATCCGAAGTGTTTGCCGATCCATCAACAGGTATTGGTGCCGATTTGATGGATATTGACCCAAATGCCATCGACCAAACCTACTATGAAAAATGCGCGGAACATTTGCGTGATGTTATGCGGAATGAACAAAGAGAATATGAAACCGCACAGCAAAAGGCTCTTGAAAAATATTCAGAACTTGATAAGCCATTTTATCTGCACTCTGGAATTTCTAAGGATGCATTTGATTATATTGAGTTTTATATTTTGTTCCTTGCTATTCTGTGCGTGGCAATCGCAGCGCCTACTTTCGCCGGAGAATACCAAACGGGCGGTGACAGTATTCTGCGAACCACCAAGCATGGGCGTACACGATTGGCAGTCACCAAAATTTTGGCGGCATTTACGCTTTTCATTGTTACTTTCCTTGTTGGGATTACGGTACACATTCTGATTTTGAACGTAGCGTTCGGGATGGACTGCTTAAAAACATCGTTCCAAATGCTATACTCTATCATCAACCTGCCAAACATCAACCTAGGACAGTTGCAGATTATTCTTGCCGCAGCAGGCTTGCTCTCAGTATTAGCAACAGTTAGCTGTACACTATTCCTGTCTGCAAAGTGCAAAGATACATTGACAGTTTTGCTGATTTCTATTGTAGTTCTTCTTATGCCGCTTTTTGCTTATGCAGCGATGGGTGGTGCAACATGGCTTTTTACCATACTGCCATCTGCCGGAATTGGTATGCAGAACAACTTCCTTTATCAGCTTGCGAATTTCAATTATCTGCATATCGGTGGAATGAGTTTCTGGACACCTTATGTTATTTTGATTTCAGCAGGAATTGAAGTATTCGTGTTTATGTTCTTGACACTTCATTCCTATTGCAAACATCAGGTGGCATAATAGAGTTGCGGTTTGAGATTGATTTAAGAACCGTCGCTGTCGCGTCGGTTCTTAATTTCCAGATTGTCTAAAAAATGTATAACAAAACATTGGAGGTGATGATGTGATGGGACATTAAAAATCCGTCGTAGGAACAACTGCGGCGGAATTTTTTTGACAAATTTTCATGCAGACGGCAACTTTCCGCTAAAAAATGAACGGATATATGAGGGGATATTTTATAACCGCTTACCCGCACACGGCAATTATGAATTTTTTGTGAAATTTGCAAAATACCCCCGTCATTTTGCCCCAAAAATGAACTGAATAGTAGAAAGATATTTTTGTGCAAAATTGACCGTCCTATTTACCCTCAAAAATGAACTGTATAGTAGAGGGACATTTTTTACGGTCAGGAAGGAGGTGTTTTTATCCATGATCAGATTCCGGTTATGAATTATCCGCAGTACCGCCAGATGCATAAGTTAGTACATAAATGTTGCAACTACGATAACGGAAACTGTATTCTTCTGGACGATGGGGAGGAATGTGTCTGCGTCCAGAGTATTTCTTATTCGCTTCTCTGCAAATGGTTCCGCCGAGCTGTCCTGCCGCTGGACGGATCGCTGGAAACGGTGCTGCTGTTTCGGGAGGAATTAAAACGCTGCGTGGTCTGCGGCCAATCATTCCTCCCCGGTTCCAACCGGGCGAAATACAGTAAACTCTGCGCAAAGAAAGTCCACCGCAGACAGAAAACAGCCAGCGACAGGAAAAGGAGGTTCCCATGCGGACAATTAGAAGCGAAAAAGCCTTGAATCTGCTGGTGTTTCAAGCTACGGTCAGCGGGTATGTGGGATAAATCCCTTATACCTCTCTAAAACTTGCTTTTAACTGTCCGCAGGACGATTTTGACCTAAACGGGATTTTCCCATTCAGGTATTGATTTCGATTCTGCCAGTTTATCGCTTTTGCCATGTCCGCCTATATGGGATTCTCCAATACTGGATTTTCAGAGACTGGAAAACCTGACGCTCCGGGCAGCCCTGTTCCTCTCTTTCCGGCGCCGGATTTCCAGACAGTTTTGACAGCCCATATTTAGACGGAAATTAAAGAGAAGAAGTTAATAACAAGATAGTCCATATCAATCCAATCAATCAGGGATGGATTGATGGAAAGGAGTACATGATGCAAAATTATATTTTGACGCCTTACAAGGAGGACAGCGGCGTACCGCCCTATCTGCCCTTCCCCCGGTTTCTGGTGCCGATGGACTTATCCAATGACGCAAAGGTACTGTATGCCATGCTCTTAGACCGGGCGGGCATTTCCAACCAGAGCGTTTCAGAAATTAGAACGCAGCGGCCTGATCATCCGCAAAAAGCAGGGACTTGGCCGTCCGGCGGTCATTACGCTGAATATTTTGCCTGCAAGGAAGGAGCGTGATGGGATTGCGTAAGCCTGCGGATTTAAGCGAACTTCCCAAAAATCTGAAACCGGAAATTGCCGAGCGTGTGGCGGAGCATTTCAAAGACGGCGTTTTCGAGTTTGATTTCAGCACAGAAGAAATGATTGCCGTTGAAAGGAATACCGTCTACCACACCATTCCCCATTACGCAGAGGGAGACGCAGAAAGCGTACTGGACAAGCTGCGCCGTATCATGGCAGGAAATTTGGAGGAAACCGAATGAAAGCTACTGATAAAAGAGGAACGGCGCGTTATAATATAGGCAACCGTTTACCTGGCTGCTATCCCGATACACGGAAGGAAAGGAGCTACTATGAACCAACAGCCAGATAAAATCACAGCGTTATATTGCCGTTTAAGCCAGGACGATGCTCTCGATGGGGAGAGTAATTCCATTACCAACCAAAAGTCGCTATTGTCCAAATATGCGGCGGAACATGGATTCCGCAATCCTATGTTTTTCGTGGACGACGGATTCTCAGGAACGAATTTTCAGAGACCCGGCTTTCAGGAAATGATGAAATATGTGGAGGACTATTCTGTTTCCACCCTGATTGTCAAAGATGGATGTGATAATATAGAACTAAAATCAGAAAGCCCCTAAAAATGCGGGGTTTTGTGATGTTAGTTCTGTTTTTTGACCCAAAACAGAGGACAAAGCAAGCGCAGGGCGGCGCAAGGAGGGTTGGACGCCCATCAATCAAAAAGAGTAAGACTTCATAGAGCGGGTATCGCTGTCGGAGAAATCCGGCGGTCGGTATCCGCTCTTTTTTGCGTTTTCAGGCGGTTACATAGGCGTGTATTCCACCCCCCATCGTGGGGCTGGGGTACACGCCTTTTTTGTTTTTCCCATAAACCCACATCAAAAAGCGAGGTGAGTGAAAATGAGCGATGCCGCAAGAGGAACGGCAGAACAGGGCAGCCAGAAGCTGGATATGAGCGTCAAGGTCTACCCCGCACAGGACAACAGCAAGAACCTGTTGGCGACCGCCACCGTGACGCTGGGCGGGTGCTTCGCTATCCGGGGCCTGCGCATCCTGGACAGCGAGAAGGGCGCTTTTGTGTCCATGCCCCAGCGGAAAACTGCCCAAGGCGAGTACAAGGACATCTGCTTTCCCACAACGGCGGAGATGCGGAAGGAACTGCACAGCGCCGTTCTGGGCGAGTACCAGCGGACTATGGAGCAGAGCTATTCCAGAGCGGAAAAGGCGATGGAGAAGCGGGAGTCCGTTCTGGATACTCTCAGCCAGAAGGCAGCCGAGGTCAAACCTCCCGCACCGGGTAAAGCCAAAGCCGCGGACAAGGGGGAGCGTTGATGGAAAGCGAGGTGAACACAAATGCCCAGACGCAAAAAGAGCGAGGCCGAGGTTCAGCCGGAGGCCGGGACGGAGGCAGTTACAGAACAGGTCCAGCAGATCGCTATTTCTGAACTGCACCCGTTTGAGGGCCATCCGTTCAAGGTGCTGGACGATGAGACTATGGCAGAGACCGTGGAGAGCATCAAACAGGTCGGGATCGCCAATCCCCTCATCGTGCGCCCGGACCCGGACGGCGGGTACGAGATCATCTCCGGCCACAGGCGGCACCACGCGGCGGAACTGGCGGGGCTGGATTCCCTCCCGGTCATTGTCCGGGAACTGGACGATGATGCCGCCGTCATTATGATGGTGGATTCCAACATCCAGCGTGAGACCATCCTGCCCAGCGAGAGGGCCTTCGCCTACAAAATGAAAATGGATGCCATCCGGCACCAGGGCGCAAGGTCGGACCTAACTTCAGACCAAGTTGGTCCGAAGTTGACCGCCGCCGAAAAGGTGGCGATGGATGCCGGGGACAGCCAGACACAGGTGAAACGGTTTGTCCGGCTGACGAACCTGATCCCTGAGATACGGGATATGGTGGACACGAAGCAGATCGCTTTCAACCCCGCCGTGGAACTGTCCTATCTGAAGCCGGAGGAACAGCGGGAATTTCTGGACGCTATGGACTACGCCCAGGCCGCGCCCTCCCTGTCACAGGCCCAGCGCATCAAGAAACTCAGTCAGGATGGCGGCTGTGAGCTGGACGCCATGTGCGGCATTATGAACGAGGTCAAAAAGGACGACCTGGGACAGGTCGCGTTCAAGACCAGCGACTTGCAGAAGTATTTCCCGAAGTCCTACACGCCCAAGCAGATGAGCGACACCATCCTCCGACTGCTGGAGCAGTGGCAGAGACGGAGGCAGCGGGACCAACAGAGGTGACACGCCCATCCGTGGGCGCATTTTTTATGAACAGAAAAGGAGTTAAATGCTTATGGACGATATTCATTTCCATGTGAGCGGCGATGTGAACATCAACATCGTCCTGCCCGACAGCGCGGGCAAGGCGGGAGACGCCGCCAGCTATCAGCGGCTGGTGGATTCCCTTGGGGAGTATCTGCACGACGCGGCGGATGAGGAAGTCACCCCGGAGGCCGAGGTGGACTCCATCGTGATGGTGATGCGCCCGGACAAGACCCCGGAGGTCATGCTGGAGACCGAGTGCTGGGATGAGGTGGAGAGCCGCGGCAATTACGACTGCCTGGAGGTCGTGTCCGATGATGAGCTGGACGTTGAGGGGCTGACCATCGTCTTTGACGGGAGCCGCATCCTGCGTCTCGGCAGGGAGCGGTATCTGCTCGGCCCTGTCATCGTCTACAAGACCGATGAGGACGGGGACGGCGTTTCCCTCTCTGCGGAGGATGTGATCGCCGCCGTGGTCTATTTTGCCGACCATACCGTGACCCTGTGTGCTGACGGCAAAGACTTCCCCGCGTTCCACATCTGAATGACTGGCGGCACACCTCCGCCGCCGTTTCCGTAGAAAGGGGGAATGAGATTTGCAGGAGGAAGTTGAAAACAGAACAGTAAACCTGATGATAAGCACCAGCAAGCTGACCGGGCGGACGCTGGTGGCGGCGTTCCGAAAATACTGCCAGCACCGGGCAAGGGTGAAGGCAGAGGGCGACCACGGCAAGATGACGGTGGAGAAGCTGATCCGCAAGGACCAGGGGGCACAGCAGATCGACATCGCCAAGAGCGGCATCAAGGACTTTGAGCGGGTGCTGAACAAGTACGGCGTGGACTACGCCATCCGCAAGGACGTGTCCCAGGAGCCGCCCCGCTTCATGGTGTTCTTCAAGGCAAGGGACGCCGATGTGCTGACCGCCGCTTTCAAGGAGTATTCCGCGAAGCTGTCCTGCAAGGAGAAGCGGCCCAGCGTCCTGAAAGCCCTGGCGCACCTGAAAGACCTTGCCAAGTCCATCCCCGCCAAGACACGGGAGAAGAAACAGGAGCGTGAGCGATGAACGATAAGACGAAAAAACTCATCATCCTGAATCTGCCCTATTTCATCATCGGGCTGTTCTGCACCAATATCGGGGAGGCGTGGCGGATCGCCACCGGCGCGGATTTAGGCACGAAGATCATCAGCTTTTGCAGTTCGATGGGTGCGGCATGGGGGAACCCGATGCCCAGCTTCCACCCCTTCGACCTTGTGATCGGGCTTACCATCGGCGCGACCTTCCGGCTGGTGGTGTATGTGCGGAGCAAGAACGCCAAGAAATACCGCCACAATGAGGAATACGGTTCGGCCCGTTGGGGAGGTCCGAAAGACATCGCCCCTTTTGCCGACCCCGTGTTTGAGAACAATGTCATCCTGACCCGGACGGAGAGCCTGACGATGAACAGCCGCCCCAAGGACCCCAAGACCGCCCGGAACAAGAACGTGCTTATCATCGGCGGCTCCGGCAGCGGCAAGACGAGGTTCTGGCTCAAGCCAAACCTCTTACAGTGCCACAGTTCGTATGTCATCACTGACCCCAAAGGGGGTATCGTCGAGGAGTGTGGGAATGTCCTGATGCGGAACAAGTACCGTATCAAGATTTTCAATACCATCAACTTCAAGAAGTCGATGCACTACAACCCCTTCGCCTATATCCACTCGGAGAAAGACATCCTGAAGCTGGTGACAACGCTGATGGTGAACACACAGGGCGAGAGCAAGGGCGGGGACCAGTTCTGGGAGAAAGCCGAGAAGTTACTTTACACGGCGCTCATCGCCTATATCCACTATATCGCGCCCGTGGAGGAGCAGAACTTCGGGACGCTCATCACCTTCCTGAACGCTATGGAAGTCCGGGAGGATGATGAGACTTTCCAGAACCCTATCGACCAGATGTTTGAGGCTCTGGAAAAGAAAGAGCCGAACCACTTCGCTGTCCGCCAATACCGGCTCTATAAGCTGGCGGCCGGCAAGACGGCAAAGAGCATCCTGATCTCCTGCGGCGCTCGGCTTGCTCCCTTTGACATTGCCGAACTGCGGGAGATCACCCGGTATGACGAGCTGGAGCTGGACACCCTGGGAGACCGAAAGACCGCCCTGTTCCTCATTATGAGCGACACGGACAGCACCTTTAATTTCCTCATCAGCATGATATACAGCCAGCTTTTCAATCTGCTGTGCGAGAAAGCTGATGATGTGTACCACGGGCGGCTCCCGGTCCATGTGCGCTGCCTCATTGACGAGTGTGCCAACATCGGGCAGATACCCAATCTGGAAAAGCTGGTGGCGACCATCCGAAGCCGTGAGATCTCGGCCTGCCTGGTATTGCAGGCGCAGAGCCAGCTAAAGGCGATCTACAAGGACAACGCCGACACCATCATCGGCAACATGGACACCCGCATCTTCCTCGGCGGCAGTGAGCCGACAACCCTGAAAGAACTGAGCGCCGCCCTGGGCAAGGAGACCATAGATATGTTCAACACCGGGGTGAGCAAGGGCAGCCAGGAATCCCACAGTGTAAACTACCAAAAGGCGGGCCATGAGCTTGCCTCGGTGGATGAGCTGGCGGTGCTGGACGGCGGCAAGTGCATCCTCCAGCTCCGGGGCGTGAGGCCGTTTATGTCGGACAAGTACGACCTGACAAAGCACCCCAACTTCCAGTACACGGCGGACAGTGACGAGAAGAACCGCTTTGACATCGAAAAGTTTTTGAACCACCGGCTGAAACTGCGGGCAAAGGACGAGTTTGAGGTGGTCGAGGCGGATTAAGGAGGTGCGGGGAATGGCACGGTTTGTGTCCATCGGCAGGTATTATATCAACACGGAACGCATCATCACGGTCACGCCGCCGGATGTGTTTGAGAAGATATGGATAGAACTGGACAACGGGCAGACGGTCGAGGCAGAGGCCGAATATCTGCCGGATGTCCTCGGCACGGGGCAGGAAAGCCCCATTTCGTAAGGCTCCCCGCCCGGATTCCGGGACAGAACGGGGAGCCTTTTCCTGTTTTAAGGGGCGTTTCCTCCATGTACGGGACAACGCCCGCCCCGCAATGAAGCTGTCCCCACTCTGACAATGGCAGGCATTCATCGGGCGGGCTGACCGTGCGGGCGGAAGGCGCCCCTTTCAGATAACCAAACAACTACTTTCCGGGCGGGGCGGATGCTCCGCCCACTGTCTTTAAGGAGGACAAAGATATGGCATTTTTCAACAGTGCGATCGGTGTTTTGCAGACCCTCGTCGTGGCGCTGGGCGCCGGCCTCGGCGTGTGGGGCGCGATCAACCTTCTGGAGGGCTACGGCAACGACAACCCCGGCGCCAAGAGCCAGGGCATGAAGCAGTTGATGGCCGGGGGCGGCGTCGCCCTCATCGGCATCACCCTGGTCCCCCTGCTGTCCGGCCTGTTCACCACTCCCTGATCCGGGCTTTCCGGCCGTAAGGGTATAAGGTTTTCTCCATACGGCCTGTCAGAAATGAAGCTGTCCCCACTCTGACAATGGCAGGCATCCATCCGGCAGGCCAGACCAGGAAAACCATGTTTCCGTAACAAAAACAACAACTTTTCCGGGCGGAGCGGACGCTCCGCCCACTGTCTTTAAGGAGGACAAAGATATGGCATTTTTCAATAGCGCGATCGGTGTTTTGCAGACCCTCGTTGTGGCTCTGGGCGCTGGCCTCGGCGTGTGGGGCGCGATCAACCTTCTGGAGGGCTACGGCAACGACAACCCCGGTGCCAAGAGCCAGGGCATGAAGCAGTTGATGGCCGGGGGCGGTGTCGCCCTCATCGGCATCACCCTCGTCCCCCTGCTGTCCGGCCTGTTCACCACTCCCTGATCCGGGCTTTCCAGCTATAAGGGCATAAGGTTTTCTCTCTCGGCCTGCCGGAAATGAAGCTGTCCCCACTCTGACAATGGCAGGCATCCATCCGGCGGGCCAGACCGGGGAAACCGTATCTTCACAACCAAAACAACCACTTTCCGGGTGGGGCGGATGCTCCGCCCACCATCTTAAAGGAGGACAAGACTATGGCATTTTTCAATAGCGCGATCGGTGTTTTGCAGACCCTCGTTGTGGCGCTGGGCGCCGGCCTCGGCGTGTGGGGCGCGATCAATCTGCTGGAGGGCTACGGCAACGACAACCCCGGCGCCAAGAGCCAGGGCATGAAGCAGTTGATGGCCGGGGGCGGCGTTGCCCTCATCGGCATTACCCTCGTTCCCCTGCTGTCCGGCCTGTTCACCACTCCCTGATCCGGGCGCAGGACAGGACCCGCTGTAACCAAGGCCGGGCGGCGCACCGCCGCCGTCCGGCCTATCCTGATGAAAGGACAAGGTAATCAATTTGGGCAGTATTCTTGAAGCAATCGCGGACTGGCTCAAAGAGCTTTTAATCAGCGGGATAATGGGCAATCTCACAGGCGTTTTCGATGCGGTCAACTCCCGTGTGGGGGAGATCGCCGCCGATGTGGGACAGACCCCGGCGAACTTCTCCCCCGGTATCTTCTCCATGATACGGAACGTGTCGGAGTCGGTCATCATCCCCATAGCGGGGCTGATACTCACCTTTATTGCCTGTTACGAGCTGATTCAGCTCATCATTGAGCATAACAACTTAGCAAATTTTGAGACCTGGATCATCTTCAAGTGGATATTCAAGACCTTTGTGGCCGTCACGCTCATCTCCAACTGTTTCAATATCGTGATGGCGGTCTTTGACGTCTGCCAGACGGTGATCTCACGGAGCGGCGGCATCATCGGAGCGTCCACGGCGGTCAGCGACTCGGCCATCGCCACGCTGGAGGCCACACTGGAGACCTACGACGTGGGTACGCTTCTGGGCATCTACCTGATGAGCTTTGTCATCCAGCTTACCCTCTGGATTCTCTCCATCGTGATCTTTGTCATCGTCTACGGGCGAATGATCGAGATATACCTGATGACCAGCCTCGCGCCCATCCCTCTGTCCACCTTCGGCAACCGTGAACAGAGCCAGACCGGGCAGAACTACCTCCGCTCCCTGTTCGCCCTCGGATTCCAGGGCTTTTTGATCATCATCTGTGTCGGCATCTACGCTGTGCTGATACAGTCCATCTCGTTCACTTCGGATGTGGTCGGCTCCCTGTGGGGCGTCGTAGGGTACACGGTGCTTTTGGTGTTCACCCTGTTCAAGACAGGCGGCCTCGCCCGGAGCGTACTGAACGCCCACTGACCGGGAAAGGAGGTTTTTATGGCAGCGTATATTTCCGTCCCCCGCGACCTGACGCGGGTAAAGTCCAAAGTGTTCTTTGGGCTGACGAAGCGGCAGCTTGTCTGCTTCGGAGCGGCGGCGCTCATCGGCGTTCCGGCGTTCTTCCTGATGAAACGCTCCGGCAACACCAGCCTCGCCGTCATGGGCATGATCGTCCTCATGCTGCCCCTGTTCTTCCTCGCCATGTACGAGAAGGACGGGCAGCCGCTGGAGGTGGTCGCCCGACACTTCATCCAGGCGAAATTCATCCGCCCGAAGATCCGGCCCTATGCGACCAACAACTATTACTCTGCCCTGATGCGGCAGGAACAAGTGGAAAAGGAGGTAAGCGCCATTGTTCAAAACGCAGAAAAAAGGGCGCGGGAAAGCGGAACCCGCCGCGCTCCCCGCAAACCTGACAAAAGCGGAAAAGAAGCAGATCCGGGAGATCATCGAGAAGGCCCGCAGGGATGACGGCACTCCCCGCACCGCCCAGCAGTCCATCCCGTTCCAGCGGATGTTCCCGGACGGCATCTGCCGCGTCACCGACAACTACTACACCAAGACCGTCCAGTTCAACGACATCAACTACCAGCTCGCCCAGCAGGAGGACAAGACCGCCATCTTTGAGGAGTGGTGCAGTTTCCTCAACTTCTTTGACAGCTCCATCCACTTTGAGCTGTCCTTTATGAACATGGCGACCGACGCGGAGAACTTTGAGAAGTCCGTGCGCATCGCCCCGGCCGGGGACGAGTTTGACAGTGTGCGGGCGGAGTACAGCCAGATGCTGAAAGGGCAGCTTTCCCGCGGCAACAACGGCCTGACGAAAGCGAAGTACCTGACCTTCGGCATCGAGGCGGCGTCCATGCGGCAGGCAAAGCCCCGGCTGGACCATGTGGAGACGGACCTGCTCAACAACTTCCGGCGCATCGGCGTGACCGCCACCGTGCTGAACGGGAAGGATCGCCTGCGCCTGATGCACTCCATGTTCCACATGGGGGAGCGTGAGCCGTTCGCCTTTGAGTGGAAGTGGCTGGTAGAGTCCGGGCTTTCCGTCAAGGACTTCATCGCCCCCGCCGCCTTTGCCTTCAACGGGCGGCGCACCTTCCAGATGGGGGATGTGTACGGGGCCATGTCGTTTCTGTCCATCACGGCCTCGGACATCAGCGACCGTATGCTGGCGGACATCCTGGACATTGATTCCAGCCAGATCGTCACCATGCACATCCAGTCCCTCGACCAGAACAAGGCCATCAAGACGGTGAAGCACACCATCACGGAACTGGACCGCAGCAAGATCGAGGAACAGAAGAAGGCCGTCCGCGCCGGGTACGACATCGACATCATCCCCTCCGACCTCGCCACCTACGGCAAGGATGCCAAGGCGCTGCTCAAGGAATTGCAGAGCCAGAACGAGCGGATGTTCCTTGTCACCTTCCTTGTGATGAACACCGGGCGCACCGAGCAGGAACTGGAGACCAATGTGTTCCAGTCCCAGAGCATCGCCCAGAAGCACAACTGCGTCCTGCGCCGTCTGGACTTCCAGCAGGAGCAGGGGCTGATGTCCTCCCTGCCGCTGGCGCAGAACCTCATCGAGATACAGCGGGGGCTTACCACCAGCTCCACCGCCATCTTCATCCCCTTTACCACGCAGGAGCTTTTCCAGGACCGGAAGGAATCCCTTTACTACGGCCTGAACGCCCTGTCCAACAACCTCATCATGGTGGACAGGAAATCCCTGAAAAACCCCAACGGGCTGATCCTCGGCACTCCCGGTTCCGGCAAGTCCTTTGCCGCCAAGCGTGAGATCGCCAACGCCTTCCTTGTGTCGGATGATGATGTCATCATCTGCGACCCGGAGGCGGAGTATGCGCCCCTCGTCCAGCGGTTCGGCGGCCAGATCATCAAGATCAGCCCGTCCAGTACGCAGTATGTGAACCCAATGGACATCAACCTGAACTATTCCGAGGAGGACAACCCCGTTGCCCTGAAAGCCGACTTCATCCTCTCCCTGTGTGAGCTGGTGGTGGGCGGCAAGGAGGGCCTGCAGCCCGTGGAGAAAACGGTCATCGACCGCTGTGTCCATCAGATATATCAGAAGTATTTTGAGAACCCGAAGCCGGAGAATATGCCCCTCTTGCAGGACCTCTATGAGGCGCTCCTGAAACAGGAGGAGAAGGAGGCCCGCCATGTGGCGACCGCCCTTGAGATCTATGTCACCGGCTCCCTGAACCTCTTTAACCACCACACCAATGTGGACATCAGCAACCGCATCGTCTGCTATGACATCAAGGATTTGGGCAAGCAGATGAAGAAGATCGGGATGCTGGTGGTGCAGGATCAGGTGTGGGGGCGTGTGACCGAGAACCGCAGCGCGGGCAAGGCCACCCGGTATTTCATGGACGAGTTCCATCTGCTCCTGAAGGAGGAACAGACGGCGGCCTACTCCGTGGAGATATGGAAAAGGTTCCGCAAATGGGGCGGAATCCCCACGGGCATCACGCAGAATGTCAAGGACCTGCTCTCCAGCCGCGAGGTGGAGAACATCTTTGAGAACAGCGACTTCATCATTATGCTCAACCAGGCGGCGGGCGACCGCACCATCCTGGCGAAACAGCTCAATATCTCCCCGCACCAGCTTTCCTATGTCACCCACTCCGGCGAGGGCGAGGGGCTGCTGTTCTTCGGCAATGTCATCCTGCCCTTTGTGGACAGGTTCCCCACTGACCTGGAACTCTACAAGATCATGACCACCAAGCTGACAGAGGTCAAGAGCAGGGAGGCGGACAATGGCTGATAAGGCGCACCGCCTCCACTTTACAGAGGATGAGCTTTCTGACCGGGACATTCGCAAGGCGGCAAGAAAGGCGAAAGAAGCCGCCGACAAAGCGGACGCGGCAATCGAAAGTCTCCCGACAAAACGGCGGGTGCGCATCAGCCGCGCAAGTGGTAAGGCGGAAGCCGTGGATGAGCTGCTGTCGGATAAACTCCATCAGTCGCGGCAGTCCTCCAAAGCGGACAGGAAAAAAGAGAAATCTCCCTCGAAAAGGCGTCCCCGCACTTCTTCCAGACACGGCAGGGTGGAGACTACCGCAGAGCGGCCTTCGGACAAGCTGCGCATGGAACGCCAGTTTTCCAAAGCCATGCGGGAGAAATTCCGTGTTGAGGTCACGGAAGTCACCGCCAAAAAGCCGGGAGCGGCGGGGCGGGTGGCCGTAAACGCTCCCGCCGCTGTTCTCGCTGCGGCAAGGAACACCGTTCGGGACGCTGTGGGCAGGCCAGACAATGACAGTGAGGGCAATTCCGGCTCGGATGCCCTGCAAACCGGGGAATCCACACTCCGTACCGCTGGGAGCATCGTGAGCAACCACCAGTACAGCCGCAAGCTGAAACAGTACGACAAGGCGGCGCGGCTGGAGCGGAAGGCCGACAACGCCAATGTGAACGCCCTGTACCAGCGGGAACGCCGCAGCGACCCCAGCCCTTCCTCCAATCCCCTTTCCAGGTGGCGGCAGAAGCAGGAACTGAAAAAGCGGTATATGGAGGCAAAAGCCAGCGGCAGGGCCGGGGCTTCGGCTTCGGGGGCGGCAAAGGGCGGCAAAAAGACCGCCGAGGGGACAAGATCGGTGATGGACAAGGGGATCGAGTTCGTGAAGGAGCATCCCAAGGCCATCCTCATCATCGGCGCCCTGGGGCTGCTGGTCATGCTCATCTCCGGGATGTTCACCTCCTGCACCGCCATGTTCGCCGGGAGCGGCAACGCCGTGATGGGGACCTCCTATACGGCGGAGGATGCTGACATCACCGGCACGGATGCGGATTACTCCGCGCTGGAGACCGCCCTGAACAGCCAGATAAACGGCATTGAAAGCACCAACCCCGGCTATGACGAGTACCGCTATGACCTTGCGGAGATCGGCCACAACCCCTATGAGCTGGCGGCGTACCTGACCGTCCTGTTTGAGGACTACACCAGGGCGGAGGTCCAAAGCACCCTGCAAAGCCTGTTCGCCCAGCAGTACACCCTCACCCTCACGCCGGAGGTGGAGATACGCACCCGGACGGAGACCCGGACGGGAACGACCACCAGCACCGACCCGGAGACAGGCGAGACGACCACTTCTACCTATACCTACGAGGTGGAGGTGGAGTATGAGTACCACATCCTCAATGTGAAGCTGACAAACAAGGGGCTGGGGGCAGTGATCCGAGGCTCCGGGCTGACACAGGAACAGACTGACCGCTACGATGTGCTGATGACCACCAGCGGCAACCGTTCCGAACTGTTTGGCGAGGACGTGTACGGCGTTTCCGGGGGCGAGTACACGGACTATGACATCCCCGGCGAGGCGCTGACCGATGAGCGGTTCCGCAAAATGATAACCGAGGCGGAGAAGTATCTGGGCTACCCCTATGTGTGGGGCGGCTCCAGCCCGTCCACTTCCTTTGACTGTTCCGGCTTCGTGTCGTGGGTCATCAACCACTGCGGCAACGGCTGGAGTGTGGGGCGGCTGGGCGCGAAGGGGCTGAAAGGGATATGCGACATCATCCCACCCGACCAGGCAAAGCCGGGAGACCTGATCTTCTTCCACCACACCTACGACGCCCCGGACCCCAGCGACGCGACCCATGTGGGCATCTATGTGGGCAACGGGATGATGATCCACTGCGGGAACCCCATCTCCTACGCCAGCATTGAAAGTAACTATTGGCAGAATCACTTCCTGTGCTTTGGGCGTATCAGGTGAAAGGAGCGAATATGAGCGAGAAATTGGACAGGATCGGGGCTGACCGTGACCGCGCAAAGGAGAAGCGCGACCAGTGGGATGCCCGGTACAAGGAGCTTTGCCAGAAGTATATCCAGCAGGAGAACACGGAGATCCACGAGATGGTGCGGGCGCAGAACATCACGCCGGACCAGCTTGCGGAAGTCCTGAAAGCCCTGCAAAACGGGATGTTCCTCCCTCCGGCTGCCATGCCGGGTGCGGGAGCGTCCAGCGGCTACACCACATCTGAAAACAAGGAGGATGAACAGGATGAAGTTTAAGAGCATGATCGCCGGCCTTCTGGCCGGCGTTTTGATGATGGGCAGCCTGTCCACCGTCTGCTTTGCGGCGGGCGGCGAGACAGTCCCCACCAGCGGCACTCCTACGGATGCCGTGGAGACCGTTTCCGATACGGATGACGGGAACGCCGCAGACGGCGGGGCGGCGGAGACCTCCCTGCCTGACGGCGTTACCCTCGGTACGAAGGTCGTCCTGCCGGAGGGCGTGTCCATCAGTGAGGACGGGAAGATCACCTTTTCCGCACAGGGGCTGGAGCAGATCATGGGCGCCCTGATGGGTACTGATGCCAGCGGGGACGCCGATACCGCCGCTGATACCGATGCCGAGCCGGAGACAGAGACCGTCACCATCGGCACGGTCAATGTGGGCAGCAACACCTACCTGAACCTCCGCTCCGGCTCCGGCATGGAGCATTCCGTCATCGGGCATCTGCTCCGGGGTACGGAGGTGGAGGTCATCGGCGAGAGCGGCGACTGGTATGAGGTCGTTGTGCCGGAGGCCACCGGGTATGTCTACAAGGACTATCTGAATGTGACGGAACAGGAGGTCCCTGTTGCCCCGTCTGAGGATGACGGGCAGGGTGCGCCTGACGCCAGCGGCGGCTTTGACGAGGACACCCTTATGATGATGCTCCTGCTGATGATGAGCATGGGGAACACGGACACAGCAGAGCCTCCCTCCGCCGCGCTCACCCCGGACGGCAACCTGACGCTGGTGGACGATTACAGAGAGGACCATGCGGACGGTTCCGGCAAGCAGTTCATCACGCTGGTGACAAAGGGCGGGAACACCTTCTATCTCATCATCGACCGTGATGATGAGGGGGAGCAGACCGTCCATTTCCTGAACCTGGTGGACGAGGCGGACCTGCTGGCCCTGATGGATGAGGACGAGGCGGCAAAATATACCAAGCCGGAGCCGGAGGTGCAGCCGCCCGCCGAGACGCAGGAGCCGGAGGACGGGGACTGTGAGGACAAGCCGGATGAGGCCAAGCCCGCCGCAAAGGTGAACCCCCTGCCCGTGCTGGTCCTTGTGCTGGCCCTGCTGGGAGGCGGCGGCTTCTTTGCCTATACCAAGTTCTTCAAGGGGAAGAAAAAGGAACAGGTCAAGCCTGACCCGGACGCGGACTACACCGATGAGGACGGGGAGGACTATGGCCTGCCGGATGCGGACGATCTCGATGAGGATGATGAGGACGGCTTTGACGCGGAGGACGATGAGCCGGTCTGATCTGATGGCGTGTGAACTGGGCGGCAGAGAGCCGCCCTTAATTTTTTGAAAAAATGAAAGGAACGGATGCCTATGCGTAAAAAAATCTGCAAGCCCCTGTCCCTGCTGCTGGCTTTTGCGATGAGCATGAGCCTGTTCAGCGTTCCGGCCTTTGCCGCCGAAGCGACTGAGACCACGGCCAGCGAGGACGGCAGGACCACCACCATCACCACGGAGATCACCTGGACCAGCCCGGAGGGTGAGGAGCCTGTGGTGGAGGGCGCGGCGGTCACGACGGAGACCACCGTCCGGGACGATGAGGGCCGCGTCATCCAGGAGAGCGGCACAGAGACAGGCCATGAGACCATCACCACCGGGACTGTGACGGGCGAGGCCGTGACAGAGGAAAAGGAGCCTGTGACCGAAACGGCGGAGGGCGAGACCACCACAACGGAGACCACCGGCGAATTTGAGAAGGTCGATAGTTCCGAGAGTTCCGGCACAGAGACGGTCGATCCTGTTTTCAAGGATGGCGACAGCAGTATCACAGTCGAGCTGACCCCCGGCAGCACCGCCACCGGGACAGCGGCGGTGGACAAGGAGGCTCTGGCGGGACAGCTTTCCCGCCCCGATGCGGAGGACTGCGAGATCACTGACCCCGACACCGGGGAGAGCATCGGCCACAAGACCGTGACGGTGGAAGATGTGCTGGATGAGTCCGGGGCCGTGGTCGGTTTTACCGCTACCACGACCGAGGAGACCTCTGTCACCACCACCCTCCCGGACAGCGTTTCCAGCACGGAGCCGCCTGAGATGCCCCAGCCGCAGGAGCCTTTCACCGATGCGGACGGCGTGACGACAAAGGTGGATGTCCTGCCCGTCTATGACGATGCCGGGAACCTTACAGGCTACCAGACCACCACGACAAAGACCCAGACCACCAATGCGGCGGTTTCCGAGACCATCCTGCCCGAACGCCCCGCCGAGGGCGAGACCACCAATAAGGACACCGGGGAGACCACCACGGTCAAGGTGACGGAACTGCGTGACGCCAGCGGCGCCCTGACCGGGTATGAGGTCACGACCACTACCACCGACAGCGAGGGCAATGTCCGTACCGCCGTGGAGACCCTCCGCGGCAAAAAGGACACCGGCACCCTCACCGAGACCACGGATGTGACCGTGACTACCGTGACATTCACAAAGGTCACCGGCGGCACTGTCACCACCACGACCAGGACCACCACCACGGAGACAAAGCGGATCGCCGCCAGCGACCGCACTGTTACCGCCGGGATGGGGAATGTCACGGCCGGCAAGGGTGACGGCATCCTTGAGACCACCGGCGTAAAGGCTGACGTGGCGGAGCCGGATGTGGGAAAGACCGATCAGAAAACCGACCTCTACCACCGGGCGGACAAGGACGGCGTGGAGTTCGACCCGGACGGCTATGACTTCCAGTGGCTGGGCAAGTACGGCCTGGAGAGTGCCATCCGGGTGGATGCGGTCAAGGTAAATGAGGATGGCACGACTTCCTCCAGCGACAGATGGCAGGCCCACCAGTTCGTTCTGGTGGACAAGGACGGCAACGAGCATTATGTGTACTGCGCCGATTTTGCCGTCAGCCCCCAGGCGGGATTCCGCTATGACATGGAGAATGTGGAGGATGCCGGGTACTACGACAGCGAGGCGGCGGCGCACATCCGGGCCATCGCCCAGAACGGCTACTGGGGGACCTCTGAGGGGGCCGGGAGCCTGGACGCCGTGAAGCGGATGCTGGTGGATGCCTACAACAACGGCGAGATCGACCGGGACAATTACGGCGGTCTGGCTACCGCGTGGGGCTTTGACACCTACCTCACGGACGGCATGGCGCTGGCGGCTACCCAGGCGGCGCTCTGGACCTTCGGCAACAGCGGAAACATGATGATCGACCGGGATGACCCGTTCACCAGCTACTATCAGGCGGTGGGCGGCAAAAACTGGCGGGAGCTGGACAGCCGGGAGTGGGCGCTGACAAAGGCGCTCTATGACTACCTGATCGCCCAGACCGAAGCGCCCACGGACAAAAATACCCTTATCAATGAGAATAACTTTGCCGCCAACGCCAGCCTGACCGTAGGCCAGAGGGACGAGGATTCCGGCAAGTATGAGGCCGACCTGACCTTTACCCTGGCCGTCATGCCGGATATGGAAAGCGATGATCTGCTGGTCCATGTGGTGGTGAACGGCGAGATCGTGGAGACACGGCGGCTTGCCGGGGACGATTCCGGGACGCAGTACGGCGTTATCCCTCGGAGCGAGGACGGCAGCTACACCCTGTCCGGCCTGAAGCTGGCGGACGGCGTGAACATCGACCTCCGGCTCACGGGTACGCAGAACATTGGCGAGGGCGTGTACCTGTTCACCTCCGAGGTCAGCACCGAGCCTGTCGGCTATGAGGACGGGGAGCCTGTCTTTTCCTCCCAGACCTTTGTGGGCATGGAGAGCGGCAGGCAGTCGGTGGACCTGTCCGTCTCCCTGAACTTTACCGTCAACGAGGCCGCCGCCGAGATCGTGACGGAAAATGCCAGCGTTACCGAGCGGAAGGTGGACACTACCGAGACCGCCCGGACAGATACGACCACGACCACCGGGGGCTGGACAGATACCGCCGTGACCGTCACTACCGTCCAGCAGAATGACCGGGAGTGGGAGGTCACATGGGAGAAGGACTACACCTATCCTGACCCGGAGACCCCGGAAAAGCCGGAGGAGCCGGAAACGCCCGACACCCCGGATGTGCCGGATACTCCCCCTGTGGAGGACATTCCAGAGGAAGATGTTCCCAAAGTGGACATCCCTGTGGAGGATGAGCCGTCGGTGGAGATCCCCGATGAGGAAGTGCCTACTACGGACATTCCCATTGCGGATGTCCCCCAGACCGGCGATGATTCCGGGATGTGGTATATCCTGCTGATGGCCTCCCTTGCTGGGCTGGCGGTCATGGGCTGTCTGGAGATCTGGGACAAGAGAAAGACAACGGTTGACTGAGTATAAAGCGTGGGGCTGGTACACGGGGCCAGCCCCACGCCCCTTTTTAAGGAGGTGCGGCTGTGCGCATTGATCCCCGGAGGTTTTTTTAATTTCTGTTTTTCCTGATGCTGACTGTGTGCCTGTTCTTTATCTATCTGCGGAATATCCAGAACCAGCGGGCGGGCCAGCTTTACCATGAGGCGGAACGGCTGGTGTGCGTGGCTGATACCGCCAGCCCTTCCCCTGCGCCGTCCGTCCTGCTTTTCCCTGCGGAGGATGCGGCGGGAACAGAGGCCGGGGAGGATGCGCCCGGCGGCATGGACCTGTCCCCGCTGCAAGAGGTCAACGCCGATGTGGTGGGCTGGATCGAGATACCAGGCGTCCTCTCTTATCCGCTCCTTCAGGGCGGTGACAACGCCTACTACCTCTCCCATGCGTGGAACGGCGAGGAGAACGCGGCGGGGGCGGTCTTTCTGGACTACCGGGCAGACCCCGGATTCAGCGGTTTTAACACGCTCATCTACGGACACAGGATGCGGAATGAGACCATGTTCGGCTGTTTGAAGCACTATATGGACGCCGCCTTCTGGCAGGAGAACCCCAGCGTTACCATCGCCAATGCGGACGGCACATGGCAGTATGACATTTATGCCGCCTATGAGGTGGGGCTGACGGCAAAGACCTACCGGCAGGAGTTTTCAAGCCCGGAGGAAAAGCAGGATTTTATCCAATACGGGCTGGAGCGGTCTGTCCTTGACACAGGCATCACGCCCACGTCGGAGGACACGATCATCACCCTCTCCACCTGTTCCGGGAGCGACCGCAACACCCGCTGGGTAGTTCAGGCGGTGCGAAGTTTGTAACATGGCGCTCAAAATACCTGTGGCAAATATGCCTTATCCATGTTACAATTTGTATGGCAGAACGGCGAGGTGGCGGGTATGGGCGCAAATGAATGGAAAGACCTAAAAGCAAAACAGAAGCAGAAATTATCCGAGGTCATGTTTGGCGTGGTCTGTGTCTATTACAAGGAGCGTGGGCAGATGCCCACAGATTCCGAATTGGAGAAACTGGCAAAAATGGCTTTCACCAAAATCCAGGGACGGGGGCTGGGCTTATCCTATGAAACAATCCATGATGTTTTCCTGAAAAAGCAGGCCAGATTTGCGGAGAGGATTGAGAAGAACGGTCTCCCAGAGCCGCCAAAACCCAAAGTGAAGAAAACTGAGGCAGAGAAGTTGGCGGTCAAGAGAGCCGCCCGGAAACGGAAGAAGGCGAAAATGGCGGCACAGGAACGGCAGGCATTGCCGGAGCAGGATGACCGTTTCTTTTATATCGCTGGTTATACCTCCGGGGGCGCTCCCTATGGTGTCACTTGGGAGGAGATGGGGCTGGAGCCGTGGGAAAATATTGATGAGTAGAGGTGGGAATAATGCACTCAATATATCAGTCTGCAATTTACGAAGTAGTCGAATGTCATAGCAAACAGATTTTCATTTTTGAGAAGCACAATATGGCACTGCCTGCTTGGGGAACCGTTGCGGCACAAAGAGAGACCCCACTTCCGCTTGTGACATTTGATACGCATACAGACACGCGAGACCCATTTACAAGGGACAAATTTAGCGGGGAGTATGACGCAGACGAGGTAAAGAAATTCTACTGTGAGCGTAGTGACTTTGCTTTTGATAAGGCACTTCAATTATCCTTGTGCTGGGTAGAATACGATGAGCAAATAAAACTTTCTTGTAAATGTGGATATTTGTCTGGATATACAACTATTTTTGACACTGACCATACGGGTGTTGACGAGGCTTCCTCAATGGAAGAATATGACCGCGGACAAAAATACAATGCCCACTATATTTCCCGCGAGAAATGGAATGCAGAGTACAGTGAGATTGTGAAAAACCTTTCCCTTCCATGTGTTCTGGATTTTGATTTAGACTATTTCCGATGTGCAGCGGATATGGATGACAACTTTTTTGCATCTATTCGTCCTTTGGTGAAAAATGCAGTTGCTATTACCATTGCCAGAGAGCCAGAGTGCTTTGAATCCGTAAATATTGACCCCAGTTTTACCAATCAGGTGGCTTTAGAAATGCTTATTAAGGGGATTGAAAGTATCCTGGAATCAGAGTAGGTAAAGATAAATTCGATTTATAGTGCAAGCGGTTTGCGTATGGCAGGCCGCTTATTTTTTTACCCAAAACAAAGAAAGGAGCGACTGCCTATGAGCAAACTTGTAGTCTGTGAAAAGCCTTCGGTGGCGCAGAGCGTCGGCAAGGTGCTGGGCGCATCGAAGCGGTGCGACGGCTATCTGGAGGGCGGCGGGTATCTCGTGAGCTGGTGTGTCGGCCACCTGGTAGAACTGGCCCAGCCGGAGGCTTACGGCGAGACCTACGCCAAGTGGCGGCTGGAGGACCTGCCCATCCTGCCGGAGAAGTGGCGGTATCAGGTGTCCCCGTCTACGAAAAAGCAGTTCCAGATTTTGAAGGAGCTGATGAGCCGGGAGGATGTCGCCTCCATCGTGGAGGCCACCGACGCCGGACGGGAGGGCGAGCTGATCTTCCGGCTGGTCTACAATCAGTGTAAATGCAAGAAGCCCTTTGAGCGGCTCTGGATCTCCTCTATGGAGGACGCCGCCATCCGGGAGGGCTTTGCCCGCCTGAGACCGGGAACTGAATACGACGCCTTGTATGAGGCTGCCCTGTGCCGGGAGCGCGCCGACTGGATCGTCGGCATCAACGCCACCCGGCTTTTTTCATGCAAGTACGGCCCTACCCTCAATGTGGGGCGGGTGATGACGCCCACGCTGGCGATGGTCTGCGGGCGGGAGGCGGCGATCCGCAATTTCCACTCAGAGCCGTTCTATACCGTCCAGCTTGCGCCGGAGGGCTTTCTGGCGAACGGAGGGCGCATGAAAGAGAAAACCGAAGCGGAGAAGATCGCCAATGAGTGCCGTTCGGCGGGGACGGCAACGGTGAAGAATGTGGAGCGCAAGGACAGGACGGAGAAGCCCCCGGTGCTCTATGACCTGACCTCCCTCCAGCGGGACGCCAACCGCCAGTTGGGGTTTACGGCGAAACAGACCCTTGATTACACCCAGAGCCTCTATGAAAAGAAGCTCGTCACCTACCCCCGGACGGACAGCCGCTACCTCACGGAGGACATGGCGGGGATGCTGCCGGGGCTGGTGGAGATGGTGCAGAAAAAGTGCGGCATCTCCCCGGACGCTCCCGCCCCTGTGAACGCCGCCCAGGTTATCAACAGCAAGAAAGTCACCGACCACCATGCCGTCATTCCTACGAAAACGCTGGAAAACGCCGACCTTGCGGAGCTTCCCTCCGGGGAACTGGCGGTGCTGAACCTGATCGCTGTGCGTCTTATCTGCGCTGTCGGTGATCCCTGCCGCTATTCGGAGACTTCCGTCACGCTGGAATGTGCCGGACATCAGTTCACCTCCAAGGGCAAGACGGTCACAGACCCCGGCTGGCGGGTGTACGCCGCCGCTGACCATGAGGAAAAATCCGGTGACGATGCGCCGCCTGTCCCCGCCCTTTCGGAGGCCGCTGTGCTGTCCCTCTCCAAGGTGGAACTGAAAGAGGGCAAAACAACCCCGCCCAAGCGGTTCACGGAGGACACGCTTCTGCAAAGTATGGAGTCTGCCGGGGCGGAGGAAATGCCCGAAGATGTGGAGCGCAAAGGCATTGGCACTCCCGCCACCCGCGCCGCCATCATTGAGAAGCTGGTGCAGAAGGGCTTTGTGGAGCGCAAGGGAGACAAGAAAACAAAGGTGCTGGTCCCCACGGACAAGGGCAGCGCCCTTGTTGCCGTAGTGCCGGAGCAGATACAGTCCCCGGCCATGACAGCGGAGTGGGAGGAAAAGCTGCTGGGCATCGAAAAGGGCGGCTATGCGCCGGATGATTTCATGCAGGAGATCACCGGGATGGTCACGGACCTTGTGAAAAATTATGAGACTGTGAAAGGAGTGGAAATCAATATGCCGGGTAACAGCACGGTGATCGGTTCCTGCCCCCACTGCGGGGCGGATGTGGTGGAGCGCGCCAAGGGCTGGTTCTGCTCCAGCCGGGAGTGCCGTTTCGTCCTCTGGAAGGACAACGCCTATTTCAAGAAGATCGGCAAGCACCTGACCGCTGGTATGGCGGAGAAGCTGGTGAAGAACGGCCGCGTCAAGCTGAAGGACTGCAAGAGCCAGCGGACAGGCAAGACCTACAACGCCGATGTCCTGCTCACCACCGAGGAGGACGGGCGGGCGAAGTTCCAGATGGAGTTTGACAACAGCGGAGGAAAGAAAAATTGAATAAAGACCAGCTTACACTCGGTTCCCTGTTCGACGGCATAGGAGGTTTCCCCTATGCCGCCTCTTTTTATGGGATTCGCACCCTCTGGGCCAGCGAGATCGTCCCTGAGTGCGTCTCCGTGACGAAGAAACACTTCCCGGAGATGGAACATGTGGGGGACATCACGAAACTTGACGGCGGCAAGCTGCCGCCCGTGGACATCATCACCTTCGGCTCACCCTGTCAGGACCTGAGCGTGGCATCGGGCAAGCGGCTCGGCCTTGCCGGGGAGCGGAGCGGCCTCTTTCTGGAGGCCATCAGGATCATCAGAGAGATGCAGGAGGCTACCAATGGAGAATACCCGAAATTCGCGCTGTGGGAAAATGTCCCCGGCGCTCTGTCGTCCTCTGGACGGCGTGACTTTAAGGCTGTGCTGGAAGCGTTCGCAGAAACCGAAGTTCCAATGCCTCGTTCTGGACAGTGGGCGAACGCCGGAATGGTACGAGGCAGAGGCGTTGACCTCGCTTGGTGCGTGTACGACGCCCAACATTTCGGAACAGCACAGCGGCGCAGGCGTATCTTTCTTATCGCAGATTTTAGAGGCGAACGCGCCGGCGAAATACTCTTTGTCCCCAAAAGCCTGTCAGGGTATTTTGCGGCGGGCGGAACGCCGCGGCAAGGACTTGCCGCCTATGCTCAGGACGGCGCTGGAACAGCAGGCGCGGGGATAGACGGCTATAATGCCCAGTTGACCGGCAATCTGGCCGCCACGCTGGGGACAAACTGCGGGATGTCCACCGGGCGGAACGGCGTGATCGAGATGCTGAACGGCATGGGAGAAGCAGGCACGGGGGATGTGATCCCCGCTATCTCCATGCGTATCCGCTGCGGCTGTGAGGGCGGCGGCAAGGGGCCTCTGCTCCAGGTGGAAAAGAGCGGCACTCTGGCGACCGGGAACGACCAGTACCTCTTTGCACCGCAGAGTACGGTGGAGATACTGAACGACCAGGGCGGCGATTCCCTCTGTGTGGAAAAGGGCGGCGTTTCGCCCACGCTCCGCAGCCAGACCCACGGCAATCTGCCCATCACTGCATATGCCATCCAAGGCTCCATGATCGGCAGGGCGGACAGGAACGGGCCGCAGGGGGACGGTATCAACGAGAATGTGTCCTTTACCCTCAATACCATCGACCGCCACGCCGTCTGCATGGAGACCGGGCAGGAGGGCCAGCCGCCCACTGTGGCCGCTGGCTTTGACCTGCAGCAGATCACCAGCAAGACGAACCGCTCCACTTTGAAGCCCATCCAGCCCACCCTCTGCGGCGCGGGCAGCCCCCATGTTGTCACCGCCCCGCTGTGCATGGGGACCGGACAGGCAAACGCCGGTATCCTGGAGGAGCAGTCTCCCACACTGACCGCCGCCCATGAACAGCCTATCGTGACCCACCCGCAGATTGCCGGGACGCTCTGTGCCTCCGGCGCTGGGCTTTCCCGCCCTGCCGGACAGGGGAACGAGCTGGACTTCTGCGTGGTCAGCGCGGGCTTCAAGCACAAGGCAGGCAGCCAGTCCGGGAGCATCGGTTTCCAGGAGGAGACCGCCCCCACCCTTCTGGCGGGACAGCAGGGTGCTGTGATGAAAGCCTATGTGATCGGCGCCTACCACTCCGGCGGGATGCTGTCAGACAATCCCAAGAGCGGCTTTTATGAGGCGGATACCTCCCGGACGCTGGACCTGAACGGCGGGAACCCCTCCTGCAATCAGGGCGGCGTGGCTGTGGTGGAGGGTGCTGATGAGCCGGAGGCCGCCGCCGTGGACTGCCGCAATCTCCGGGAGACGGATGAGGTCAGCGGCACACTTCTGGCAAAAGCGGCGTCGGGCGGCTACTCGCTGAACTATCAGAACCCCGTCCGCACCGGGCTTTGTGTGAGAAGGCTCACCCCCACCGAGGCGGAGCGTTTGCAGGGCTACCCGGACGGATGGACGGAGTACGACGCGGACGGAAAGCCCGTCAGCGATACCAAGCGTTACCAGATGCTCGGCAACTCAGTGGCCGTTCCCTGTGTGGCGTATATTATGCAGGGCATCCGGGATGCGGTCGGCCGGGAGGAGGCGTAAGGTGCTGTCACTGGTCCCCGTCACCCTGCGGGAGGCGAACGAGTTTGTGCGCCAGCACCACCGCCACCACAAGCCCACGGTGGGACACAAGTTTTCCATCGGCGTCCAGGAGGACGGGCGGCTTGCCGGCGTTGCCATCTGCGGGCGGCCGGTGAGCCGCTTTCTGGATGACGGCTACACGCTGGAGGTCAACCGCCTCTGCACCGATGGAGCAAAGAACGCTTGCAGTATGCTCTATGGGGCGGCTGTCCGGGCGGCGCGGGCGATGGGCTATCACAAGGTCATCACCTATATCCTGGACAGCGAGTGCGGCGCCTCCCTGAAAGCGTCCGGCTTTGTATGCGAGGGGCCTGCTGGGGGCATGGAGTGGACGGGCAGGAGCAAGCCGAAGGACAGCGGGCAGTACCCCCATCAGATGAAAACGAGATGGGTGAAAATTCTGAGACAGGAGGACTGATATAATGGCTGATACGGAACTGAGCAGCAAGCTGTATGAGAAGATGTCGGCGGAACAGGACAAGTTCCGGGCGTGGCTGGTGGAACAGCCGCCCGCCGACATCCTGCTCCATGCTGTGGAGTACACGGTGCGGGAGGACATCCTGATGGAAATGGAGGCGCTGGAACTGCCTGACGACCAGGCGCGGGCGCTGCTGGCCTCCCCGGACACGATGGCAGACATCTACAAGACCTTCTCCAAGATGGCGGATACCGGGCATATGGATGTGGTCCGGGAGAGCATCGAGGACAGGGCGGCCACCTTGAGCATGGAACAGGCTGTGGAGCAAGCGGTGCAGGAAGCTGTCCAGATGGAAATGGAGGCGCAGGGAAAACTGGAGGCGGTGTACCTTGTTGACCGTTCCTCTCTGCTCCACCTGAAAGAGGTCCAGGGCGGGGACTTTGAGTACACTGTGTTTGACAAGCAGACCAGGCAAAAGACCGCCGAGGGCAAGATCAGCCTGGACGATGTGCTGGACGGTATCGACCCCACCCATGACCATCTGGCGGCGGCGCGGGATGCCGCTATTGGAGCGTCGGGGCTGCAAAGCGGGCCGCTGGGCGGCAGCGATGTGGCACAGGTGGGCCTGACCTCCCTGAAAGACTTCCGCGATTCGGACATCCGCCGCCGCTCCATCTGGGAGCCGGAGACGCTGCCGAAGGATGACCTCCGCTTTATCAACAGCAGTTATGACGAGCAGTTCCGCCTCCCCAACGGCGGGAAGATCGAGGTAGAGTATCCTGACCGCACCTTTTCCGCAAAGTGCGAGTATATCGACGATTACCACGCCTATATCGGAACTGAGGTCTATCATATGTGCCAGTTTGCCGAGATCCTTGAGCGCGGCGGGGGCGTCTGCCGCCCGGAGCCGGTGCTGGATGCGGAACAGGCGGCGTGGAAGATCGGCTGGAACGCCTATCTTGCCGTGGAGTGCGGCGCGGGGCATTGGGACTATAAGCTGTTTGACGAGCAGTTCAATGTGACGAAAAGCGGCGAACTGGAGGTCGTGGGCTGTTCCATCAACGAAGTCCGGGATATGGTCCTTGCGGAGAACAAGCTGGGGAGCCGCTCCATGACGCCCACCGACTACGGCCTGCTCATGGAGAAAGCGGCTGTGCGGGAGCAGGAGGCCCACTCTGAAAAGCGGGAGTCTGTGCTGGGACAGCTCTCCGCCCTGAAAAGCGGCCAGAAAGACAAGCCCTCTCCCGCGCCGGAGAAAAAGCACCGCGAGGAAAGCCGATGAGCCGCCAGAAGCTGACTCTCGCCGAGCAGGAGACCATTATCCTGTGGGACAATGAGCTGGACACGGCGGAGGTCTACACCCACGACACAAGGCTCATCAACAAGCTCCGGGAACTCTCCCAGCGGTTCCCGGATGCCTTTGTCCTGAAAGAGACCGGGCAGGGCAGGTCCGTGACCTACCGCATCCCCAAGCGGTGCGTGGGCATCCGCCCGCCGTACAGCGAGGAGCGCAGACAGCAGCAGAGGCAGGACGCAAAGGAGAACGGCCTGCCGTTTTTGAGGAAGGAGGAGCAGGATGTCTGATATTAAGAAATGGGACGACGTGAACGGCATGGACGAATCCCCCGGCCATCTGACGGCGTTCCTGGAGAGCGCCACCGATTCCTATGCCATCTTGCAGTTGCGGCACATGGACGACACCCTCTATGAGCGGTTTGAATCCTACGCCAGCTTGCAGAGGCAGGGCAAGGAGCCGGATGTGGACCATTACGAGGTGGTCTATCACGGAGACCTCCCGAAAGCGCCCGATACGCCGGAGGCGGTGATGGCGCAGTTGGAGGCGTTCTATGTGCAGTTCAACACCGCCCACCCGGAGGATTTCCGGGGACACAGCCTGTCGGTCAGCGACATCGTGGCGCTCAAGGTGGGCGGCGTGGTATCCTGCCACTATGTGGATTCCATCGGCTTTAAGGAGCTGGAGAACTTCGTCCTGCGGGAGAACTACCTGAAAAACGCTGAGATGGCGATGGAGGACGATTACAACTCTCTGGATGGGATCATCAATAACGGGAGAAAGGACGAGCCTGCGGAGGAGCGGCACTCTGTTCTGGACGCGCTGAAAGCCTTCTCCGGCACGGAGCAGCCGGAGCGCAGGCCGCCCCAGAAGCAGGCCGGACGGGATGAGCGATGAAGCGGTTTACAAAGGACGAGCGGATGATGATGATGCTCTACAACCCCGGCACAAGGGCGGGGCTGATCGCGGAGCTGGAGGCTATGCGCCTCCAGCTTACGCCCACGGAGCGGCGGCTGAAACGCCTGTCCAAAAGCGTCCTGGAAAAACTGGACGGCATGACGGACGCGGAGTTTGACAGTCTGGACCTATACCCGGACATCTGACCTCTGCGGCTGAATCTAAAAGAAACGGAGGCAATCTATGGCATCAGCAGCAAAGACTGCGTATTACACCCAGATGGCGGAAGAAGCCGCAAGGCAAGTGACCGGGAGCCGGGAGCAGTGGACAGCCTTCCTGACCACTGCGGCCCGGCTCTACAAATACCCCTACAACGAGCAGTTGATGATCTACAAGCAGCGCCCGGACGCCACGGCCTGCGCCGAGTATGACCTGTGGAACGAGACCATGCGCCGCTATGTGCGCCGGGGTTCCAAGGGCATCGCCCTGATCGACAACACGGGCAGCCGCCCGAACCTGCGCTATGTGTTCGATGTGTCCGACACCGGGACGCGGAAAAACTCCCGCCCGGTGAACCTGTGGTCGATGAAGGACGAGTATGTCCCCGCCGTGCAGGAGGCGCTGGAGCGCGCCTACGGCGTGGAGGCCGGGGCGGGGCTGGATGAGCAGATCGAGAAGATCGCCTCCCGCCTTGCCTCAGAATATTGGGATGACAATAAAGAAGCCATCCTCGGCATCGTTGACGATTCCTTCCTTTACGGGTATGATGAGTTCAACGTAGAGGTATCCTTTCGGAGGGCGGCGGAAACGAGCATCCGATATATGCTCTATTCCCGCTGTGTGGAGGACCCGGAGAGCTACTTTGAGCCGGAGGACTTCATGGATGTGTTCGACTTCAATACCCAGGCGGCATCCAATGTGCTGGGTACGGCGGTCAGCGAGGTATCCTCCCAGGTGTTCCGTGAGGTCGAGCGGGCGATCCGCACCTACGAAAGGGCAAAACAGGTCGAACAGGCCGAGGAAAGGAGACAGGACAATGGCAGAGCTGACTTACAGACAGGAGGGGGATTACCTGATCCCCAACATCGAACTGGAGAAAATGGAGGACCGTCCGCTGGGCAAGTACGGCAGGATGCGCCGGACGCACCTGATGGAGAACAACCGGCTCCTTTACAACCATCTGACACTGACCGGGAAACTGTTCCCGCACCTGTGGGAGGTGCAGGACACGGCCAGCGCACGGATGGAGCAGTTGATGAAGGAACTGCTGGCGGCAGACCCGGCGCCCGACAAGAAAACGAGGCAGATGGACTGGGTGCGGCACATGAACGCGCTGAAAGCACAGGCGGAGGAGATCGTGAAAGCGGAACTTATCAGCAACTGACACTGGCGGGGATGTTCCCCTCCGAGATGGAACAGATCACATTCATCGACCAGCAGGCGGAGAGCGAAAAGCCCTCCGCCTTTGCTATGCCCAAAGAGGAACAGCTTCCGGCAAAGCCGGACAATGCCAAGATCATCAATTTCCCCAGCGCCACCCATGAGCCGGAGAGCGAAAAGCCCTCCGGCCTTTCTGTTCCTGACGAGGAAATTGACCGCCTCCTGCGTAACGGCTCCGGCCATCATGACAGCAAGCTGCGTATTGCCGCCCTCTATGCCGGTGACAGTACCCCCGCAGACCGTACCGAGTACCTGAAAAACGAGTATGGGACGGACGGCGGACGCAGTTGGCAGTTTTTTGACGGCACTCATGGCAATATCCAGTACCGCCCCCAGGGGCTGGTGGTCCGCAATGCCGATCAGGGAACGGAAGTTCGCCTGCGCTGGTCTGAGGTGGAGAAGCGTATCGGCACGCTCATCCAGAGCGGCCAGTACCTGGGCGCATCGGAAAAGGTGCGTTATGCTGATATGGAGCGGGACTATTCCGCTTTCGGCGGCATCCCCCTCCCTGCGCCCGGACACAGCTTCCCGTCTACCCCGGAGGAAGTCTATGAGCGGTATTTTCCTGTCATCGCAGATGCCCTCCTGGACGATACGGCGTTTCGGAACGCCTACCGCAACAATGACCGGGAGACCGCCACGATGGAAGGGCTGCGGGCCATCGACCGGGCGGCGCTCACCGTCCAGGACCCCGCCTTTATGCGCCTGTACTTCGACGCCCCGGAATACCATGACCGTTTCCGCCAAAACCTGCTTGACAGGATTTATGAAATGCTGGAGTCTGCGCCGGAGATGACTGCCGAAGCATCACATGAGCATGAGATGCTGGCACAGGCGGCACGGCTGGCGGAGGCGGGCGACCTTGCCGCCCCGGAACGCATCTTCCTGATCGAGACCGAGGGCGGCTATGCTGTCTGGGATGACATCCGGGAGGAGATATATGTAGACCGGTCGGGCGTGTCCGAGGAGTTCACCAGCGAGTGGCAGGCCGAGGACTATCTGGCACAGGTCAAGAAAGAGGTGGCGGAACGGGACGCCGCCGACTGGCTGGCGGTGGAACAGGCAAAACTGCCGCCGCTGGAATACGCCATCGGGGACTCGTTCACGGTCTATTCCGAGAACGGTGAAAAAGAGATCGTCCTGTCGGGCGTCACGGATGAGGATGTGTTCTATGTCTATCCTGACGAGCCGGGGCGGGACCAGGTGTTCATGGACCGTGAGATGTTTGAGTACAGCCTGCGGACCGGACACATCCGGGAGGCACAGCCGAAAGAGGCAGTCCAGACCATCGCCAGCTATCGGAACGGCGAGGAGCCTATCGTCATCCAGCAGTATCCCAACGGGCTGTTTTATAACCATTACGGATATGATGAGCAGCGCCGTTTCGCTATGGCGACGGCTGGCGGCTTTGCGTCCTTTGAGGAGGCAGAGGCGGCGCTCCGCTCACACCGCCCGAACGCGGAGAAGGTCATGGAGGAAGTCCACGCGGAGCCTGTCCCTGACGCAAAAGCGGTGCAGATGCCGGAGGACGAAGCCCCGGAGGATGTGCGGGAAGATGCAGTACCCACACCCCCGGAAACGGCGGAGGACAACGCAAAAGAGCCGGCCTATCAGGTGGGCGATACCGTCTATTTGGATGATACGGCCTTTATCGTGGAGGAGATCGGGCTGTTTGATGTCCAGCTCCGTGACCCCACGCTGGCCTATCCTATCTTCCGTGCCGAGAGCAGGGAGCGTCTGGAACGGATGCTCCGGGCGGATGAGCGCAATGCCCATCTGTTTGCCCCGGAAGTGGGCGCGGAACAGGATGATCCCCGCGGCAACAGCGAATACTTCCGCTACTTTTACGACTACGAGACCGACCAGGTTGAGGCGTTCATGGCTGAACACCCAGACTATCACAGGATCTGGGGAAGTGATGGCCAAGGGTTAAACGGAGGCACCTGGGTCGTCTACCGTAACGAGTCCGATCTCCCAGCTTTTCTGAGGGAGTATGCGAAAGGACAGCGGCTGGCGGACGAGCGCGATGCGGAGCATCTGCCCGATGTCAAGGAAGAAAACCCCTTTGCGGATGTCGATAAATGGGCGGCGGACTACCAGAGCCAGACGGAAACGGCCATTGCCGCATTGGAGCCTGAACAGCGGCGTATCGTGGACGCCATGCAGATGGCGGGGTTTTTCTATGACCCGCTTTCCAGTACCGCCCTGGACCCCCTCATCTTCCGTGCGGGAGACCTGATAGGCGGGTATCCCACCTCTTTCAAGACCTGGGACGAGGCGTATGCGTTCATTGACGGGGCCGAACTGAAAGACACCCCCGGTCTGCGGGAACAGGTCCAGGCGTTCCTTCACCCTGCCGCAACTTTAGACCAAGTTGGTCCGAAGTCGGAGCCGGAAGTCATCACCACCACTGAGGCCGTCTACCCCGGCGACAAGAACGGCCTGCCCTTTGATGTGGTCATTGAAAAGCTGCACTTCGGGGAGCCGGAACACACCCAGCCGGAACAGTCCCAGAAGCCCGCCGCCCGCAATTTCCGCATCACGGACGACCATCTGGGCGAGGGCGGTCCCAAGGCGAAGTTCCGGGCCAACATGGACGCCATCAACCTCCTGCATGAACTGGAGTTTGACGGCAGGGACGCCACGCCGGAGGAGCAGGAGGTCCTTTCCCGGTATGTGGGCTGGGGCGGTCTGGCGGACGCCTTTGACGAGAAAAAGGATAGCTGGGCAAGCGAGTTCAAGGAACTGTACGCCGCCCTCTCCCCGGAGGAATACGCCGCCGCCAGAGCGTCCACCCTGAACGCCCATTACACCAGCCCCACCGTTATCCGGGCGATCTATGACGCGGTGGAGCAGATGGGATTCCAAAAAGGCAATATCCTGGAACCCAGCATGGGCGTGGGCAACTTTTTCGGACTGCTCCCGGAGTCCATGCAGGGCAGCCGCCTCTACGGTGTGGAGCTGGATTCCATCACCGGGCGCATCGCCCAGAAGCTGTACCCGGAGGCGGACATCAAGGTGGCGGGGTTCCAGACCACCGACAGGCGGGACTTCTTCGACCTCTGTGTCGGCAATGTCCCCTTCGGAGACTACAAGGTGAACGACAAGCCCTATAACAAGCTGGGCTTTTCCATCCACAACTATTTCTTTGCGAAAGCCATCGACCAGGTGCGTCCGGGCGGCGTGGTGGCCCTTGTCACCAGCCGCTATACGATGGACGCCAAAAGCCCCGACGCCCGGAAGTATATCGCACAGCGGGCGGAGCTGCTGGGGGCGATCCGTCTGCCCAACAACGCTTTCAAGGCCAACGCCGGAACGGAGGTCGTTTCGGACATCCTGTTCCTGCAAAAGCGGGACCGCCCTATCGACATTGAGCCGGACTGGGTACACCTGGGACAGACCCCGGACGGCCTTGCCATCAACAGCTATTTCACCGACCACCCGGAAATGGTGCTGGGCGAACTGACCACCGAAAGCACACAGTACGGGCGGGAGGAATGTACCGTCCGGCCCATCCCCGGCGCGGACCTCTCCGAACTGCTCCAGAAGGCCATTTCCCATATCCAGGGACAGTATCAGGCGGCGGAACTGGATGCGGCAGATATAGCGGAGGCCGCCGTGGACAAGGGCGCCATCCCTGCCGACCCGGATGTGAAGAACTTCTCCTATGCCCTGGTGGACGGGGAGGTGTATTTCCGGGAGAACAGCGTGATGAAGCCCGTGGAACTGAACGACACGGCAAAGGGGCGCGTCGCCGGGATGATCGGCCTGCGCCAGATCGTCAACGAACTGATCCAGTACCAGTTGGAGGACTACCCGGACGAGGACATCGAGGCGAAGCAGGCGGAACTGAACGCCGCCTATGACGCCTTTTATGCCAGATATGGGACCATCAACTCCAGCGCAAATGCAAGGGTGTTTGACGAGGATTCCTCCTACTATCTGCTCTGTTCTCTGGAGAACATCGACGAGGATGGACGGCTGGAAAGCAAGGCGGATATGTTCACCAAGCGGACCATCCGCCCGGAACGCCATATCACCAGCGTGGACACACCCAGCGAGGCGCTGGCGGTCTCCATCGGGGAGCGCGGCAGGGTAGATTTGCAGTTCATGTCCGAGCTGCTGGGTACGCCCGGTGAGTATGGGCGCATCACAGAGGAATTGCAGGGCGTGATTTTCCGTGACCCCCGTGAGGCTTCGGCGGATGAACCGCTCCGGGGCTGGCATACCGCTGACGATTACCTCTCCGGCAATGTCCGGGACAAGCTGATGGTGGCACGGATGGCGGCGGCCACCGACCCCGCCTATGCGGTCAATGTGGCGGCGCTGGAAAAGGCACAGCCGGTAGACCTGGACGCCTCTGAAATTGATGTGCGGCTGGGCGCCACCTGGATCGACAAGGACTATATCCAGCAGTTCATGGAGGAGACCTTTGATACCCCGTGGCGGCTGCGGAACGCAGTCCAGGTGAAGTATTCGCCCTCCACCGCCGAATGGCAGGTCACGGGCAAGAACGCCACCGGACGGCACGATGTCATGGCATATATGACCTACGGCACAGACCGGGCCAGCGCCTACCGTATCCTGGAGGACACGCTGAACCTCCGGGATGTCCGCATCTACGACACCATTGAGGATGTGGACGGGAAGCAGAAACGGGTGCTGAACAAGAAAGAGACCACCCTTGCCCAGCAGAAACAGCAGGCTATCAAGGACGCTTTCCGGGACTGGGTGTGGCGTGACCCCAGGCGGCGGGAGGATCTGGTCCGGACCTACAACGAACTGTTCAACTCCACCCGCCCCCGTGAGTATGACGGCAGCCACATCGTTTTCGGCGGCATGAACCCGGACATCACCCTGCGGGACCACCAGCGGGGCGCTATCGCCCATGTGCTTTACGGCGGCAACACCTTACTGGCACACGAAGTGGGTGCGGGCAAGACCTTTGAGATGGCGGCGTCCGCTATGGAGGCCAAGCGGCTGGGGCTGTGCCAGAAATCCCTCTTTGTCGTGCCGAACCACCTGACCCTCCAATGGGCCAGCGAGTTTCTGCGGCTCTATCCCAGCGCGAAGATACTGGTGTCCTCCAAGAAGGATTTTGAGACAGCGAACCGCAAGAAGTTCTGCGCCCGTATCGCCACCGGGGACTATGACGCCGTTATCATCGGCCACAGCCAATTTGAAAAAATCCCTATCAGTGCCGAGCGGCAGGAGCGCATTTTGCAGGAGCAGATTGACGAGATCACCGACGCCATAGCGGAAATGAAGATCATGCGGGGCGAGAACTTCACCATCAAGCAGTTGGAAAAGACCCGCAAATCTCTTGAAGGTCGGCTGGAAAAACTGCAAGCCGCCGAGCGCAAGGACGATGTTATCACCTTTGAGCAGCTGGGCGTGGACCGGCTCTTTGTGGACGAGGCACACGCTTTTAAGAATTTGTTCCTTTACACGAAGATGCGCAATGTGGCGGGGCTTTCCACCTCCGAGGCGCAGAAGTCCTCGGATATGTTTATGAAGTGCCAGTATATGGATGAGTTGACCGGCGGGAAAGGCACGATCTTTGCCACGGGAACGCCCGTGTCGAACAGTATGACCGAACTTTATACCATGATGCGCTACCTTCAGCACGGTACGCTCCGGCAAAAGGGGCTGACCCATTTTGATCAGTGGGCCTCTACCTTTGGCGAAACGACCACGGCGATAGAACTGGCCCCGGAGGGGACCGGCTACCGCGCAAGGACGCGGTTTGCCAAGTTTTTCAATCTGCCGGAACTCATGAGTATGTTCAAAGAAGTGGCGGACATCAAGACCTCGGACCAGCTCCATCTTCCCGTGCCGGAGGCGAAGTTTGAGACCGTCGTGGTACAGCCCTCGGAGATCCAGAAGGAGATGGTGGCGGACCTGTCCGAACGGGCCGCCGCTGTCCACAGCGGGAATATAGACCCCTCGGTTGACAATATGCTCAAGATCACATCGGACGGGCGCAAGATCGGCCTCGACCAGCGGCTGATGAACCCGCTCCTGCCTGATGACCCCAACAGCAAGCTGAACGCCTGTGTCCAGAATGTCCTCCGCATCTGGGAGGAGGGGCAGGCGGACAAACTGACCCAGCTATTGTTCTGCGACCTGTCCACGCCGAAGGGCGACGGCACGTTCAATGTCTATGAGGACATCCGGGACAAGCTGGTGGCCGCTGGCGTTCCCCGTGAGGAGATCGCCTTTATCCATGATGCCGACACAGAGGCGAAAAAGAAAGAGCTGTTCGGCAAGGTGCGGACCGGCGAGGTGCGTGTCCTGCTCGGCTCCACCCAGAAGATGGGCGCCGGGACCAATGTGCAGGACCGTCTTGTGGCGGTCCACCACCTGGATGTGGGCTGGCGCCCCGCCGACATGACCCAGCGCAACGGGCGCATCATCCGGCAGGGCAACCGCAACAAACAGGTGCAGATATTCCAGTATGTGACCGAGGGGACTTTTGATGCCTATCTCTATCAGACACTGGAGAATAAGCAAAAATTTATCAGCCAGATAATGACAAGTAAATCGCCCGTCCGAAGCTGTGACGATGTGGACGAGCAGGCGCTTTCCTATGCGGAGATCAAGGCTCTCTGTGCGGGCAATCCGCTGATCCGTGAGAAGATGGACCTTGATGTGGATGTGGCGAAACTGAAAGTCCTCCGTGCCGATTACCAAAGCAAACATTTCCGGCTGGAGGACCAGCTCTTGAAATACTTCCCCGCCGAGATCGAGGCACAGCAGAGCCGCAACAAGGGCTTTGAGGCGGACATCCAGACGGTGGAGGCCCACCCGCTCCCGGAGGAGGGCTTTGTGGGGATAGAGCTGGCCGGAAAACACTATGCGGAAAAGGCGGACGCTGGCGAGGCGCTCCTTGCCCTCTGCAAGGAGATCAAAAGCACCGAGGGCATCCCCATCGGCAGCTACCGGGGATTCCAGATGGAGCTTTCCTATGACACCTTTGAAAAGCAGTTCCAGATCACGATGAAGGGAGAAATGAGCCACCGTGTTAGCCTGGGTACAGACGCAAGGGGCAACCTGACCCGTCTGGACAATGCTCTTGTCGGTATCACTGCCAAACTGGAACGGGGGCAGGAGCAGTTGGAGAACCTTCACAGCCAGCAGGCCGCCGCACAGGTAGAGCTGGGCAAGCCGTTCCCGCAGGAGGCAGAACTTGCCGAAAAGAGCGCCAGACTTGCGGAACTGGATGCCGCCCTCAGTATGGATGACAGCGTTGACCGTGACGACGAGGAGGTCAGTGAGGAAGTCGGTGACGGTGGGCGCCCCTCTGTTCTGGAGGATCTGAAAAAACGGGCGGCGGAGATCGCGCCGGATAAGAAGCCCGGAAAGGAGCCGGAGCGGTGATGAAGAAAGAGGAAGAATTAAAAATCCGTATCTCAGTCGAAGATAAGGAGCGCATCCGCTTCAAGATGGAGGAGTCCGGCATCCTGAATATGAGTGCCTATGTCCGCAAGATGGCGCTGGATGGTATCTGTGTGAAGCTGGATTTAACGGAGGTGCGCCAGCTTATCGTCCTACTCCAGCGGTGCAGCAATAATCTGAACCAGTACGCAAAACGGGCGAATGAGACGGGCAGCGTCTATGCGGCGGATATTGAGGATTTGCAGAGCCGCCTTGATGAGATTTGGGAATTGTCCAGACAGTCCCTTGCCCATCTTGCCAATATCCGCTGAACGGCATGGGCTTCTAAAGCATAGCAAGAGGACGCGGAGCGATCCGCGTCCTCTACATACCCGGCATCCTTGCCGGATCGCCGTCCGGCGCGGTAAACTGTATTCAGAAAGCAGGAAAGGATGGAAACGGATATGAGGGTTTTGAAACTTCCTTTGAAACTTCTGGCGCTCCCCCTGATGCTGGCTCTCTACACACTCCATATCATCGGCAGGCTGGCCTCTAACTTCTCGGCCTATGTGATAGGGCTGCTCATGCTGGTTGTGCTGGTCTGCGGGATTCAGCAGGCATACCTCCGGGAGTGGCTGAATGTGGCGATCCTGATTGGTGTGGAGGCGGTCTGCGTGGCGCTCCAGTTCTCCGCCATGTTCCTGGTGGAACTGGCTGGCGAGTGGGCTGACAACATTGGGGCTTTTCTCCATTCGTAAACTATGAAAGGATGGGCGATAATGGATTTTCCGAAAAACGAGATTCAGACCCTGCTTGCATGGATGCGGGAGCAGATGTACGGCGACACCGTGACCAAGTGGACCTATGGGAACGAGCATGACCGCATGAGCGAGGCGGCGGATTTTCTGAGTGGCCTGCTTTCCCGTGACGGCGGAGAGGCGGACATCTACAGATAAGATAATTCGATAACCAGCGTACAAGAGGAACGGCGATTGCCGCTCCTTCTTTTTTGCCCCTTTACATACCGAGGAAAGGGGGCATGAATGATGAATTTGTTTGAGGCAGTCAAGGACGCCATACCAACAAGGACAGCGGCGGAGCATTACGGGATCGAGGTCAAGCGCAATGGCATGGCCTGCTGTCCGTTCCACGATGACCGAACGCCCAGCATGAAGGTGGATAAGCGGTTCCACTGCTTCGGATGTCAGGAGGACGGTGATGTGATCGACTTTGTAGGAAAGCTGTTTGACCTCTCACCCAAAAGAGCCGCCGAGAAGCTGGCGGAAGATTTTGGGGTGCAGTATGACGGCCTGCAGCCGTGGCGACCGCAAAAAAGGCCGTCTGTCATTTCCAGACTGGAGGCGGCGCAGGAATACCGAAAAAAAGAAAATCGGTGCTACCGGGTCTTGTGCGGATATTTCCACTTGTTGCAGGACTGGAAGGAGCAGTATGCACCACAGCCGTCAGACGAGGAGTGGCATCCTCTGTTCTGTGAAGCCTTGCAGAAAATCGACTATGTGGAGTATCTGCTTGACGAGCTGATCTCCGGCACTTTGGAGGAGCGCTCCGCTATCGTCAAGGAAAAGGAGAAAGACCTGGACCGGCTGGAACGGCGGATCACTGGATTTTCTGCCAACGGAAAGATTGAACTGCACAGGAGCGGCATTCAGGAAAAGATGCGGGGGATGCGTTATCCGGAGGAACTGGCGATGTAGATTTTGAATGAGGGAGGTGGGCTATGGCGGCGACACGGCTGATCGCGCTTCACATCAACAAAGGAAAAACTATCGCTCAGACACTGGCAGATAGGACAGACTATGCGGAGAATGAGAAAAAGACTGAGGGCGGGAAATATATCTCCAGCTATGAGTGCGATGCCCGGACAGCGGATGAGGAGTTCCTTTTGTCAAAGCGGCAGTATGAACAAATAACGGGCCGCCGCCATGAGCATAATGTCATCGCCTATCAGATACGCCAGTCTTTCAAACCGGGCGAGGTCACGCCAGAGGAGGCGAACCGTATCGGCTATGAACTGGGGATGCGCTTCACCAAAGGAAAACACGCTTTCATCGTTGCCACCCACACCGACCGGGCGCACATCCACAATCACATCATTTTCAATTCGACCGCCCTGGACTGTACCCGGAAATTCAGGAATTTCTTTCTGTCCGGGCTGGCACTCCAAAAGGTAAGTGACCGATTGTGTCTGGAGCATGGGCTTTCCATCATTGAGCCGCGCCCCTACCGGGAACGCAAAAAACGCACCGACTATCCCAAGCGAACCTCAAATCGTGACGATCTGCGGGCTGTCATTGACACAGCTTTGCAGAAAAAGCCGAAGGATTTTGAGGAACTGATTTCATTCCTGACGGAGGCTGAATGCGAGTACAAACCGGGCAAGCGGCCTTCTATCCGAATCAAGGGACAGGAGCGTTTTGCCCGGTTCAGTTCGCTGGGCGAGGGCTACACCGTCGATGATCTGAAGGATGCCATTGCCGGGAAACGCATGGAACGGACTCCGGCGAAAAGCCAGCAAGTCCATGACAAGAAGTTTTCGCTTCTCATTGATATTCAGGAAAAGCTGAACGCAGGAAAGGGTGCCGGATACCAGCGGTGGGCAACGCTCTTTAACCTGAAACAGATGGCACAGGTCATGTGCTTTTTGCAGGAAAATGAGATTAACGACTTTGATGAACTGACGGCGCGGGCGGATGCGGCTGTCTCTCAATTCAACGGTCTGGGAGATTCCATCAAGGCGGCGGAACAGCGATTGCAGGAGATCGCCGCTTTGAAAAAACACATCATAAACTACTCCAAAACAAGGGAGGTCTATGTGGCCTACCGCAAGGCGGGGTACAGTAAAAAATTCTTTGAGGGGCATCGTGAGGCAATCACGCTTCACAAGGCAGCGAAGGAGGCTTTTGAACAACTCGGCTTGAAAAAACTCCCCCGTGTCAAAGAATTGAACGCTGAGTATGCCCAGCTTCTGGAGCAGAAAAAGGCGGCGTACCCGGCTTACCGAAAAGCACGGGCAGAGATGCAGGAGTATCTTGTGGCGCAGAAAGTGGCGGCTGTGCTTCTGGAAAAGGAAAAGGAGCAGGAGGCCGTGGAGGAGCGGCGCAAGCAGGAACAGCGAACAGATCAGCACAGATGATTTTGCGGGGCCGGCTTACAGAGATTGTAGGCCAGCCCCGCTTTTTTCTTTTTCCCGGAATGTCTGGGGATGCCGCTTTCTGGCTCCGCAAAGGGGCGCCAGCCTCGCCTGTCCCTGCGGAGCAGGGACAATAGCGTTCGGGAACCGAACGCGCAGCCAGCCCCGGCCACGGGGCTGTTCACGGGGTTTGGGGTACGACCCCAACGAGCAAAAACGGACTTCCGGCGGTCACGCTGGAAGTCCGTTTTGAGCATTTGTGGGAACAAATGCACTGCTCGCCAAAGAGCGCATCGATTACCGCATAACCTTCTCCAATAGTGATTTATAGCTATCTACAACATCATAAACAATGTTATCATGGGAGATTGCCTTAAAGTGTTCTCTGGCACAGTGAATCTTTGACTGTTCAATTAGCCGCAACTGCATAGAACGCATAGAACCCTTAGTTTCCGCCACAAAATAGATGTGCTTGACGGTTCCCTCATAAAAAGCAATAGCCCAGTCTGGGTTATAATGTCCTACTGGCGTTGCAATATAGAATCCATCCGGCAGCTTGATATAGACCGCAACATTTGTATTTGCATCAAGATCAGCGGCAAAATCCCGCTCCCCGGTCGAATCATAAACGATATGGTCATATAGATGCTTTTTCGCTTTCATTGCGTTTACGCCAAGCCTGCCCTTGATGGTCGGATCAGTAAAGACATCTGTGCCGTAATGGTCATCCAAGACATCGTAGGTGATATGCTCAATCACTGCTGTGGCCTTTTCGTCGTTGATCAAAGCCGCTGCCCTCACGATAAACTCTTCCGGGTTATCCTTGAATTGGTTGAATACGGATGGCTGAATGCCTTTCAAAATCGCCACAAGGGCTTTGCGGGTCAGCCCCGTTTCATCTACCAGTTTTCCAATCAGGTCATACTTCACATTGGAATTTGCCGTCATGGTCACACCATAGTTGCCGGATTCTTCCTTCACAAAGGATGCGCCGGAAAGCAGTTCGTCTTTGGATTTGATTGTATCCATAATGCCAGTTTCCACCTGGAAGTGAATTTTGGAAACACGCAGCTTGCCATTCAGGGAGGCGATTGCTTTTTGAATCAGTTCTTCGGTATCAAAGTCTACCACATAGACGGATTTAGCATTGATTCTTGACCACAGCGCCTTGAATTCCGGCATGGCTAACTTATCCTCATCCACTTGCAGTTCCACATTGCTACTGCGGGCGTTCTCCGGCTGCATACTGCGGGCATCATAAACAGAATCTACGATTTCAAGTACAGATGCTGCGGAGTCTGCGACTTCTTCCGCAACCTTGATTTCTCCGTTTGCCTTATCCTCATAATATTTATCGGTCAATGCACCTTTACGATCGATATAGCCGTTGACAATCATGTCGTAGTGGATGGCGGAGGCCGTCTCCAGGTCAATAACCTGTTCATTACCTCGCTCATCTTTGATGACCTTGCCGACAAACAATTCAACTGTGACGGCACGAGGACGGTCAGCAACAGCTTCGGCCATTTCTGTTTGCAGACCTTTGGCAAAAGAGTCATAGCTTTCACTGGCAATGACAGTGAGGATATTGATGTTATGCACATCGTTGCCAAGGACATTGGTATCCATTCGCTCACCGTTCTGGTTGACGCATAGGCGCAGGCCACGCCCGACTTCTTGACGCTTGCGGACATCGCTGCCGCTTTGTTTCAAAGTGCAGATTTGGAACACATTCGGGTTGTCCCAGCCTTCCCGCAGGGCGGAGTGGGAAAAGATAAACCGCACAGGAGAACGAATCGGGTCACGATCCAGCAGTAACTCTTTGTTCTTCATAATCAGTTCATAGGCACTTACATCGTCGGAGGTCGTTTCTTTACGCCCTATCTTGGAGTTTATCATTTTACCCTTGCCGTCCACCGAGAAGTATCCGGCGTGTGTCCTTGCCGCAGAGATAGACTGTAAATATTTGATATACGCATCTTCGCCAATGGCAAGTTGCATACCGCTTAAAACATCTTCATATTCTTCCTCGAACATAGTGGCAAATTTTCCGTTCATTGGTTGGCCTGCTGCGTCATATTCGCGGTAGTTTGCCACCTCGTCGATGAAGAACAGGGAAAGGACTTTAATGCCTTTGTAAAACAGCTGGCGTTCCCGCAGGATATGGGAGAGAATCGTTTCCCGTATTTGGATACGGCGCAACTGATCTTCATCCACCGCACCAATCACATCTCCGGCGAAAATCTTGATCCCGTTCAAAAACTCCACAGAGTCATCACGCCCGTCGATTTGCTTGACCACGAAACCGTTTCGATATTCCTCCAGACCGCCGGAATAGTCGTAAAGGTTATCGCCAATCTTGACAATTCGGCTCTTTTTCTTCGGTGCGCCGCTGGCCATCTTCACCTCGAACTGCAAGGTGGCAGTTGGGTCGTTTTTGGAAAGATTGATGCTTTCAAGATAGACAAAACTGTCCGTGGCCGTGCTGCCTGATTCGGTGATGCCCTTCACAGCAATTTTTTTGACCAGCCGCCGGTTATAAGCCTCCATAGCGTCCAGTCGGAACACCATGTTATAGATGCTGTCACTCTTATGAGTGGCGGAATAGCGCAGGGTCAGTAGCGGATGAAATTCTTTCAACCGTTCTTTCGTCTGCTTGCCCTCAACTGACTGCGGCTCATCAATAATCAAAATTGGGTTTGTTTTCGCAATAATGTCGATGGGCCGACGGGAGCGGAACTCGTCCAGCTTCATGTAAATTCTGCGGGCATCCTTACCTTTCGCATTGAACGCCTGGGAATTGATAATCATGACATTAATAGAACTGTCCGACGCAAAACGGTCGATCTCTGTCAACTGGGCAGAGTTGTAGATAAAGAAACGTATCTTCTTCCCATACTCCTCGGCAAAATGTTCCTGAGTCATCTCGAAGGATTTATACACGCCCTCCCGAATGGCCACACTGGGAACGATCACAATAAACTTGCTCCAGCCGTAGTGCTTATTCAGTTCAAACATCGTTTTGATATATGTATAAGTTTTGCCGACGCCAGTCTCCATCTCAACGGTGAGATTGTAGCCGTTTTCCCGCCCTTCCAGCTTTTCCGATGGCCTGATCTGGTTGGTACGCTGAATCTTGTTCAACTGCTCCAGTATCTGCCGTTCGGAAAGCTCAGGCACGATTTTCTGGTTGCTGAAACCTGTGAAGTCCCGTTCTTCATTGACCCCGATCTGATAGTTGCCGTTGCCTCTGTCCATCATATAGGTGGGAGTCAGATAAGGCTGTCCGGCAAAGACATCGACCACTGCTTTGGCGGCGTCTGCCTGAAATTTTTGGTGCCGGTACTGTATTTTCATGACTCCTCACCTCCATCTCCACCATCGAGATGTTCTGTCAATAATCTTTGCAGTTCCTCTTTACTGGGCAGGACTGTTTCGTATTTGCTGGCAAAAATCTGACTGTTGTCCTCCGGTAAAGTCATTTCAACAATGGCATTGTTTTTGTCCTTGCATAGGATGATGCCAATTGTTGGGTTTTCATCCTCCAGCTTTACCTTGCGGTCATAGTAATTGACATACATCTGCATCTGCCCAATGTCCTGATGCTTTAATTCACCGATTTTCAAATCGAACAAAACAAAACAGCGCAGCAGTCTATTATAAAAGACCAGATCGACCCGGAAATGTTCTTCATCAAAAGTGAACCGTACTTGCCGCCCAACAAAAGCAAAGCCTTTGCCCAATTCCAACAAAAACTGTTGCAAGTGGTCAATGATCCGGCTCTCCATCTCGCTTTCCGAGTATTCGGGCAACTCCTGAAGCCCCAAAAATTCGAGAACATAGGGGTCTTTTACCACATCCGCCGGTGTTTCAAGGGTTTGCCCCTCAAGCGCAAGGGCATATACTTTATCTTTGTCTCTGCTCAAGGCCAGCCGTTCGTACAGCGCACTATTGAATTGGCGCTTTAGTTCCGATAGGCTCCAGCCATTTTTGGCTGCTTCAATTTCGTAAAAATGCCGTTCGTCCGTATTATCAATACGCATAAGTTTCAGGTAATGGGACCAGCTGAGATAAAACCGCCTGCCCGTTTGTGTGGCGGGCAGATTCTCAAATTGGCTAAACACTGTTTCGCCAATCTGGTCGTGCGCATAAACACGATAAAACTGCCGGATGTTTTTCAGATTTCCCACCGAAAAACCTTTGCCAAATTGAGCGGTCAAATATTCGGAGAGTTCCTGCAAAATTTGTTTGCCATAGGCGGCGCGATTTTTCCCGTTCTGTTCTTCCTCTACGATGATCCGGCCTATTTCAAAATAGGCATAGACCATTGTGAGATTGACCGCTGTTTTAGCGTTCTTTCTGGCATTTTCTAAAACACTTGCTATGCTTTTCAAAAATTCGTCGTTCATGTCGCCCCCTCCTTACAAAACCTTTACCCTGGTGTCCGGGGCCAGCATTTTGAAAATCTCGCCCACATTGATTTTAGCGGGGCTGTTGGCAAAGCTGCTGTCGCGGAACACGGCGCGGAGGGGCTGACGCTTGGCGATCTCCTTAATGACAGCATCGGGGATATTCTCGTCAAAGCAGGCGATTAAGTCGCCGTCATTGTAGGTGTGGACGGTGCAGCCCTCGATCTGCTCGGAGGTGTAGGGCATGGAAAGGGGCAGGCCCCACTCCAGCAGACAGCCAAACAGCAAGTCAAGGTCGGTGCGATCGGGCTTGATGTTGCTTTCCAGCAGGGAAAGTATATCCTGACTGTATTCCCCGGCGGAGTAGTAAACATCGGTCATGTTGGTGTCGTCCAGCTTGAACACACGGAAGCCGCCGTCAAAAGACTTGTCCGGATTTTCTTCGGCGATTTTTTTCGCAGCGCGGCGGATACGCTCTTTTCCAATTTCGCAGATGTTCGGATAGCCTGCCTTGTATGCTTCACTACCGACTTCACAGCTTTCCTTAAATTGAATCATTATAAAGTGTCTGCTAATCCCATCATTAGCGTTTAGGTTGAGCATGGCTTGAGCAGTTGTACCGGAACCAGAGAAAAAATCAATGATGATATCATTGTCAGATTTAGAGCACAGCTTAACGCATCTTTCTATTGTACCAATGGGTTTTGGTTTAGGAAATATGCGCTTATCAAATCCTAATTTGATAAATTCTTCTGTTCCACGTTCGCTGTTAACATCCTTAAATGTCCATGAACTTGTCGGTTTCACTAATGCACGGCCTTCAAGATAATCTTTCTGCATTATACCCCAAACTTTTCTTGCGGGCATAAATTTAGGAACCAACTCATGAATTTGTTTTTCAGCAGTTTCAAGTCCCCATCTCCAATTTCCTTCTTTTCCGTCTTCTCTCTGGGGAAATATGCAAATAAAACCTTCCTTCTCAGTCCGTTCGCGTACTGGATAAAATTCACCAGTCTGCTCGTTATATAAGAAATAGTAAAACAGATTAGGCCGGTCTTCACGCAAATCATTTTCTCCAGTTTTACGCAGATCAATCTCTCGATATCGCCGTCCATCGGTATCGATTTTGTTATACCGCTTTGTAATTTCCTCTGTTGGCTCAAATCCATACCAGGAAAGCCGGGCAATGTTTTTAGCATATATTAAAATGTATTCATGGGCAGTGGCAACATATTTGTCATCAGAACGCCCTTTGGGATTATTTGTATTTGAGATTATTCCGACGCAGTTACTTGCGCCGAAGATTTCCTCGCATATTTTTTTACCATTGCTCACTTCATTTTCATCGATTGACATGAATATAGCCCCATTTTCCGCGAGAAGATTTCTCGCCAGAAGAAGCCTTTGATAAAGCATAGAACACCATTTGGAATGAAAGCGAGGATTGTTTCTGCTGTTCTCCGCAAAATATTTATTGCCTGCTTCATCTACGATTCCTATTCCTGTACTATACTCATCCTCATCCATTGTAAAATCGTCAGGATACACAAACCTGTCAGAACCTGTGTTGTACGGCGGGTCTATGTAGATCATCTTCACTTTGCCCAGATAGCTCTCTTGCAACAGTTTCAGCACTTCCAGGTTGTCGCCCTCGATGTAAAGGTTTTCGGTGGCGTCCCAGTTCACACTTTCCTCTGGGCAGGGGCGCAGAGTCTTACGGATGGGACGGTTAGCCTCCACAATGGCGGCTTTCTTGCCCACCCAGGTGAATTCATAGGCTTCGTCGCCCTCCAGCACCACATCGGACAGCATCTGCCGCAGAAGTTCAAAGTTGACCGCCTTTTTCAGCCGGCCGTCCTCGCCCCGCGCCTCGGTCACGCAGGCGGGGAAGAGGGCAGCGAGTTTTTCAATGTTAGCTTGGGTCAGGTCAGGGGTTTCCATTTTCATCTTGTCCATTTAATCATCATCCTTTTTGCGCCATTTAGCACTTCCGTGACCCTGATGTTCACGCAAAGAACCTACATCGTCTTTTATACGTCTACCATCTGAGCCTGTTATGTGTTCTTCGTAAAGGTCTTCTGGTTTGTTGAGCCGCCTATAAACAGTAGTTTCCTCACCAGTTTCACGATATATTTCTTGTGTCTCACTTATTTTTTCATACCAGGAACCTTTATATAATGATTTATCTTTCTTTCTCACTTCAAATCCTGGTTTCGGACCACCGGTTTTTATTCTCAGTTGTCTCTCTTCAGAAGTTTCCGGTATATTCTGCTCCGAAATACCCACGGTTTCGGTCATAAGAATTAACCGAGAACCGCATTTAGGACATTCCTGCCCTGGATATTCAAGAGGATAGTTGCACTTATGACAGTTTAGCATAATTCCTCCAACTCTTTCTTCAAGTTTTTCAGCTGTCCATTCAACTGCACCTGCTTATTCAACTGCTTTTCCCGCCGCACTTTCACCTGCAGCGCCGTAATCTGCTTTTGCAGTTCCTTTCTGCGCTCATCCCGCTCCACCGACTCTTTCAGCGTTTTGCCCGTCCCGGAAAGCGTCTCTCCGGCAATCTGCCGAACGAAATTTTCATACACCTGGTCGGTGTTCAGCCCGTCCACTTTCAGAGGCAGGGTGGATTCCTCTATCCAATCGGTGTGGTAGTAAGTTCCCACTTTGAACGCATTCGCCCCGCTGCCAGCCGCTTCCTTGTATGCTGTCCACGCCTGATATTTGCCCTCGTACTCCAGCAAAAACAGAATGTGGTAGGGTATCTCCTTATCGATTTGCCGCAGGACAGCCTCATCCAGTTGGGGCACAGACAGACAGATCTCAAAGACTTCGATCTCCGTTACAGTTTCCCCAGCAGCAAGGTTCGTTGTAGTGGCGGCAATCTTGTTTCGCCACCAAATCACCTTGATCTGCTCCACAAAGACACGCTTTAAGGCTGGTGAAACTGTGAGATTTTCGTAAAACTTCTGCTTTGGAATGCGCCGGTTGAATTCGGTGCTTTTGGGCAATCCAAGCATAGGACGCACCTCCTTATTTGACGACCAGGAAACAAATCAACTCAAAATCATCCAACCCAGATACCGCGTTCATCAAAGCGGATGTACCACCTGCGGAAAACAGGCTGTCGATGTCGTTTTCCTCTTTCACATCAATGATGGAGTTGATTGCGTCGGAAAGAAGCTGCGATACTTCTTTCATGTTTCTGCCGTCATCCGTTTCTTCGTTGAATTTTGCACACAGCGGCATGATCGGCTCCGATTTCCCACGGCACAGCAGACGAATGGTATCCAGTAACTTTTTGGGGTTCAGATAGTCACAGACCATCTCGCCGTCTACGCTGATATAGACCATGTAAAAGGGATGGATGCGGTTCTGGTTGTCAATATTGACGCTATTGTTGATGTTGCGCAGGACAAAGATTACGCCCTCCGGGTTTTCCTCCGTTACGGGAACGACCGCATGGAGACCCTTTGGCTTTTTTGCCATATCGCCATGCGTTTTGATGTAGTCCAGCAGATCAAGCCGGAACTCGTTCAGTCCCAGGTCCATGATGGAGATGCCGGTGGACATATCTTCCATATCCACCACTTCCTCTTGGAGCCGCTTCAACTGCTGTTTGCGGTATTCCAAATCGCCCTTTTCTTCAGGGTTGATCAGGTCATCGTCACCGGTGGAAGTCATAACGGAGATCTTCATCCGAGTCTCCACGCGGGATTTCAGATTGATGTACTCGTCCAGCGTCATATCCGGCCAGAAATTCACCAGCTGGATCACCTTGTTTTGGCTGCCGATACGGTCGATACGCCCAAAACGCTGGATAATACGCACAGGGTTCCAGTGAATGTCGTAATTGACCAGATAGTCGCAGTCCTGCAAGTTCTGGCCCTCGGAAATACAGTCGGTGGCGATAAGAATATCAATTTCCTTCTTACTGCCCGGCATCAACACATCCCGTCCCTTGGAAATAGGAGAGAAGCAGGTCAGAACATTGTTTAGGGTAGTTTTTAGCCCCTTAATGGTCGTTTTCCCGTCAATAGACCCAGTAATGACAGCGGTATCCAGGCCATACTTTTCCTTGACATAACCTGCTACCTGTTCATATAGATACTCCGCCGTATCGGAAAATGCCGAGAAAATCAGCACCTTTTTATTGCCTTCGTTGATGGGACTGTGCATTTTCTCGTCCAGCAGCTTCAAGAGATTTTGGAGTTTCAAATCGTGTTCCGGCGTGATGTCGGCTACCATCAAGGTCAGTAGTTCCAGATTTTCTGCATCCTGTTGCAGCTCTGTACGCCAAGTTTTGTAGTCCATATCGGCCAGGTCAATCTTCACCTTTTTTCCCACGGTGAAATAATCGGTACTGCCGTCCTCCATATCAAAGTCGTCCTCGGACGCCTCGATCATATCCAGATCGGCTCTGCCATATTTCTCAAATTCGTCAATAGCTTTAATGGTGCTGGTGATCAAGTCAAGAATCCGGGTAAGCGTCAAGTTAAAAGAGTAAACGGAGCTTTCCAGCCTCTTTAAGAGGTTAATGCTCATCAGCCGTCGGATGCCCTGCTCGCGCCCCCGCTGGGTGAGGTTGTTACCTTTGTTGTGGGTCAAGTCGATGTACTTGGCAATCTTGCTTGGAAAAATGTAGTTTGAGGGCGTGTAGATACAAAGGCTCAGCTGAGTCAGCAGTTCAAATATCTGGTTGTAGTTGATGGCGCTGGATAGGTCGGTCATACTGGGACGAAGCGAAATTGGCTTCAGTCGCTGTGGGAATTGACCAATCGCTGCCGTATCATAATATTTTTCGATATGCCGCCGGGAACGGGCAATCGTTACGCTGTCCAAAAGCTCAAAGAAGTCAAAATCCAGGGTACGGAGCAACGCATCCGTAGTGCGTACCTCTGGGTCAAGTTTACTCCATGCATTGAATGCTTTCTGGGCCTGCCTAAAAATTTCGTCAATGGGTTTCTTTGTATCCAGCTTTTCATTGATGAATTGTGCATTACCCTCATACGCAATGGCAAGCTGATTTTTCAAATCGGTAAAACGGTTGTTGACCGGGGTGGCAGACAACATCAGCACTTTCGTCCGAACGCCCGCACGGATTACCTTGTCCATCAACTTTATGTAACGGTTCTCCTGCGTATTGGCATGGGTTCCTGCACCATTGCGGAAATTGTGGGACTCGTCAATGACAACAAGGTCATAGTTTCCCCAATTCAGCCGATCAAGATCAAGCCCGTTGGATGTACCGCCACCGCGAGACAGGTCTGTGTGAAACAGTACATCATAATTCAAGCGGTCAGTAGCGATAGGATTATTGACATAATTGTCCTTATAGGTATTCCAGTTCTCTGCCAGCTTTTTGGGGCAGAGAACAAGTACGGACTTGTTCCTGTTCTCATAGTATTTGATAACGGCAAGGGCGGTAAAGGTTTTGCCCAACCCCACGCTGTCGGCCAGAATACAGCCGTTATATTGCTCCAGCTTATTGATAATGGCGAGAACAGCGTCTCGCTGAAAATCATAAAGCATACTCCAGATTTTGCTCTGCTTAAATCCGGTTGCTTCATTAGGCAGAACATCCTCAGAAATATCGTTCAAAAACTCACTGAAAACATGATACAGCGTCATGAAGTAGATGAACTCTGGCGAATTCTCATTATAGGCCGTGCTGATGTTGGAGATGATCATGTCCGTCACATCTTGCATCTTTTCACGATCATTCCAGAGCGTTTCAAACAACTGCATATACTGGGTGGAAAACGGCGCTTCCATTCGGTTGACCATGTTGTAGCTGTTATTGCCGCGTTCACAGCCAATATCCACAGTGGTAAATCCATTCAGAGGCATATAGGCGGTCTGTTCCGCTGGGGAATCGACGGTCATAAATCCGCCCATGTTTTCCCCGGTAACATTAGATTTGAAAGCGGCCTTGCGCCTGATCCACTCAGCGCATTCTCTGGCAACAGCGCGCTGGGTCATTTCATTGCGCAGTTTGATTTCAAATTCCGTTCCATACAGACTGGTCTCCCTGCTGAGTCTCGGAATATAGAATTCCCGCCTTTGCTTTTCGGCCCGCTCTTGAACAAAGGTCGGAGAGGTAAAGATAAAACGAAATTCTTCTACTTGTTCCAGTTGGCTTTTCAGTTCTTTGTATGCGTACATGGAAAAGCAAGCGGCCGCTATGGAAACCTTGCTACCTCGCTGTATGGTCGTCTTCAAGTCATCCCGGACGATATCTGTGATATTGTCAAATATTTTCATCACAATCTGTCCCTTTCAAATTGTTGTGCCGTCCAATTTCGGTTGCTATTGGGCATTTGTGTTGGAAATGGACTTTTTTTGTTCTGCTTCTGGAGCATCAACTTTTACAAACTCCATAATGTCGCCAATATCGCAGTTCAAAGCATCACATATCTTCAATAAAACTTCTGTGTTGACATTTCCCCCATGTCCAAGTTTTGCGACGGATGTGGCACTAATACCGCTCATCTCCCTCAGAGTCTTTTTATTGATTCCCCTATCAATAAGAAGTTTGAAAAGTTTATTGTAACTAAATCGCATTTGCAGTACCTCCGCTATTGTTGTTACCTTACATCATTTAGGAATCCATATCGCCTGCCCGGAGCCTCGACTTTCTCAAAGGTCTCAACAACTGCGCCATGATTCTCATAATCAAGGTGAGGAATGTGGTCTAAGTTTTCTATGATAATAAGCTGTCCTTCGTCTTGGTGATTCATGAAGTAGCGGTAAAGTCCGGCTCTCATGCTGTCCGGCATCCTGTCATCTACGCCATCATCAAAACCATGAAGCGGTGTGTCAATGATGAAGATGTGCGGATCAAACTTAGCGTTCTTTGCTAAATATTTCCGCAGCATCATAATCATTACAGTATTCAGATACGAACGATAGCCTTTGCCATGACTTGTGCCTTTATCTTCACCATTGACCTCGATGTCAAAAGTGGTGAGATTGAAATGCGCCTGCAACAAGCCAGAATAACAACATTCTTTGAGAATGCTGTTGGCATATTCAGACATAGTGGTAGCGAAGTCGTTGCCAAAATAATCCTTGGGATGGTATTCGAGAGGCTTATCACTTTCCTGTTCACTTTCAAGAGCGGACAGGTCATTGCTGAAGTCTGTGGCATAGGTCTCAATCAAGGCTATTTCACTTGCAATACGCAGATAAGTCTTATAAGCATTAACCGTATTTTGTTGTTCGCTTTCCTGCGGACGGAGTTCAGTCTTGATTTTTGATTCCAGCATATCACGCTGTCGTTTTAGGTTTTCAAGTTCAATACGGATTTCTCTCTTTCTATCTTCTACATCCTTTTCGGTATCCTCAAGGCCAGAAAGCTGTGCCATAGTCCGCTCCATCTCAACCTTGGATGAAATGATGTAGGATATTCTTTTGCGAGGGGTGATTGTTCCTTCGCAATATGGACATTTGGTGGATTGTGGCACTTCCTGATATGCTTCTTCACCCTCTACAATCAGAGAAAGGCGTTGAATGTCTGCTTTATACTGAGCAGCAAGCCTGTTATAGCGGTTCAGTAGGACATCGCACTCAGCAGATCTCTCCTCCATCTCAAGAATAGAGGAAAGAATTTTCTGACTCTCAGCAAGCGCAAGGTCGATTTTTCGCTGTGTTTCCTGGAGCAATGCCGTTGCCTGTGCGATTTGTCCTTCAATATCAGCGCCCTCGAAAATGTGAAGGTTATTCTCCAATTGCTCTTTACGCTCAGCTGCATCTTGAATTTTACGATTGACATATTCCCGTACAGCTTTGCGGCGCGCTTTTTTAATCTCCTTTTTCTCCTGTGCGTCGATTTCTGTGAATGTCCTGCCGGTAATAAGATATAGGAGCGCAGACAGAAAAAGCGTGTTTTCCATATAGCGATGCTTCGGTTCTACAATAGAGCCGATATCGTCTACACGGCCTTCATCAAGATAAAGCACTCGCAAAAGATTGCGCCATGTAAGCCGTTTCGTTTCAAAACGTGCATTTGCAACAATCATGACCTCACTTTGAATACCAATCAGTTTCAGCCAGACCTCATTTAACGGAGGATTTTTCGCTCCCCTGCGATAGTTGACATCGTAAGTGCCGCTTTCAATTCCGGCTATTCCGCTGGAAACCTCAACCTGATTTTTCCCAACCGTTCTATGGAAGATTACTTCTTCATCGCTGTCATTAGAGGCAACAATCATGGTTACACCATCATATTTTGCCGTATCCTTAAAGGGCTTATCCACAGAACCACCAAATATAAAGTCAATACAATTTGCCACACAGGTTTTTCCGCTATCTGAGCGTCCCTGGATGATTGTCAGCCCCTTACCAAAGGTAATACTGGCATCACCCTTGGCAACGCTTTTGGCTATGACTTTTTTTATGTAAAACCCCGCCATTGGCTACCTCCTCAAAGATTTTGCTGCCTGTCTGCTTATCTCATTGAGCAGTTGAACATCGTTGTAATCTCTATACCTTTCCACAATAAGACGCATCAACTCTTTATATTTCATAGCATACTCCGACTGAAGGCTCACACTCATTTTTCGCCCATTTTCTGAAATCAAATAGAGAATACCAACATCGTCATCTGTTGCTGTTACGAGACCGTCAACCACAAGGTCTTTTATTGCTCTCTTTGTCAGATTCCGTCTGGCAGATAACTCACTGAAAGCAAAACCATTCTCCCCATTTAGAGATTTATCCGCAATACCGAAGTCCTCACAATAAATTGCAATGAAATCATAGGCGGCGATCCTATCAAGAGTCAGCCCCATATCCACCACATCAAGAAGCAGTACCACATGGAGAGATAACTCAAAAGGCGTATTGAACAATTTGTTATTCATCAACATTCACCCACGACTCAATAACGCCGTCATTTACCAGTATATGGCAGATGCCCTTCTTTTCCAGATTCCCAATGAGATTCCGCATTTGGCTAAGTACAGAACTATCAAGTGTAGTGCTTGTAATTTTTTCAAGAACAGCGTTTAATCTCGTATAGCCGTCTTCGTAATCTTTCCAGTAAGTTGTATTTATCCCATGCCACGCATCTTCCTTTAATCTGTCAAATTCATCTTCACCGTCATCGAAGATGTCCCGGACTGAGCGTTCAATACTGACTGCACTGTAATATGCCATCCGCTGCTCTTTGTAATTCTGCGCATATCGTTTAGGCAGAGACGGTATATCATCGGCCGTAAATGTCTCTCTGTTTAACTTCTGCGCATATGCTTCATATAAAGCGCGAATATAATCAAGTTCATGCTTGCCCACATCATCAGGGACAAGCGCCTGATGAATCGTTATGATCTCGCCGGATATATGTAACTTATCGCCTCTGCGTTCAATTGTCGCAGGGGCTATATTTTTTAGTTTTTTTCCCGCTTCCATACGCTGATAGTTCAGGATAGTCACATCATCGGACAAACCTTCCGCCCGACGTCTTATAATCTGCGCCAGAATATTTGCGCAAGCCTGTCCCACGTCGGAAGGATCAACATCAAATCCAAACTCCGCCATTTTATCCTTCATGTGGTTCAGTGCATCAAAGGAATAGGTATTCACAAAATCTGCAAATTTTGCCTCATCAATTCTCGGAGTGATTGCGGCAGCTTTTTTCTGTGAAATAGGCAGTCTCCCGCTATAATAAGCCTCCTTAGTCGATTTTCCCAGTCCATAAATCGGATTCGACGAGTCTTTTTCCAATGCCGCATCATCAAGGATAGCATCTATCAAAACAGCAACAAATTCGCCTGCGTTTGTTTTCGCTTCATAGTTTTGGTGCATGAGCTGAACAAAATCACAAAACTTCAAGCAAATACCCTCCTTTCTAATGTAGGCAGTTATGTAGGCAGATATAGGCAAACCTATGAGTTTTGAGAGTCCCTTTTTCTATAATAGAAAGCGCAATGAGACCTTGGATTGCACCTTACGGATGGTAGGCAATCCACCTCATGCCATATTATACCATGTCCAAACGCAAAAAGCTATATACTTTTGCGAACGCAAAACAAAATTTTTATCGGCAATTCAAATTTTGCGTTTACAGGTTGTGGAATCCATCTCTTGATACGTTGACTGATCATCAATGGCTCATATCACTTGATGGACAATTAAATATCGAAACAGCTTTCCAATGAGCAGGGCAGCTGCAATCCGGGATGGAGATCAACTCTTCCGAGGACTGCGCTTTGACTTTGCGCTGCCATTTTTAGCTGTTCTCAAGATTTTACCTCCATTCCGCAAATCGAATGGAGGTAAATTTATGGGATTCAACTATGGACTGGAGAAAAGGAAGTTTGACCGGGCATGGGAAAAACTCCACAGAGAGTACATAGAGGCTGGCATGAACGAAACTGCGATTTCTGCAATGTATGAATTTGATTGGGAGGCTTTCAAGAAGGAGCGTACTTATCGAAACCATACTCAACCGATGCCAGAGCAACGGTATGAGGACGATGGAGATTCTGCGGGGGATGACAATTCGCCTTTGATGGGCAAGTTTTATGACCGGTTGTCTACAAAGGCCGCTGAAACCGATCCATCCCGTCGCATGGGCTGGCTGGATGAGATTGAAAATGAGCAGTTGGTCAGCCTTCTCCAAAAACTCAGCGATGAGGACAAAGAAATATTAACGCTATTTGTCTTTGATGGATACACAGTGGTGGAGATTGCTCGCCTCAAGGCCGTGTCCCATCAAGCTATCAGCAAAAAAATCACTCGGTTGAAAAAATATTTGAAAAAATTTTGAGATAGGGTTGCGGATTGAGCTTTCCCAGTGCCTACCCCCTGAGAAGGAGATTTTCCGAGTTCTTGAGAAAGAAGTGGACAAGCTCTCTCAGAGTTCCTTGAAAACTGAATACGCAGTCATCAGGAAGTCTTGGAGACAAGACCACGTTACTGTCTGGAATAGCCTGCACAGCGGAGCGCCATGATCCCCGGTTCTGGGAGGAGCGATCCATCCGACTGAAAATGCCAAGTTGCTCTTGGCTCGGCGATGACAACGGACAGCGATAATGATACTTCCGTAACTCGCGGCCCGGCCATAAAGAAGGCGGGGAGGTTAGACGCCTATGAGAGCAGCTTCGCAAGCTGACGAGCCTGATGATTCCCATGATTCCGGGGTGTCGGGGACAAATAGGGATCAGAAAACACGCTTTATGAAATTTCAGGGGCGGTTTGGATATATGGCGTTTGCCATGCCGGACCGCCCCTTTACATATCAGGAAAAGGAGGCAGATACGATATGGAACACAATTTTCACGATTACCACCGCGGCGAGGTCTACTACGCCGACTTAAACCCCGTGTTCGGTCATGAGCAGGGCGGGACCCGCCCGGTGCTGGTACTTCAGAACGATGTGGGCAATTACTATTCCCCCACGCTGATCGTCACGGCGATCACCCGCAGGACCTTCAAGAAGCCCTCCCAGCCGACCCATGTGGTGCTGGACGATGCGGAGGGGCTGGAGCCGTCCCTGTTCATGCTGGAGGTCATCCGCACCATCGACAAGCGGCGGGTGCGCGGCTATGTGGGGAAACTCACGGAGGAGCAGATGGAGCAGATCGACGCCGCTCTGCGTGTCAGCCTCCGGCTGGACGAGGATGCCTTTCTCCCCACGGAACTGGAGGCGCCCTGATGGACAAGTTCATCATCGACCCGGAGTTCCGGGACAAGATACCGCCGCTGACGGAGGACGAGTTCTCCCTGCTGGAGGAAAACATCCTGTCGGATGGGGCGGTCTTTTCGCCCCTCGTTGTGTGGGATGGCATTATCCTGGACGGGCATAACCGCTATGAGATCATCCAGAAACACCCTGAGTTGATCTACGCTGTTCACGAAATGCAGTTTACCAACCGCTACGAAGCTATTGCATGGATTTGTAAAAATCAGTTGGGGCGCAGAAATCTCACACCAAGTCAGAAAAAATACCTTATAGGTCAGCGGTATGAGGCTGAGAAAAAGGTTGACGGTTTCAGGGGAAATCAACACACTTCATTGGATGAAAGTGGTGCGGACACAAAATGTCCGCACCAAAATGACCGCCATGTAACACAGGCGCGCATTGCAAAAGAAACGAACACTTCTGCAAGCTATGTCCGGGAGGCCGGACAATTTGCTAAAGGTCTGGATGCTGCCGAGGAAGTAGCTCCCGGCATCAAGCAAGAAATCCTCACAGGTGCAATTAACCCTACTCACAAGGCTGTTGCCGCTGTCGCAAAGGCAGAGCCGGAGGAGCGCCCCCAGCTTGCCGCCGCCCTAAAAAAGCCCAGAGGCAACACAAAGCAGGAACCCGAAAAGCCCCAGCCTGTTTACCACAAAGCCCCTCCGGCCAGTTCAAAGAAGGCCGAGATGCAGAAGATAGCGGAAATATCCGCAGAGATGGAGCGCCCCAAATCCCCCGTTACGGAAACCTCCATGCTCCATTCGCTGGAGGGCGAGGCCGTCTCATTCATTGAGCTGTGCGACCATTTCTTCCGGGAATACCCAAGACTTTTGTCGGATGACCAGTACAAGCAAGAAGTCGTTCGGATCATGCGGACGCTGAAAGAATATATCGAGACCATTGAGGGAGGAGAAGCAGAATGAACACGAAAAATCTCTTTTGCAGGGAGATCATGCTGGACAGCCAGGAGCTGATCATCCCCCGCACTACTTACCAGCGCACCTTGAACGAGGACCGGGTCCGCAAGATCGCCGCCGAGTTCGATGAGCGCATCGCCAATGAGCCGAAGGTCAGCAGCCGGGACGGGTGCTACTATGTGTTTGACGGCCAGCACACCATCGCCGCCCGGAAGTTCCTCAACGGCGGGCGGGACCTGCCTATCCGATGCAAAGTGTTCTACGGCCTGTCCGAGCGGGACGAGGCGCTTCTGTTTGCCCAACAGACGGGCGCGTCCGCCAGCCTGACCGCCGGGGCGCGGTTCCGGGCGCTGGTCTACGGCGGGGACAAGGAGGCGCTGGCGTTCCTCAAAGCTACCGAGGCTGTGGGACTGTGCGTGGACTGCAAGCAGACCAGGGGCGTGAAGCGGCTGGCCTGCATCAGCACCGCCTTTGAGCTTTACAAAAAGGTGGGCAGCGGCATCTACCGGGAGGCCATGCAGACCATCGTGGATGCCTGGAAGGGCGCCCCGGATTCCCTCCGTGCGGAGACGGTGGTGGGCTGTGTGGAGTTTGTGGACCTCTACCACGGCGAATACAGCCGCAAGCGGCTTGTGACGCGGCTCCGCCAGGTAGACCCGGTGGTGATCTTCCGTGAAGGCCGGGCCATGACCAGCCTGCCCGGATACAAGCGGTATCTCTATCAGGTGTACCGCATCTACAACGGCTCCAGCGCAAAGACCGCCCTGCCGATGAAGTTCTGAAAAATCTGAGAGAAGCGTCTGCCCTCCGGGGTGGGCGCTTTTCTCCGTTCACAAGGAGGTGGGCTTTTGAAGATCGGGCTTATAGATGTGGACAGCCACCGATGGCCTAACCTGTGCCTGATGAAGCTGTCCGCCTATCACAAGGCGCAGGGCGATGTTGTGGAATGGTGGGCCCCGGAGGGGCGGTATGACCTTGTTTACAAAAGCCGGGTGTTCACGGATACCTATTCCAGGGACACGATCACCGTCATCAACGCCGACAGGCTGATCTGCGGCGGCACCGGCTGCGGTCCGGGGCCGGATCTGCCGGATGCCGTGGAGCATAGCCGCCCCGACTATGGCCTCTACCCACAGTTCCCGGATACTGCCTACGGCTTTCTCACAAGGGGCTGCCCGAACTGCTGCGGCTTCTGTGTGGTGTCCGGCAAGGAGGGGAACAGGAGCGTCCACACCGCCGACCTCTCAGAGTTCTGGGACGGCCAGAGGGAGATCAAGCTGATGGACGCCAATCTGCTGGCCTGCCCGGACCATGAGCGGCTGATCGGCCAGCTTGTGGACAGCCGCGCCCTGGTGGACTTCTCCCAGGGGCTGGACATCCGCCTTATCACGCCGGACAATGTGGCGCTTCTGAACAGGGTACGAACAAAAACCGTCCATTTCGCGTGGGATAACCCCCATGTTGACCTGACCGGCTGTTTTCAGCGGTTTTCGGAGCTGTCCAAGATCAGGGACTTCCGGCGCAAACGGGTCTATGTGCTGACGAATTACAACAGCACCCATGAACAGGACCTGTACCGGGTGGACACCCTGCGCCGCATGGGGTTTGACCCTTATGTCATGGTCTATGAGCGCCCCACGGCGCCGCCCATCACCCGGCATCTTCAGCGGTGGGTGAACAACAAGAGGATTTTCCGCACCGTGGAGCATTTTTCGGATTATGAGCCGGTGAAAAAGCTGGGCGGGGATGGGCAGGACGCCCTGCCGATGAAGTTTTGAAAACCTGAGAGAAGCGTCTGCCTCTGGGGGCGGGCGCTTTTCTCTGTTCCTTTCTAGGAAACTTCGCAAATCGGCAAAGATGGTGTATAATAGACTGGAAATAAAAAATGGCATAGCAAAAGAGCGAAGATGCGACTTCGCCATGACGTTGTCTATGTAGTTTTTTGTTTTTGGTTTAGGCTGCACTA